>WPCG01040217.1_pt1 | contig 44616 bp, 38 predicted proteins | sample 5403311 | NCBI WGS metagenome assembly WPCG01 (sample SAMN12869467, study PRJNA574797) | sludge metagenome | isolation source: wastewater treatment of Control | place: China:Beijing | collected 2019-05-17
CTGGATAGACATAATCAATTTTAGTATTAAAAAGAAATCAGTTATTTTTGACAAATATAAAAAAATATAGATGCAAAAAGTTCTCCTGACTCTTATTTCTCTGCTATTAATTATAAAACCAATTCTGGCGGAGAATCAACCTATAGATATTAAAAGATACGCACAAACTATTTCTGATAAAGAAATTTTAAATAAAGTTGAATATATATCAAACGATCTCACAAAAGGACGATTAACGGGCACATTTGGTAATATGATTACAGCATCTTATCTAAGGCACTTCTTTACCAAATATGGGCTATCCAAATTTTACAGCCAGAATTATACTCAAAGTTTTAAGGTAGATTCTACTACAATTGGTAGAAACATTATTGGAGTTATTCCTTCTAAATACTACAGCGATGAATATATATTAATATCTGCTCACTACGATCATCTAGGAATTATTGGAGGCAGCATATACAATGGAGCCGATGATAACGCCTCAGGTGTTGCAGCTGCATTAACAATGATAGAACTTTTTTCTAAAATGAGGTTAGAAAGAGAAGGCCCTGCAAAAAACATATTAATTGCTCTATACGATGCAAAAGAGAATAGTATGGCAGGATCTAAATACTTTTTTGATAATCTACCAATTGATCCATCAAAGATAAAGTATAGCATAAATATAGACCAGATTGGTTGCACATTTTCTCCTCCTGGGAATAATTCAGAATATATCCTTTATCTCGCTTCTAAAAATATTAGATACGAAATAAGAAGAAGAATTGATATGCTAAATAATTTCTATAAAATTAATTTAGACATAGATCACTCATTTTATGATAGCCCTGCATTTTATGAGCTTTTTTTCAGAACATCTGACCAAATTAACTCTCATAATGCAGGAATTCCGTCAATAATGTTTACCTCAGGAATTCATATGCACACATATAAACCTACAGATAGATATTATTTTATAGATAGTAATGTTTTAGCAAAAAGAGTCAAACTTATATTTATGCTAACTGACCATCTCTCTAGATACTACAGATAGAGAGAATAGAAAATTACATAATCTGCTTAAGAGCCTCGGCGGTATAGCTTTTATCATCATTTATTAAGTCTTCTGGAACACCAGCGAAAACAACATATCCACCCTTTTTACCTCCCTCTGGCCCTAGATCAATAACCCAATCTGCACATTTTATAATATCTAAATTATGCTCAATTAATATTATTGAATGACCTTTATCTATGAGTGCATTAAAAGCATATAAGAGCTTTTTAATATCATAAAAATGCAACCCAGTTGTTGGTTCATCAAAAATAAATAGAATAGACTCACTTGTCCCCTCTTTAGATAGAAATGATGCTAATTTCACCCTTTGACTCTCTCCTCCAGAAAGAGTGCTACTACTTTGACCCAATTTAATATACGAAAGACCAACAACTTTTAATGGTTCCAATTTATCTGCAATTCTTTTTGCCGATGACTCTGGTTGAGTAGAAAAAAACTCGATAGCCTCATCTACACTCAAATTTAAAACATCGTTTATACTCAATCCTTTATATTTAACCTCTAATATATCAGACTTAAATCTCCTTCCCTCACATGATTCACAAATCATCTTTACATCGGCCATAAACTGCATCTCGATTGTAATCATCCCCTCTCCCATACACTCTGGACACCTTCCACCATCAATATTAAATGAGAAGTGGGAGTGACCATATCCATTCATCTTTGCATAAGGTTGTTCCGAAAATAATTTTCTTATTTCATCATATATCTTAAGATAAGTTACAGCATTAGATCTAGAAGATCTTCCAATTGGATTTTGATCTATATACTCTATAGCTGTAATTTTAGACAAATCTCCCTTGATGGTATCAAATGCTCCCGGTTTATCTCCTTTCTGATTTATCTCTCTATTCAAATGGTTATATAATACACTCTTAACAAGAGTCGATTTTCCAGAACCACTTACTCCAGTAATAACAGTAAGAACATTTAAGGGGAATTTTACCTCTATATTTTTAAGATTATTTTCAGAAGCTCCACTTACCATAATATAATTACTCCATTCTCTTCTTTCTCTTGGAATATCAATTTTCTCTCTTCCTTCCAAGAAGTCCAATGTTAGAGATTTACTCCGATTATTTAACTTATTATTTGTAGAATTATTAGGATTAACCTCTCCCGCAAAAATTACTTCTCCCCCTAAGCTACCAGCCATTGGACCAATATCAATAAGGTAATCAGCAGCTCTCATTATCTCTTGATCGTGTTCAACAACCAGAACGGTATTATGAGCATCTCTAAGCTTTTGCAGAACATCAATTAATCTTTGAGTATCTCTAGAGTGTAATCCAATACTTGGCTCATCCAAAATATAAAGTGTACCAACTAAACCACCAGAAAGTGACGATATTAAATTAATTCTCTGACTCTCTCCACCACTCAATGTATTTGATAATCTATTTAAGGTTAAATATGGCAATCCAACATCCATCAACCCCTTTAATCTACTCCTAATCTCTTTAATAATTCTATCGGCAATCTGTGAAGTGTAGTCATCTAAAATTAGATTATCCATAAAAATAGATAGATCCTCTAAGGACATATCCAAAAGATCTACGATTGTTCTTCCTGCAATTTTAATATATAGAGCCTCTGACTTAAGACGCTTTCCATTACAATCTGGACAAATAGTCTTCCCAGAGTATCTGCTAAGCATATATCTATACTGAATCTTATACCGATTTGCCTCCACCATTTTAAAGAAATCATTAATTCCAGTAAAGTAGCTATTGCCTTGCCATAATAGATCTTTTTGATCTTGTGATAATTCTCGATAAGGTTTATGTATTGGGAAATCGAATTTTTCAGAATTATCTACTAAATCTCGGTAAAAAGAGCTCATTATCTCTCCTCTCCAGCAAGCAATAGCCTCCTTATAGACACACAAAGAGGTATCTGGAATAACTAGACTTTCATCTATACCAACAATTCTCCCATAGCCAGAGCATGTTTGACATGCTCCTAATGGATTATTATAATTAAACAGTGGCTCCGACGGAGGTTCGAATAAAATTCCATCTCTCTCAAACCTTCCAGAAAAAGAGCTATAGTAAAACATCTCCCCATCTTGATGACAAATTACAACATCTTTGGAAAAATTAGAATCTATATCAACTATATTTAAAGCGCTCTCCAATGAATCATAAATCCTAGAAATAAGATCTTCATCATCAGAAAAAAATAGCCTATCAATTAATAAAAAAAGATCCTTAGAATACTCTATATCAGAAGATATAACAGAGTCTATCTTCAAAATCTGATTATTAAAAAAGAGACGTGAGTATCCACTCTCTTTAAAGCCCAGTAGATAGTCTATATCATACTTTTTAATTGGGAATAATATATAAATCGGCTTATTCTCCCCAATGCTTTTTATATGATTTATAATATCTTCCTTGGTATCTATTTTAACTTCTAAAGAACTAACTGGAGAATAAGTTTTACCAATCTTTGCATAAAGTAGTCTTAAATAGTCATATAATTCTGTAGTTATTCCAACAGTAGATCTTGGGTTTGTGGTATTCACTTTTTGCTCTATTGCAACAGCAGGAGGTATACCACTTATTTCGTCTACATCTGGCTTTGATATTCTACCTAAAAACTGCCTGGCAAAAGATGATAGACTCTCAACATACCTTCTTTGGCCCTCTGCAAAAAGAGTTTCAAACGCAATACTAGATTTTCCAGAACCAGAAACACCAGTAATTACAATCAATTTATCCCTAGGAATCTCTAAGTTAATATTTTTTAAATTATTTACTCGAGCTCCTTTAATTATTATACTCCCACTCATCTAACAAATTTTATATATTGGAAAGCCTAGCTACAGACTTAATTCCTTTAATTTTTTTAAGATTAAAAATAAATTTATCTAGTTGCTGATTATTTGTGACAGAGACAACCAATCGTGCATCTAATTTCCCTTTTTCGTCATTAATATTAAATGATCGCAATGTAACTCCAAGAGATGATAATACCTCCATTACACCTTGAGTAACAGAAGAGTCACCATAACCGCTTATCTTGATTGATGCATTGAACCTATGACTTCCTCCACTCTCTCTCCACTTTACTCTTTGAATTCTATATGGATAATTATCAAATAATCTACTAGCATTTGGACATGATATCCTGTGAATTTTAATCCCCTCTTTTATTGTTACAAATCCAAAAACATCGTCTCCCATTATAGGATTACAGCACTTTGCTAATTTAAAACTAACATTATTAACTTTTTCATCAATAATTAAATAATCCTCCTTTGCCTCTTTTTTAGGAGTTTTACTTTCTGAAATAGTTACAATCTCCCTCTCTTCATGAATGGTCCTTTTACTCTCATCGGAAGAGAGAAAAGACTTAACATCAAATATATCAATCTGCTCTAAAGCCAACGCTATATAGAATTCCGAGGCGGTTTTATATTTATATTTTTTTAAAAGAGCATTAAATATTGTGTCATTAAAATCTAGCTTCCAATTTGCAACCCTTCTCTCTAACAACTCCCTTCCTTCAGATGCTCTCTTACCATCCTCCTCCTTAAGTTTCTGTTTTATCCTGGCTCTTGCCTTTGAAGTAACAACAAAATTAAGCCAATCTGCCGATGGTCTCTGATTCTTTGAGCTCATTATCTCAACCACATCTCCTGTCTTCAATCTCTCTCTGATAGATACTGGTTTTCCATTGATTTTTGCTCCAGAACATTTGACTCCCAAATTAGTGTGAATATCAAATGCAAAATCCAATACAGATGAACCCGATGGTAATCTCCTTAAATCTTCGTCTGGCGTAAAGACAAAAATTTCGTCTAATGCCAAATTAAAACTACTCAATGATTGAGAGATATTCCTCTTCTCTAAAATATTCTTTACCCCATTTAACCACTCTGTAAGGCTATCTTCGCTCTTAACACCTTTATAAGACCAATGAGAAGCATAACCATTTTCCGCGATATCATCCATCCTCTTAGTTCTAATCTGAACCTCTATAACATTCCCATCTTTTGTTTTAACCGTTGTATGGAGAGATTCATAACCATTATCTTTTGGAACAGTAATCCAATCTCTTAATCTTTTTGTATCTGGCACATATTCCGATGTTACTATAGAATATACTCTCCAACAATAATCCTTCTCCTGCTCATATGGAGCATCTATAATAACTCTTATAGCAAATAGATCGGCAACCGCTTCAAAAGGAATTTGTTGGTTCTGCATTTTTTTATAAATGGAGTATGCCGATTTTGTTCTACTTTTTAATATATATTTTACTCTAGCCTTTTTAAGCTCTAGTTCTATGGGCTTAACAAAAAGATCTGCTAATCTTTTCCTCTCCTGCTCTCCAGACTTAAGTTTATTAACAATTGTTCTGTAACTCTCTGGATCGGAATATTTAAATGATAGATCTTCTAGCTCACTTTTTAGATTATATAAACCAAGCTGATGGGCTAATGGAGCATATAACATTAGGGTCTCTGTAGATTTTTTAAGCTGCTTAGATTTTGTAAAGATATCCATGCTTCGCATTATCTCTAACCTATCGGCCAACTTAAGTAGAGTTACTCTTGGATCCACAGAGTAGCTTATAATTAATTTACGGTAGTTCTCTGCCTGTAATCCAGTATCTTTGGGTTTAATTTGAGATATTTTATTTAACCCTTCTGCTATTGATACAATATCCTGAGGTAAAGATCTACAAGAGCCAATGATGTCTCTGTTAACCCTACATGCCTCATGTATAAAGACAGCACAAATCGAGTCATTTTTAAGGCCCAATTCGCAAGCAACAATCTCCACAACAGCCGTGACATGATTAATAAAAGGGGTATCATCACTCCTTTTATGATCTTTCAAAACATTTGAGGCAATATCCATACAATACTGTAATTGCTCTCTATCCTTGGACGAAAATGATTCAATCACTCTCTCCATTTTTGCAGAAAATTTTATCATATCAATCCAACATTTTTTTTAGAGCATTCATCTCATCTCTAAACTTGGCCGCTCTTAAGAAATCTAGCTCTTTAGCAGCACTCTCCATTTGAGACTTAGAATAGTCTATAGCTTTTAAAATCTGATCCTTACTCAACCTTGCCATTATAGGATCATTAAGTAAAACATTCTCATGAGTAGAGTCAACATATGACTTTTCTCTTCCAAGAACATTCCTTATACTCTTAATTATTTGGCGTGGTTCAATATTATGCTTTATATTATAATCTTCCTGCTTCTTTCTCCTTCTTTCTGTTTCATTTATAGTATTTTGCATAGACTTAGTAATGGTATCGGCATACATAATTACTCTACCATCCACATTCCTTGCAGCCCTACCTGCTGTTTGAGTTAAAGCTCTTTCCGACCTTAAAAATCCCTCTTTATCGGCATCTAATATTGCCACTAGAGAAACTTGTGGAAGATCTAGCCCCTCTCTTAAAAGGTTAACACCAATTAGAACATCAAAGCGTCCAGCTTGAAAATCTTCCAATATCTCTATTCTCTCAATTGTATCTACATCGGAATGAATATATCTACATCTAATACCAATATTTGAGAGATATTTATCCAACTCCTCTGCCATTCTCTTTGTCAGTGTAGTAACCAATACTCTCTCATCCTTTTCTGCTCTTATAGTTATCTCCTCAAGTAGATCGTCAATTTGATTTTTAGTAGGTCTTACCTCAATAGGAGGGTCCAAAAGACCTGTTGGTCTAACAACCTGCTCAACAATTAATCCCTCAGATTTAATTAGTTCAAAATCGGCAGGTGTTGCACTAACAAAAACTCTCTGACCAACAACAGACTCAAATTCATCAAACTTTAGAGGTCTATTATCGGCAGCAGCAGGTAATCTAAAACCATAATCAATTAAGGTCTCTTTTCTAGATCTATCACCACCATACATTGCTCTAATTTGAGGTATAGTTACATGACTTTCATCAATAAAAGTTATAAAATCTTTTGAAAAATAGTCTATTAAACAGAAGGGTCTCATTCCAGCAGAGCGACCATCAAAATATCGTGAATAATTTTCAATTCCTGGACAGTATCCTATCTCTTTAATCATCTCAATATCGTACTCTACTCTCTGCAGTAATCTTTTAGCTTCAATGTGCTTTCCAATATCTTTTAAATAAGCACATCGCTCTAACAAATCATCCTGAATCATAGATATTGCAGATGCCATTCTCTCTTTTGTAGTAACAAAAATATTAGCTGGGTATACAGATATCTCTTCTGTATCATATATATCTGCGCCTGTTAATGGATCAAACATAGTTATCGACTCTATTTCATCGCCAAAAAACAGCACTCTCACAGCATTATCACTATAGGCTGGATAGATATCCAAAGTATCTCCTTTGACCCTAAAAACGCCTCTCTTAAACTCATTCTCATTTCTAGAATAGAGACTATCTACTAAAGCATACAGAACTTTATTTCTAGAAACAATTTGACCCACCTTTAGATTAATCGTATTTTCATGAAAGTCGGCAGGATTACCAATTCCATAGAGACAAGATACACTAGAAATTACTATTACATCCTTTCTACCAGACAACAAAGTACTAGAAGCCGATAACCTAAGTTTTTCTATCTCTTCATTAATACTTAAATCCTTTTCTATATAAGTATCTGTAACTGGTAAATAGGCCTCTGGTTGATAATAATCATAATAGGAGACAAAATACTCCACAGCATTTTCTGGGAAGAATGATTTAAACTCACCATAAAGCTGAGCGGCCAACGTCTTATTATGGCTAAGAATAAGAGCAGGCCTCTGCATCTTCTCAATAACATTTGCCATTGTAAAAGTCTTACCAGACCCTGTAACTCCTAGCAATGTTACAGAATCTACACCTTGAGACAAATGATCACAAATCTCCTTTATTGCTTCTGGCTGATCTCCAGTTGGCTTATAATCAGATACCAGTTTAAATTTCATCCAAATTATCTATTGTCTTTTTAACATTCTAAGATAGTCATTCAATCCTTTTACCACCTTTTTCATTAATCTATCTCTAAATCTCTTATCTGCCATCATAACCTCATCTGGCAAAGAGCTCAAAAATAGAGTCTCCACTAAAACATTTGGGAACTCAGTGGGCGCATTTAAAGAGAAGTTGAAATTTCCAATTAATCCAAAGTTATTAACATCCAACTCAAGCATTCTGTTTAAAATAGATTGAGCTAAATCTCTATTCTCTAAATGTCGATAATATGTACTAACCCCCATTGGTCTGAGAGGATTACCACCTGCATTACAATGGATTGATATCATTAAGTCTACATCTGCATCCAAAAAGATATTTAATCTCTCCTGCATTGATAGGTTTATATCCTCATCTCTACTCATTACCACTTTTGCACCTCTTCTTTCCAACTCTCTTTTTAGTGTCAATGCCATATCCAAATTGAGATCCTTCTCCATAATCCCAGATGGGCTAACAGCTCCTAAATTAGAACCTCCATGACCAGCATCAATACCTATAACCAATCCTTTTATTCTTAAATCTGGAGAGTGCTTTACATCTAAAGTTAAAATATTGCCTCTATAATACAATTTATACCCCCAATGCTCTCTCTTTTTAAGTTTGACTACTACTCTAGAAACATCAAAATCTAATTGTTGTATGTTAACATACTCTACCATCTCCAGATTCTCCATATGAGTTATCCAGTTTGAGTTTGATTTGGAGCTATAAAGGTCTATAACTATTTGATTATTCTCTATATCTCTATAGTAAATATATGGTATTCTGCTATTAAGCCCAATCGATACTCTATCATACTTATCTTCCTTATTGGCTCTAAAAGAACCTGTTACTGTAAGAGCTGGCTCTGTTCCCAAAGGCATATGCTCTACCAAATGCTTTGGAATATAACCCAATCTTTTCTGAGATAACTGAACAATATAAAGATTATTTAAAGAGTCTACCAAATGCATATTGATACCTTCATCTAAAAAGTTTATCTTTGCACCACCTAACCGATCCTCTCCTGGGCTAGAATTTAAATATGCACCCTTTAAGGTTCGGACAACTGGAAAAGAATAATCAGATAACGACCTCTCTATGACTTGTGACTCTTTTAAATATATGTTAAAAGTCTCAAAATACTCCTTCCCTTCAATTATCGCTTTTACATTTATACTATTATTACCCGGAATAAGTGATAGTAATTGGCCAAAGGAGCCTGTTGAATATTGATAAACAGAATTATTATTTATAAAAATTTTAGAACCCGCAGGAGCTACACCAACAATATAATGATTAGAGCTATTTACGGTATCGGCCACACCCCTTACAATTTTTAACTTATTGTCTCCCTGAGCCTCTAATGTATTGAATATAAAAAGTGAAAAAACAATCAGAAAGATCTGATTAAAAGTAATTAAAGAGTTTTTTTTCATGGCTTGATATTTGCTTATAGATTTAACCATACAAAAATAAGAAATTATGAACAGTAGCGTAAATAAAACAGTAATATTCCCTGGTCTTTTTATAATGATTGGGTTAATTTTTCTAGGTATTTTTCTTAAAAGCTCTGTAGTTGCTTTTAAATCATACGATAGAGTTGTTAGTGTAAAAGGGCTTGCAGAGATGGAAGTTAACGCTAATAAAGTTATCTGGCCAGTTGTATTTAAAGAGATCGGCAATGATCTTCAGCAACTCTACTCTACTATCAATAAAAACAATCAAATTATTATAGAGTTTCTAAAATCTAAAGGGTTATCATCAGATGAGATATCAATATCTGCCCCATATATTATAGATATGAATGCCGATAGATATCAGAGTCAACCTGCAAGATATAGATACAATATTACAAGTGTTATAACAGTTACATCAGAAAAGGTAGATCTTGTTATGGAAATTATCTCGGAACAGTCAGAACTTCTTAAAAAGGGAGTTGCACTTGTTGCTGGTGACTATCAATATCAAACTCAATTTATGTACACAAATCTTAATGACATAAAACCTGTTATGATAGAAGAGGCTACAAAAAATGCAAGAGCTGCTGCAGAAAAATTTGCTATTGACTCAAATAGTAAACTCGGAAAAATAAGAAGAGCTAGTCAAGGTCAATTTTCTATCTCAGACAGAGATGCAAACACTCCAAATATTAAAATTGTAAGAGTGGTTAGCTCTATTGATTACTTTTTAAAAGACTAAACAAATAACTTTTAATACTAAGAGATATTAATTATAAAGAGTTATTAGATATAAATCAAATATTACATTAACAAACAAATTATTTAATTATGGAAATTTGCAATGTACAAGCTCGCGAAATCTTAGACTCTCGCGGTAACCCAACAATCGAAGTTGATGTTCACCTCCTCTCTGGAGCATTTGGTAGAGCGGCTGTTCCTTCTGGAGCATCTACAGGTGTTAACGAGGCTCTTGAATTAAGAGATGGTGATAAATCTAGATATCTAGGTAAAGGAGTTTTACAAGCTGTTAAAAATGTAAACGAGATAATTGCTCCTGCAATCATGGGCATGAGCGCACTTAACCAAACACAAATAGACAAGTTTCTTATAGATCTAGATGGCACTCCAACTAAATCTAAACTAGGAGCTAACGCACTTTTAGGTGTTTCTTTAGCAGTTGCTCGTGCAGCAGCAGATTATCTTCAAATTCCACTTTACAGATATATCGGAGGAACTAATGCTGTTACTCTACCTGTTCCTATGATGAATATCATTAATGGTGGATCACATTCAGATGCCCCTATTGCTTTTCAAGAATTTATGATCCGCCCTGTTGGAGCTCCTAGTTTTAGAGAGGCTCTAAGAATGGGTGCAGAAGTATTCCACAGTCTTAAGAAAATATTCCACGACAGAGGTCTTAGTACTGCTGTAGGAGATGAAGGAGGATTTGCTCCAGCTCTTAATGGAACCGAAGATGCTCTTGATTCAATTATTGCAGCAATTAAAAAAGCTGGATATGAGCCAGGTAAAGATATCACTATAGCACTAGACTGTGCTGCAAGTGAATTCTATAAAGATGGAATTTACGATTACTCAAAATTCGAAGGTGCTAATGGAGCAAAAAGAGATGCTAAAGCTCAAGTAGCATTCCTAAAAGAGCTAACCGAGAAATACCCAATCGATTCAATTGAGGATGGAATGGACGAACAAGATTGGGATGGATGGAAACTTCTTACAGAAGAGCTTGGACAAAAAATTCAATTAGTTGGTGATGATCTTTTTGTTACAAATGTTCAATTCCTTAAAAAAGGTATCGATACAGGATGTGCAAACTCTATCTTAATTAAAGTTAATCAAATTGGTACTTTAACTGAGACATTGAATGCTATTGAGATGGCTCATAGAAATAAATATACATCTGTAACGTCTCACCGCTCAGGAGAGACCGAAGATTCAACTATTGCCGATATTGCTGTTGCAACAAATTCTGGACAGATTAAAACTGGTTCATTAAGTCGCTCAGACCGTATGGCAAAATACAATCAATTATTGAGAATTGAGGAGGAACTTGGTGATCTTGCTCAATACGGTAGAAACTAATTCTTACTCCTTTCAATTTATAGGCTGTCTAATTTTTAGGCAGCCTTTTTTTGTCAATACACAATCACTCTGTAATGCAATAGCTTAAACTAAATCAAATCCAGAATAGCAAAAAAAGCAAAAACAACAGAAGCAACACCATTTGCAGTAAAAAAAGCAGCACCAATTCTGGATAAATCATTGGAAGAAATAATTAAATGCTGATAAACCAACATAACTGCAAAAAGAGACGCTCCAATAATATAATAAGAGCCTAAATAGGGGCCACCACTCAAACTATTTACATAAAAATAGAAGATAACCAACAATGGCAAAACAAAAAAATGACCAATTGCAGAGACAATCAAAGCACCCCTAACCCCAAAAATTCTTGGGACAGAGAACAGATTGTTCTGCTTATCAAACTCTCTATCAGACAGAGAGTATATTATATCAAATCCACTAACCCAAAAAAGAACAATTAATGATAAAATCACAGGGGCAATATCTATTTTCCCGGTAACCGCAACATAAGCTCCAGTTGGAGCTATTGAGAGAGCAATCCCAAGAAAATAATGACAAAAAGCAGTATATCTCTTAAGAAAACTATACGTAAATAACACTAATAAAGTAGGAATAGCTAAAATAAAGGCCAGATAATTGATAAAGAAACATACCGTTACAAAAGCTAACGAATTTAAAATAATAAAAACCAAAGCACTACTTTTACTAATTAAACCTGCAGGAATCTCTCTATTAGCAGTTCTTGGATTTATCTTATCAATATCACTATCAACATATCTATTAAACCCCATTGCAGCATTTCTAGCAAAAATCATAGCTAAAATTATCAAACCAAAAACTCTTGTGCAAAAACAGATCTCTGGATTGACCCTATATGCCATTATCATTCCAACAAGCGCAAATGGCATAGCAAAAATGGTATGAGAGAACTTTACAAGGTTAACATAACTTAAAACTCTCTTCATACCATTATTAAAACTAAGCTTCATATTATCTTAAAGTAGCACCAAGCTTATCTATTAAACTTGTTAAAATTTTTGAAACAACATCCTCAACAACTTTATCCGTCAAGGTTTTTGTCTCATCGTAAAAAGTAAAACTAACAGCATATTGTTTTTTTCCCTCTGGAATTTTATCTCCCTGATAAACGTCAAAAATAGATATGCTCTTTAACAACCTCTTTTCCGATGATTTTGCACACTCTCTGATCTGCGAATAGCTTATATTTCTATCAATGATTATTGCTAAATCTCTCTTAACCTCAGGAAACTTGGGAAGCTCCTTAAATAGTATCTTATTTGATCTTATTGAATCAAATAGAATATCTCTAGAAATTTCTGCAGCAAACACACTCTGTTTAATATCAAAATCCTTTAACAAAGCCTTGGAAATTTCACCAATAGATGCCAATAAAATACCTTTTTTATTATATATTTTCAAAGAATAAGAGAAAATATCATTAGAGACCGTCTCATACTTAAGATCCATTAGACTTAAACCAAATCTTCCGAATATTGACTCTACGTATCCCTTAAGAGTATAAAAAGTTGGTTCCTCTTGCTTACCAAGCCAATAAGGAGTTGCAATGCCTGTTAGAAAAACAGAGAGTTTTGATGACTCACAATATGGTTTAATATATGAAGACTCACTACTACAATTTTCATCAATTGAATAGACATTACCTAGCTCAAATAGTTTTAAGTTATAATTTTGTCTATTAATATTTCTCGATATCACCTCTAACCCATTATATAAGAGAGTCTGCCTCATTACATTTAAGTCTGTACTTAATGGATTTAAAATGCCTACCAATTTCTCTTTTGGGAAAATAGCACTATTCGCATAATACGAACTCTTTGTTAATGAATTATTCATTATTTCAAAAAATCCGTTAGAGACCAAAATATCTGAAACTATTGAATCCATCTTAGCTATATCTGGAGAGGGTGTTGTTCCAATAGATGCCGATATTCTTTCAGGCAACTCTATATTATTATATCCATAAATCCTTAAAATATCCTCTACAATATCACACTCTCTATATACATCCACCCTACACAATGGAACAGCAACAACAGCAGATTTATCATCACTAGAAATAATATTATAATCTAAATATTTTAATATAGATAATATTGCTGCCCCTCCAATTCTCTTGCCAATAAAATTCTCTATTCTACTAAAATCAATACTCACTTGTGGCCTTATAATTTCACTCTCTTGAGCAGAGACAATATCTCCAACAACCACACCTCCAGCAATATCACAGATTAGATTTGCAGCTCTCTCCAACGCATAGTCAACCATCTCTGCATCTGCCCCTCTCTCAAAGCGAAACGAAGCATCAGTTTTTAAACCATGCCTTTTTGAGGTTTTTCGTACAGACACGGAGTCAAAAAGCGCACTCTCTATAAAGACCCTGGTTGTAGAGGATGTTACACCAGAATCGGAACCTCCAAAAACACCAGCAATACATAGAGCCCTCTTTTGATCACAAATTAATAAATCCTCTTGAGATAACTTCCTCTCAACATCGTCTAAAGTAACAATTATCTCACCTTCGTTTGCTCTTCTAACAATAATAGTTTGCCCATTTAATTTATCATAATCAAAGGCATGTAGTGGATGTCCTGTCTCATGAAGAACATAATTTGTAATATCAACTATATTATTTATTGGTTTTAGTCCAATAGATCGCAATCTCTCCTTTAACCAATCTGGAGACTCTTCCACAATAACATTATCAATTGTGACTCCTTTATATATTGGAGCACCTGTAAAATCATTAACTAATACAGTTGCTGGCTTTAAGCTAGAAGCTCCTTTTAACTCCTCCAAAGGTCTACTTTTGGGAAGAGATAATTTTGCATCATGCCCATTAAATTTAAGATAGGCATATAGATCTCTAGCTACACCATAATGAGACGCTGCATCAACTCTATTAGGAGTTAAGCCGATTTCAAAAACCACATCCTCTTTTAACTTTAAAAACTCCTTTGCACACATACCAACAGGCGCATCCTCTGAAAGGACCATTATTCCATCATGAGACTGCCCTAAACCTAACTCATCTTCGGCACATATCATACCAAAACTTTCAACACCTCTAATTTTTGATTTCTTTATTTTAAGAGAGTCTCCGTTAGAAAAACATAGCGTGGTACCTACAGTGGCCACCAAAACTTTTTGACCCTGCGCCACATTTGGGGCTCCACAAACTATCTGTAAATTTTCGCCCAAACCCACATCCACTAACGTTACACTAAGTTTATCTGCATCTGGATGTTTTTGGCAATCCTTAACATGCCCTACAACAACCCCTGCCAACCCACCGGGAATCTGCTCTACAATCTCACATGCCTCAACCTCCAACCCAATTGTCGTTAAATCTTCTTCAATTTTTTGATACGATACAGAAGTATCTATATAGCTCTTTAACCAATTATATGATATTTTCATTTTTTAAATTATTTTCTAAAATAGACTATCCACAAACTCTTTTTTATTAAATATCTGAAGATCCTCAATCTTCTCCCCAACACCAATAAATTTAACAGGAATCTTAAACATATCAGAAATTCCAATTACGACTCCACCCTTAGCTGTTCCATCTAATTTTGTTACTGCCAATGCAGTCACATCTGTAGCTTTGGTAAACTCTTTTGCTTGCTGGTATGCATTCTGTCCTGTTGAACCATCTAGAACTAATAGAACCTCATGTGGAGCATCTGGAACAACCTTTTTCATCACATTTCTAATTTTTGTAAGCTCATTCATCAGATTTACCTTATTATGCAACCTACCAGCTGTATCTATTAATACAACATCTGCATTCTGTGAAACTGCCGATGATAGAGCATCAAAAGCAACTGATGCAGGATCCGATCCCATTTGTTGTTTAACAATAGGAACATCGGCTCTTTGACTCCATATAGTCAACTGATCTACAGCCGCTGCTCTAAATGTATCTGCAGCACCTAAAATCACAGATTTACCTGAGTTCTTAAGTCTCAAGGCCAATTTTCCAATAGTGGTAGTCTTACCAACACCATTTACTCCCACAACCATAATCACATATGGTTTTTTAGAAAAATCAAATACAGACTGCTCACTATCACCATCAGATATTTCTAATAGCGACTCAATCTCCTGTTTTAAAATAGAGTACAATTCAGAAGAGTTCATATACTTATCTCTTGATACCCTCTCCTCAAGACGATCTATAATTTTAAGAGTTGTCTCAACCCCAATATCTGAAGCTATTAACGCCTCTTCTATATCATCAAGAGAACTCTCATCAACCTTAGACTTCCCTGCAATTGCCCTGGAAATCTTCTCAAATATTCCTGTTTTGGTCTTTTCCAAACCCTTTTCTAACGACTGTTTCTCCTCCTTGGACTTAGACCCAAATAAACCAAAAAATGCCATAGCTATATTTTTAACCCTCAAAGATACAAAAAAGTTTTGCTAAAAATATTAAAAAAGAGGGCTGACAAAAAAGTCAGCCCTCAATTATTACTATTGTAACAGCAAACTATTTTTTGCTGAAAAAATCTTTAACTCCATCAACAGGAACAATCTCCTCTTGAAACGCATAAGATCCACTTCTATCTGATCTTACCATTTTAATACATTTAACATTTGTCTTGCTGGCACCTTTTCCACCACCGAAGGATGCTACTGCTTTCTTTGCCATTTTATTTTATGTTTAAATATTACTTAATTTCACGATGAAGAGTAACCTTCTTCAAATAAGGATTATATTTTTTACGCTCTAAACGCTGTGTAGTATTTTTCTTATTTTTTGTAGTGATATATCTAGAAATACCTGGTACACCACTCTCTCTTTGCTCTGTACATTCAAGAATTACTTGAACTCTGTTGCCTTTTTTTGCCATTTGATGATTCTTTTTTAGATTACATTAATTAATCCCTTTTCCTTAGCCTCTTTTAAAACAGCACTAAGGCCTTTTTTATGTATAGTACGCATCCCTGCGGCAGAAACCTTCAGGCTAACAAATCTTTGTTCATCCTCTAACCAAAAACGCTTAGATCTAAGATTTGGAGCAAACTCACGCTTTGTTCTGCGTTTTGAGTGAGAAACATTGTTCCCAATCATCCTTTTCTTTCCTGTAACTTGACAAACTCGTGCCATTTTATATCTATTTTTTTATATTTTTTCAAGGGTTGCAAATATCGTGAATAATTTTGTTTTATCCAAAATATTTACAGTATTTTAAAAATTCTATTCCATCTGATATTTGACGGAAACGATTTATACTTATCCTTTGATAACCATATTACTGATGGAGAACCAACCACATGAGAGTGAGGGACAAAACCCCAATATCTCGAATCTAATGAATTGTGTCTGTTATCTCCTAGCATAAAATAGTAATCCATTTTAAAGGTATAGCTATCTACAAGCTCTCCATTAATATAAATAGAGTCTGCCTCTACTCTTAGATCATTCTCCTCGTACACAGAAATTATTCTACTGTACAAAGACAAATTCTCTCTATTAATCTCTATTTTATCTCCTTTTTTGGGTATATATAATGGACCATAGTTATCTCTAGTCCATTTATAAGTAGTATCGAAAGGGAAAATTAAAATAGGGCTATCTGGATAGTCTGGTGGATATGTATCTATGTTCTGTCTCACTTCTAAAACATTAGGTAGAGACTCAATTTTAGACACTTCGCTGCTATTCAATGGAAAATATTGATAACCTGGTATAGATAAATCAAAATATAAAGTCTCGCGGCTCAAATTCATCTCATCTATAATAGCGTTATTAATTGTGCTTCCATTTGTTATAACAGTATATGTATTCTGTATTCCCAAAATGTTATCTTGAGGTTTACCATTTACATATACCCATCCATTAATTATAGATAGTGTATCGCCCGCTACAGCAACACATCTCTTAACATAGTTATCTTTCTTATCATCTGGTCTAACAACATAATCTCCATAGACCTGCTTAACAAAATCGCGACCATGAATACGAACATGCGCATAATAATCTTCAGATGGCATACTTTTTAATACAGTATCACCATGAGGAAAGTTAAACACAACAATATCATCTCGCTTAACATCTGAAAGACCTGATAATCTTCTATAAGGATATTGGATCCATTTTAAGTAAGACTCTCCCCCAGTAAAAGGCATAACATTGTGAACTAATGGAAAAGAGATAGGAGTTTGAGATACCTTTGGGCCATATTTTAATTTACTGACAAAAAGATAATCTCCTGTCATTAACGACCTCTCCATTGAAGAGGTTGGAATCATATAAGCCTCAAAGAAAAATGCCTTAATAAAAGTTGACACAACCAATGCAAAAATAATTGCATCTAGCCAATCTAACCAAGGATTTCTTTTCTCTCCCTTTTTATATCTTTTCTTCCAAAAGGCCCATTTTACTTTTTGAGTTATAAATAGGTCAAATACAATTACAAGTCCTAATAAGAACCACCAATTGCCAAACCATATAACCCATAGCAAATACAAAATAGCCCAGAAAGAAAATCTGAACCACTTATTGCCTATTATTTGGAGAATCTTCAACTTAAATCTATTTTACAGAATTGATAATTGCCTCAAAAGCCTGAGGATTATTCATTGCTAAATCTGCTAGTACCTTACGATTAAGGCCAACATTATTTACAGATAATTTACCAATAAATTGAGAATAATTCATTCCATGCTCTCTAGCTGCAGCATTAATCCTCTGAATCCATAATGCACGGAAATTTCTCTTTTTGGTTTTACGATCGCGATACGCGTACGTTAAACCCTTTTCGTAGGTATTTTTAGCAACGGTCCAAACATTTGCACGTGCTAAGAAATTACCTCTGGTCTGTTTTAAAATTTTCTTACGGCGAGCTCTAGAAGCTACCGAATTTACCGATCTAGGCATACTTCACTTTTTTTGTTTAAGAATGTCAGCGCTCTCCCACTATTGAGAAACTTTTTCTGCTAAACATTCAGGTTAATAATTAATGGTAAAATTAAACTACTAAAAGATCTTTAATTCTTCTTTCGTCTGCTGTAGAAACAAGCGCACTATAAGTCAGATTTCTCTTCTGCTTAGTTGTCTTCTTGGTCAAAATGTGACTTTTGTAAGCGTGCTTTCTTTTAATTCTACCCGATCCGGTCAGCTGAAAACGCTTTTTAGCACCGGAGTTAGTCTTAATTTTTGGCATTGTACTAATTGATTTAAATTAAGTTTTTTATAATATAGTTATCAAAACTACTCTATTTTTTCTTAACAGATGGTGCCAACATCATAATCATTCTCTTACCCTCCAATTTTGGCATCTGCTCTGCTTTTCCATAATCTTCTAGATCCACTGCAAATCTTAATAAAAGTTTCTCTCCTTGCTCAGCAAATAAGATAGATCTTCCTTTAAAAAAGACATATGACTTAACCTTTGCACCTTCACTTAAAAAAGTTTTTGCATGATTTAGTTTAAACTGATAGTCATGTTCATCAGTATTTGGACCAAACCTAATCTCTTTAATAACAACCTTAGAAGCATTGGCCTTCATCTCTTTAGCCTTTTTCTTCTGTTGGTATAGATATTTTTGATAGTCCAAAATTTTACATACGGGAGGGTCGGCACTAGCAGTAATCTCAACAAGATCCAATTCCAACTCTTCCGCCATTCTGATAGCCTCCAGAGTTGCATAAACTCCAGGATTTTCGATATTATCTCCAACCAATCTCACTCTTGGTGCAGTTATCTCTCTATTCATTAAAGGACCATCATCAACTTTTCTTCTTGGCATATTGCGCCTATTGCCTTGATTATTAGATGAAGATGTAGAATTTGTTCTCTTTACAAATCCTCCGGGACGGGGTTTAAAAGGTGTTGCGATAAATTATTCCTCCTATATTTAGTTAATACTATTTTATTTATTACTAGCACATAGGCTAGTCTATTTTCAATTGCTCTTTAATTTCAGATGAGATTTGATTTGCAAAGTCTTCAACAGAAACCTGTCCTAAATCTCCTTCACCTTGTTTTCTTACTGAAACCATGCCAGACTCCATCTCTTTCTCACCAACAATCAGCAAGAATGGAACTCTTTTTAGCTCATTCTCCCTGATTTTCTTACCAATAGTCTCATTCCTATCGTCAATAGAGGCGCGAATATCGTAATTATTGAGCAAACTTACAACTTTTTTTGCATAATCGTTGTATTTCTCACTAATTGGGAGTAGCACTGCCTGCTCTGGTGTTAACCATAATGGAAACTTACCTGCTGTATGCTCAATAAGCACAGCTATAAATCGCTCCATAGAACCAAATGGTGCTCTGTGAATCATAACTGGCCTATGTTTTTTATCATCTGCACCCACATACTCCAATTCAAATCTCTCCGGAAGATTATAATCAACTTGAATAGTTCCTAACTGCCATTTTCTTCCTAAAGCATCTTTAACCATAAAATCTAATTTAGGGCCATAGAATGCTGCCTCTCCAGTCTCAACAGTTGTCTCCAATCCTCTCTCTTTAGATGCTTCTATAATTGCACTCTCTGCCTTCTCCCAATTCTCGTCGCTACCAATATATTTTTCATTATTATTTGGATCTCTTAAAGAGATTTGAGCAATATAATCTTTAAAATCAAGAGTTCTAAAAATATACAATACAATATCTATAACTTTTATAAACTCCTCTTTTAATTGATCTGGTCTACAGAAAATATGCGCATCATCTTGAGTAAACCCACGTACTCTTGTTAAACCATGTAATTCACCACTCTGCTCATATCTATAAACGGTACCAAATTCGGCAAATCTTATAGGTAAATCTTTATATGACCTTGGTTTTGTTTTATATATCTCACAGTGATGAGGACAGTTCATCGGCTTAAGAAGAAACTCTTCGCCCTCTTGAGGCGTATTGATTGGTTGAAAAGAGTCTTTACCATATTTCGCATAGTGGCCCGAAGTAACATATAGGTCCTTTTGACCAATATGAGGAGTCATAACAGGTAAATAACCGTATCTTTTTTGAACATCTTTTAAGAAATTCTCCAATCTCTCTCTAAGCATTGCTCCCTTAGGTAGCCATAAAGGAAGTCCTTGACCAACTCTCTGAGAAAATGCAAATAACTCCAGCTCCTTTCCTATTTTTCTATGATCTCTCTTTTTGGCCTCTTCTAACATTACCAAATACTCATCCAATAACTTCTTCTGTGGGAAAGATACACCATAAATTCTGGTAAGCATTTTATTATGCTCGTTACCTCTCCAATATGCTCCAGCAATCGATGTCAACTTAACAGCTTTAATAACAGAAGTATCCATCAAATGAGGTCCACGGCAAAGATCAGTAAAAGAGCCATTAGAATAAAAAGAGATGGTACCATCCTCTAAATCCTTAATTAATTCACACTTATACTCATCTCCTTTTTGGGAATAGGTCTCCAAAGCCTTCTCTTTACTCACCTCCTCTCTAACAAAAGTCTGTTTCTCTCTGGCCAACTCTAGCATCTTATTCTCTATCTTCACCAATTCAGCCTCAGTGATCTGCTTATCTCCTGTATCAACATCGTAATAAAAACCAACTTCAATAGATGGGCCGATTCCAAATTTGATTCCAGGGTACAATTGCTCCAACGCCTCTGCCATTAGGTGCGAAGAGGAGTGCCAAAAAGTACTCTTTGCCTCTTGATCTTCCCATTTATGGAATTTTACAGAAGCATCTTCCGTTATTGGTCGGTTAAGTTCGTATATTTTTGAATTTACTGTTGCTACTAAAATATCAGAAGCCAATCTTGGGCTAATAGATTTAGCTATTTCATAGGCATTTATGCCTTTATCAAATTGACGAACACTGCCGTCTGGAAATGTAATATTTATCATCTGTTACTTCTTTTCATTACAATTGGCAAAGTTAATATATTTTTTACATAATTAATATTTTGTACTAGTTACTAATTATACTAATTTTGAGGCACGAAATTGAATATGACTTCATAATAAATCATAATACAATTAACACATTATAACTTAAACCTTACAGATATGAATGAAAATAGATGGAAATCCGCAGCTACATACGGATTATTTCTCGCACTTATTACGATTCTATACACCCTTATCCAAACCATTTTAGAACCTAAAACAGCTTTAGCACTAGTTCTATGGGTTGCTAAATTTGCAGGTTCAATATGGCTTCTTCTCTATTTTATTAAAGACTTTGCTTCGCATAAAGAGTTTTTTTCATATAAAGATGGGTTTAGATTCGGTGTAATGATAAGCTTTTTATCATCACTAATTGCCGCTTGCTATATGTTTTTACATTATGGATTTATATTTTCTGATGCAATTGCACAACAAATGGACTCTGTAATGAATATTCTTGAATCTAGCAACCCAGATGCTGTGGATACATTTGCAAAAATAGAGGGCAAACTACCTCAAATCATATTTATATTCTCTCTTATATATTGGACTCTATTTGGTGTTATAGCATCTTCTATTATTGCAAACTACACAAAAAAAGGGGATCTATTTTCTAATACAGAGAGTAAATCAATTTAATACATTAAAATATGGATCTATCAATAGTAATATCTGTTTATAACGAAGAGGAGTCCCTAAAAGAGTTGGTCTCTTGGATAGATAACACTTTTAAAAATTCTAAATATAAATATGAGATTATTATTGTAGATGATGGTAGTACAGATAATTCATGGAGTATAATCTGTGAATTATCTGAATCATACCCAATCAATGCAATTAGCTTTAGAAGAAACTATGGTAAATCGGCAGCTCTATACTGTGGTTTTGAGTTGGCACAAGGCAAATATGTTGCCACAATGGATGCCGATCTTCAAGATAGCCCACAGGAGATTCCAGAGATGATATCAATCTTAGAAAAAGATGGTCTAGATCTTATATCGGGGTGGAAAAAGAAGAGACACGATGGGTTATTTACAAAAAACATCCCTTCAAAGATATATAACAGAACAGCAAGATGGGTAACTAAGATTAAATTACACGACATGAATTGTGGATTAAAAGTCTACAGAAAAGAGGTCGTAAAAAATATCGAAGTATATGGAGAGATGCACAGATATATTCCATACCTCTCAAAAAATGCTGGTTTTTCTAAAATTGGCGAGAAAGCTGTAATACATCAGGCAAGAAAATATGGTAAAAGCAAGTTTGGAGCAAATAGATTTATTAATGGATTTTTAGACCTTCTATCTCTTTGGTTTCTCTCTAGATTTGGCAAAAAACCAATGCACTTTTTTGGTCTTATTGGCTCTCTTACCTTTCTTTTTGGTGGAGGAACATCATTATATCTGATTATTGACAAAGTTATTACGCAATCACAGGGTTTAAAATATAGGCCAGTTACAGATCAACCTCTATTCTACATTGCGTTAACTGCCATTATTATAGGTATGCAGCTATTCTTATCTGGATTTATAGCAGAGTTAATCTCTAGAAATAGCGGTGAAAGAAATGTTTATAAAATAAAAAATCGTATTAATAATAAGTTTTAATAAATTATAATAAGTTTTTTACTAACTTTATCAAAACTTATTACTATGATTAAAACATATTCATTCCCTAGTGTTTATGAAGCGACATTACAGGATTTTGCTTTATCAAACGACCCTATACTTAACTTTTCTAAGCTAAAATACAATGGGTCTAATTATTTGGTGGGCTTACAAGCTCTAAATGAAGGAGTTTCTCCTCATAAATTTATTAACCCATCACCAGAAGATATCGATTATAAAATAATCAGTCAGTCGGCATTAGTATTAGCGACTCAATCTCTTCAGAGTGAAAATAAAAATCAAAAAATACCAAAAGCCGTATTAACTGCTGGATTTCCTTATGCCACCTATCTTCTTAATAAAGATCATGCGATAGATTTTTTTAAGGAAGATAGAGTAATAAGCTATTTTAAAGCAGATGATGATGGTATTCAACATGCTGAACAGATATCAGTCTCAATTAAGGATGTTAATATTATTCCTGAGTTGGTTGGTTGTGACACATCAATTAGGAAGGGAGAGAATCCTATAGATAGTAACTTTATTTTAATTAGCATCGGCTATGGTACATGCGAGGGAGCAGTCTCTACATCAGAAGGGCTATCGGCAAGAACTCTATTTAGCTCTCATGGTATAAGCTATGCTGTAAACATCTTTACTCAAGAAGTAGCAAAAAACACATATCTCAATATGAGGACTGAGCATCAAATAGATCATCTTTTTACAAAAGGATATATGTTTGTCAATAGAAAGAGAAAAGATTTTATTAATGAACGTAAGAATGCAATTTCTCTTTATTATAACAATGTTATCTCTCCAACCATTAGAAGATATATCACTGATTCCGATTTTGAGTTATGTCAAAAGATGGTTCTTGTTGGTGGTGGTGCACTATACAAAGAGCTTGTTACTCTTTTTCAAGAGGAGTTTGGAGAATTTCTTACTGTTATTGTTGCTGATACTCCCGAAAAATGTGCTTCAAAGGGTTATGCTCTTTATTCTAAGTTAAATCATTCTAACTCAAATAAGGATGGTATTTACTCTTCTGATGATTCTGAAAGGGTTGTTTATCTTGGTTTAGATATTGGGAATGCTAATACCTCTGTATCAATTGTTTCTACGAATGGTAAGAAAGAGGAGTTTTAACTCCAATTTTTAATATTTATAAAAGAGGCTGTCTAAATTAGATAGCCTCTTCGTTTTTTAGACCTCTAATAATTTCGCTTGGCTCTTTGCTATTCTTGCTTTGCTATTCTTGCTTTGCTATTCTTGCTTTGCTATTCTTGCTTTGCTATTCCCGCTTTGCTATTCCCGCTTAGCTATTCTCGCTTTGCTATTCTCGCTTTGCTATTCTCGCTTTGCTATTCTCGCTTTGCTATTCTCGCTTTGCTATTCTGGCTTTGCTATTCTGGCTTTGCTATTCTGGCTTTGCTATTCTGGCTTTGCTATTCTGGCTTTGCTATTCTGGCTTTGCTATTCTGGCTTTGCTATTCTGGCTTTGCTCACTCTCTTTCTGCAACGAAGTTTTTTTAGAGGCACCTATTTTCTTTTCTGTTTTTTCGGGGACTGCGGAACTCCTCACTGTCGTTCGTCAAACAGTCCTCGTCCTTTTCCTCAAAAACTATCAATAAAATAGGTAAAAACTTAAGTTGCAGTTCTGAGAGTGAGCTAAGCAACACACTAAAGTGAGCAAAGCAACAATATTAATTACTGATTTGATTTAAAGCCTCCTCAAACTCCTGATCAGTGATAATTTTACAGGAACCATTAAAAATACCCCCCTCCTCAATAAAAAGCTTCTGACAAGCAATCTTGCCCTTAATATGACCAGTTTTTCTCAAACCAAATAACTCCTTTACTAAAACCTTACCATCCAATTCACCCCAAACATCACAACTTTTTGCGTTAGCCTCACCAGTAAATTTAGCAGATTCTCCAATAACCAACTTACCTTGAGTAGTGATTTTTCCTTCAAATACTCCATCAATTCTTATATCTGAAAGAGATTTTAACTCTCCATAAAACTCACTACCTACAGAGATTCTATTGACCTCATTAACCTGAGTAGTATTATCGCTATTTTTTGACATAATCTTTAGATATTACAAATGTATAACCTCATTATGAACAATAGCTGCGGCCTCCATAATAGCTTCGCTCATAGTAGGATGTGGATGAATAGATGAAATAAAATCCTTTGCCTTAACCCCAGATTTTCTAGCAACAACAATTCCAGAAAGCATCTCTGTTACATTAGCACCAACAAGATGAGCTCCCAAAATAAGATCTGACTTGGAATCGACTATTAACTTAACAAAACCATCTCTCTCTCCAGATGCAGAGGCTTTTCCAGATGCTGTAAAAGGGAATTTCCCAATTTTATAATCCAAACCTCTCTCTTTTGCTACTCTCTCAGTTATCCCAACAGACGCAATCTCAGGAGATGTATAAGTACAAGCAGGAATATTATCATAGTCTATAGGATGAGGATTACAATTAGCAATACCCTCTACACAATTTATTGCCTCAGCTGAGGCTACATGAGCTAAAGCAGGAGTTGCAATAACATCTCCAATTGCATAAATACCATCTACAGACGTTTTATAGTTTTTATCTACTACAATTTTACCTCTCTCAGTTTTAACTCCAACATCTTCTAATCCAATATTCTCAATATTTGAAACAATACCTACTGCCGATAATACCTTGTCAACCTCAATAACCTCTTCTCCTTTTTTTGTTTGAATGGTTACCTTAATTTTATCCGATTGGCTATCAACACTCTTAACCATTGCCTCAGTCATAACTTTGATTCCCATCTTTCTAAATGACCTACTCAGCTGTGCAGATGAATCATCGTCCTCAAGTGGAACAATATTTTTAAGATACTCTATAAGATATACCTGACTTCCTAAAGAGCGATAGAAATATGCAAATTCACTACCTATTGCTCCCGAGCCAATCACAGCAATTGAATCTGGAATTGAATCTGGAACCATAGCCTGCCTATAAGAGATAACCTTTTTACCATCTATAGATGCAAAAGGGAGCGAATTTGCTCTTGCTCCAGTAGCTATTATTATATTTTTTGTCTGGTAAATTACAGTTTCGCCTTCAGATGTTAAAACCTCAATCTCATTAGAAGATCTAACTTTAGCACTACCTTTAATTAACTCAACACCATTCTTCTTAAAAAGGTAATCGATACCTTTGCTCATACCTGCAGAAACTCCTCTACTTCTTTCTACAATTTTTGATATATCTGGAGTAACCTCTCCATTTACAGTAAATCCATAATCTTGAGAGTGCTTTGCGTAATACATTGCTTGAACACTCTTTAAAAGAGCTTTTGTTGGAATACATCCCCAATTGAGGCAGATACCTCCTAACTCTGCTTTCTCTACAACAGCACACTTTAAACCCAACTGTGTTGCTCTTATTGCTGCTACATATCCACCTGGTCCAGACCCTATTACTATTAAATCTAACATAACTCAAATTTTTAAATAATACAATTAATTGGCACCATGACAGTTTTTATACTTTTTACCACTTCCACATGGACATGGATCATTCCTGCCAACTCTCTTTTCTACATGAACAGGAGCATTTGATTTTGGCTCACCAGAAGATGTAGCCAAATCATTTCTAGAAGTTTGTAGATTACTCAAATCAGTTTTCTTTTTATTCTCATTTCTAAGAGGAATCTCAGTATTCTCTCTCAATGGAATATGTGATTTAAGTAAAAAAGCAAGAACATCTCTATTTACCTTATCTAACATTGTCTGGAAAAGCTTAAAACTCTCAAACTTATAGATAAGCAAAGGATCTTTTTGCTCATATGTTGCATTTTGAACAGACTGTTTAAGATCGTCCATCTCTCTTAAATGCTCTTTCCAAAACTCATCAATCATTATAAGAGTAATACTTTTACTCAATGATCGTCCTAGCTCTTTGCCTTTAGACTCATAACACTTCTTAAGATTTACAACAAGCTGCAATATTTTAGAGCCATCACCAACTGGAATTGCAATATTTTCATAAGATGCACTCTGAGTTTCGTATATCTGCTTTATAATAGGCCATGCTTGTTGAGATATTGTCTCAACTCTTCTTTGATATACATTCATAATCTGCTCCAATAAAGAGCTTTTTAGACTCTCTTTATCTGAGTTTTCATAACTATCTCTATCAATTTCTGGATCTATAGAGAGACTTTTTATAACCTCTAATTTAAATTCCTCATAATCAGAAATACCATGCATAGACTCCACCAGATTATCGGCAAAATCAGTCATCATATTCTTTATATCTACATCGATTCTCTCACCATATAGAGCATTACGTCTTCTTGTATATATAACCTCCCTCTGAGAGTTCATAACATCGTCATACTCCAAAAGACGCTTTCTAATACCAAAGTTATTCTCCTCTACCTTTCTTTGAGCCCTCTCAATAGACTTTGATAACATAGAGTGCTGTAGAACCTCTCCCTCCTTCATACCCATCTTATCCACAATTGCCGATAATCTCTCAGAACCAAAAAGGCGCATTAAATCATCTTCCAAAGAGACAAAGAAGGTAGAAGAACCAGGGTCTCCTTGCCTACCAGCTCTACCTCTAAGCTGACGGTCAACCCTCCTAGAGTCATGACGTTCAGTACCAATGATAGCAAGACCTCCAGCCTCCTTTACTCCCTCTCCTAACTTAATGTCTGTTCCACGACCCGCCATATTTGTAGCAATAGTGACAGCTCCAGATCTACCAGCCTCAGCAACAATATCAGCCTCTTTTGCATGCTGCTTAGCATTTAATACATTATGCTTTAAACCTCTTAATTTTAGCATTCTACTTAATAATTCAGAGACCTCAACAGAAGTTGTTCCAACTAATACAGGGCGACCTTGCTTAGTTAACTCTGCAACTTTATCAATTACAGCATTATATTTTTCTCTTTTTGTTTTGTATATCAGATCTTCATTGTCTAATCTGGTAATTGGTCTATTTGTTGGGATAACAACAACGTCTAACTTATAAATTGACCAGAACTCACCAGCCTCCGTCTCTGCTGTACCTGTCATACCAGCAAGTTTGTGGTACATTCTAAAATAGTTCTGTAAGGTAATAGTTGCAAAAGTCTGAGTGGCAGCCTCAACCTTAACCATCTCTTTAGCCTCTATTGCCTGATGAAGGCCATCGGAATATCTTCTACCCTCCAAAATACGACCAGTCTGCTCATCAACAATCTTAATTTTATTATCCATCACAACATACTCAACATCCTTTTCGAACATTGTATATGCCTTTAACAACTGATTAACAGTATGTACTCTTTCACTCTTTATTGCATAATCGGCCAAAATTGAATCTTTGGCACTTAGCTTCTCTTGAGCAGATAACTCTGACTTCTCAATATCAGAAATTTCCGATCCAATATCTGGTAAAATAAAAAACTTATTATCACTTACACTTTTTGATATAAGATCATGTCCTTTATCTGTTAACTCAACCGAGCGCTGCTTCTCCTCAATAACAAAATAGAGATCATCTGTTATAAGATGCATCTGCTTATTATTGTCCTGCATGTGAAAATTCTCAGTCTTTATGAGAATCTGCTTTTTACCAGGCTCACTCAAATATTTAATTAATGGATTATATCTTGGCAATCCCTTGTGTGCTCTTAAAAGAAGCTTTCCTCCCTCCTCTTCGTCTCCAGCCTCTATTTTCTTCTTTGCCTCATTTAAAAGTTGAGTAACCAAGGCTCTTTGAGCAGCATAAATCTTTTCTACAAATGGCTTATATTCAGCAAACTGCTGTTCATCTCCTTTTGGTACAGGACCAGATATAATCAAAGGAGTTCTAGCATCATCAATCAATACGGAGTCAACCTCATCCACAATTGAATAGTGGTGTTTCTTCTGAACCAAATCCTCTGGATTGATTGCCATATTATCTCTAAGGTAATCAAAACCAAACTCGTTATTTGTTCCAAAAGTAATATCTGCTCTATATGCAGCCTTTCTACTTTCAGAATTTGGCTGATGCTTATCTATACAATCAACTTTTAATCCATGAAACTGATAAATTGGTCCCATCCACTCAGAGTCCCTTCTAGATAGATAGTCATTAACTGTAACAACGTGTACACCTTTTCCTGCCAATGCATTTAAGAATACGGGAAGCGTTGCTACCAATGTCTTTCCCTCACCTGTTGCCATCTCAGCAATCTTTCCCTGATGAAGAGCAATACCACCAATAAGCTGAACATCGTAATGTACCATATCCCATACTATTTTGGTACCACCAGCCATCCAACTGTTCTGCCATATAGCTGTCTCTCCCTCAATCGTAACATGATCTTGTGTGGCAGCAATCTCTCTATCAAACTCTTTTGCCGATACTCTAATCTCTCTATTCTCCTTAAACCTACGAGCTGTAGATTTTACTACAGCAAATGCCGTTGGTAAAATTTCTAACAATACTCTCTCTATAGTCTCATCAACTCTCTTTGTTAGTTTATCAACCTCCGTAGCAAGCTGCTCTTTTTGAGACACTTCAATATTTACATCTTCTAGTTTAGATCTTAATTCTCGTTTTTTTGTCTCATCCTCTTTTATGGCATCATAAATAATAGCCCTGAGTCTAAGGCTCTCTTCCCTCAGTTGATCATGCGACAATTTATCTACCTTTTCGTACTCTATAAGAGTCTTTTCAACCAAAGGTTGAATCTCTTTAAGATCTCTATCCGATTTTGTACCAAAGAATTTTTTTAGTACTCCTGTTAAAAAAGCCATTATTTACCGATTATATTTTCTCTAATATTAATAATCTACAAAGATAAAAAAATTGAGAGAAAGAGATAACTTTGCAGTAGCTAAATATTATATACAACATCTATATTTCACAATAATGGAGCCTCAACCACATATAGAACACATTCTAACTGCCGATGGGTCGTCCTCATTTTTCTCAAATGACTATAATGAGAGTTACCACTCCACAAATGGAGCAATATCTGAGAGTAACCACATCTTTATAAAGAATGGACTATATCATCACTCATTTAGAGACAATCAAAGAGTTACCATATTCGAGCAGGGCTTTGGAACTGGACTAAATACAATACTAACAATCAAAGAGGCTATTGAGAATAACATTACAATAGACTATTTTTCAGTAGAGAAACATCCTTTAGATATTCAGATGATTAATAATCTAAACTATATAGACTCCTTTGACAAAGAGTTCAAATCTCTATTTTTTGATATTCATAAATGTGAATGGAATAAGAGAATTGAAATTTTACCAAATTTCTCTCTCACAAAAATAGATGATGATATAGAAGATCTTTTAGATGAGAATAGGTTACAAAACATATTTAACATCTCAAGTATAGATGTGACATATTACGATGCATTCTCCCCAGAGAGACAACCCCAACTATGGAGCAAGAAAATTTTTAGTCATATTTTTAAGATAACATCAGATGGTGGAATATTAACAACCTACTCTTCTAAAGGAGTTGTAAAGCAGGCATTAAGAGATTCTGGATTTATTGTAAAACGAGTAAAAGGTCCTATAGGAAAAAGGCATATAGTTATCGCTCAAAAAATTATCTCTTAACAAGCTCTATTTTAAACATTTTAGGCCAATATTTACCCGTTATATAAATAGAACCATCCACCGAATTATATGCAATACCATTTAAGACATCTGTTCTTGGGCTTCTTTCTTGTCTAGACAATAGATTAAAACACTCCACTACACCCTCTACTACTCCAGTTTTAGGGTCTATAATAACAATTATCTCCTCTCCGTATACGTTTGCCCAAACTTTACCATCTATAAATTCAAGTTCATTTAACTGATCTAGTTTTTTGCCATCCAATGTAACCTTGACTCTGGAGCGCTCCATAAAAGTGTTTGGATCCATAAAAAACAGATGATCAGATCCATCTGTCATAATCAAACTTTTCCCATCAGTAGTTAGCCCCCACCCTTCTCTAGGGTTATAGAGAGTACCAAGTTGCTTGAAACTATTAATATCATAGACCAATACCTCATTTTCCATCCATGTTAATAGGTATAATAGGTTATTTAAAACCACCGCACCTTCGGCAAAATACTTAGGTGCAAGATTAAAACTCCTAATCGTTGCACCTGTCTTAAGATTTATCTCTCTAAAATAGGATTCGCCATACTGGCCAGAACTCTCAAATAAAGATCCATTATGAAAAAATAGACCTTGCGTATAAGCATTAACACTATGAGGAAGACTCTCTAGAACTTTAACCTTATATCTAACAGCCCTATCTTTGGCAACTGATGAACAATTAACCATCATTATAAAAAAGAGTGAAAGATATATAGTTACTCTACTCATAAAATTTAAATTTCTCTATTTTTATACTTTAACGCTGCATTAACAAAAGCCACAAAAATTGGATGCGGGTTCTCTGGTGTACTTTTTAATTCTGGATGAAACTGCACTCCAATAAAAAATGGATGATCTGGGATCTCTACAATTTCAACCAATCCAGTCTCACTGTTTTTGCCTGTAGCAATCATACCATTTTGTGCAAACATATCCACATATGAACTATTCATCTCATATCTGTGTCTATGTCTCTCAGCTATCTCCAATTTACCATATATTCTATTAGCTAAACTGCCATCTGATATTGTACACTCATATGAACCTAAACGCATTGTACCACCCATTTTAGTAAGAGATTTTTGATCTTCCATTAAGTTTATTACTGGGTTTTTAGCATTTGGTCTAATCTCAGTTGTCATAGCATCTTCTAAATTCAACACATTTCTTGCAAACTCAATTACTGCCATTTGCATGCCAAGACATATTCCAAAAAATGGAATTCTATTCTCTCTTACATAGTTTACCGCTATTATTTTACCCTCTATACCTCTTTCACCAAAACCGGGTGCAACCAAAACGCCATCCATTTTGCTTAGATAATCACCAATATTAGATTCATTTATTGCTTCACTATGAATAGAGTGAACATTCACTTTGCACTCGTTTTGTGCTCCTGCATGAATAAATGATTCCAAAATTGATTTGTAAGCATCCTGGAGTTCAACATATTTCCCAACAAGTGCTATGTTAACTTCTGACTTAGGATTAAAAAGTCTATCTAGGAAAGATTTCCATTTAGTTAAATCGGGATTAAGCGCCAATTTTGGAGACTCATTCAATGAGAGACCATCAATAACAAGGCGGTCTAGCCCCTCAGAAACCATTAATAGCGGAACCTCGTAGATACTTTTAGCATCAATAGACTCAATTACAGCATTGGGCTTTACATTACAGAATAGAGCTACCTTTTTTCTGATATCGGCAGGAAGAGGATGTTCTGTTCTACAAACAATAATATCTGGATGAACTCCATTTTGTTGTAACATCCTAACCGAGTGTTGTGTTGGTTTTGTCTTTAACTCTTTGGCGGCACTTAGATACGGCACAAGTGTTAGATGAACAACAAGACAATCGTTATCTTCTAACTCCCATTGTAGTTGCCTTACAGCCTCTATATATGGTAATGACTCAATATCTCCAGCTGTACCTCCAAGCTCAGTAATAACAACATCATACCTCCCCTCTTTACCCAAGCTTAGCATTCTTCTTTTTATCTCATCTGTAATGTGAGGGACAACCTGCACAGTCTTTCCAAGATACTGCCCTGCTCTCTCCTTCTCTATTACAGATTTGTATATCTTACCAGTTGTAACATTGTTATTTTGGCATGTATAAACATTCAAAAAACGCTCATAATGTCCAAGGTCCAAATCTGTTTCGGCACCATCTTCTGTAACAAAACACTCTCCATGTTCATATGGGTTAAGTGTTCCTGGGTCTATATTTATATAGGGGTCAAACTTTTGAATTGTAACAGAGAGTCCTCTGGCCTGTAGTAATTTAGCAAGTGAGGCAGATATAATACCCTTACCTAGAGAAGAGGTAACTCCTCCTAAAACAAAAACATATTTGGTGCTCATAAAAAAAATGGATTGATATACAGGGATGCAAAGATAGTACAAACAAATATGATTTTAAAAAAAAGGTTACTTTTACTCGTGATCCGTTACAAGAGCACCCTTTAAGACAGAATAAAAAAAGAGGTGATATTACTATCACCTCTTTTTTTTAGCCGAACCCGAACAAATCTCGAAACATTTTTTAGAGGATTTGGAGGGGTTGACCTTGTTAGATCACGAAGTTAAAGACACGGAATATTAAACATAAATTCATTACAGGAAATTATCCTATCATTATTTATGTGTGAGGGTGTAAATAAACTATTTGCCATTTTTCTTTATGACTGTAATGTAGTGTTTTTTTACTGTGATTTTTACGTTGTTTTTGTTTAAGTCAGTTTTAGGCATAACGAATTTCGGGGTTGTATTTTCAGCCCTTGTTAATCCATTTTTATTATATTTTATCGCCTTAATTTTCACAGTTTTAATGCTTGCTTTATTTTAGATAAAACGTTAGAAGTGGTCAAATTATTGTGACAATGAGCCGTTTCGCGTTGTGTTTTAAAAGTTGTATTATTAGTCTTAGTAGTAAGTATACTAATATTTTTGGAATTTGACAAATCTACCTGCACTTTATATGTATGAGCTCCATTATCCCGTGTCCAAGAATGGATTGTTGATGTTTGAGTAAATCTCCAATCTAAATTTTCATCTATATCGCTCAATTCGTTTATTAATTCCAAAACAGTTTGATGTCTATCTGAAATGTTTACATTCATTGCCTTATTTACTACCCTTTGCAGTTTTAGAGGTATATGAGGAAGGTAGTCAGACCTATTTGGGAATGCCCCAGATGTGATTGCATTTATGTAATCATCTTGTGTCTTAAAACTATGTAATTGCTGATGAAAATGTTCCTCTCCATTTAATAACCTATATATAGTTAGTCCAGCCAAATAAATATCAAAATGAATTGTTTTGTCCGAACTCGTAAAGGTTTCAGGGGGAACTTGTTTAATGTAAAATTGTTCGGGTGAAGCAAAACCGAAACTGTTCATTGCTTTTGTCAATCCAAAATCAGACAAATGAGCTTCATCACTATCAGAAATCAAAATGTTGTCAGGTTTAACATCAAAATGAATTAATCCTTTTGAATGAATATGGTGTAGTCCTGATAAAAACTGTATTGAATAGCGAATAATTTCTCTAATTGTTAGGTTCTTTGTGGCAATAAGTGATTTCAGTGAGCCATTTTTATAATATGGCATAGCTATATAAATATGGTCTACATCTGAACAACCATAATTTACTTTAACAACATTGCTATGCGATGAGGCATAAAGTTTCTTTGCCTCTTCATAGTATTCGGTTGGATTAACAATTTTACTTTTCTCAATTTTTTTTACGACAATTTCTCCGTCAAGTTGTTTGTCGTGTGCTAAAAAGACCTGTGAGTTTTTACCCTCCTGACCTATCTCTTTTGTTGTTTCAAAATTTAGCTCGGTTGTATGTAATCCTAATGGCATAATTTAAATTTTTAAGACACTAATAGCTGACATTAAACTTTCTCTTTGCTCCAATGAAAAACTTTTCCAGTTTTCTATTTCCATAAAACTCTCTTTGCCCTCAGCAAAAGGTTTGAAAGTAGCTCTTTCTATCCCAAGGTTGGCACTTATACTCGAAATTTGACCAACATAGTATTTGACAATAGTGGAACTTGCAAAGAGTTCCTGAATAACCCCCTCTATATAAATTCTTGTGACATTGACTGACTGTGCATTTGATTCGGTAATTCTTATGCAAGCATTTGTTATACCAAATTCATTAATAATGTCACAAAGCGTATTTCTCAAAAACTTTAATTGTTCCGGAATGCTTAATGCTTTGGGATTGTTTATTTTGTCTACTAATGTAATTTCTAATTCTTCATTTTCATACGAAACAACCGAAAAGTATACCGCAGATGGTGTTACCCTAATTCCTATTGATTTTTTCATAATTGACGGATTTATAAACTAATTTTCCTCTTCGTAATAGATTTTATAATATTTCCTGCCGTTTTCATCGATGCCCTGTTCAATCATTTCTCTGTTACCGTGAATGTAGATATGGAAGTTTTTGTCGAGTTTAAGCACACTTTTGAAAGCTCGAGATTGTTTTTTAACCGCTTGGGCTGATATTTCAAAGTTGTCGGAAAGTTCTACTTCGTTTTCTTGCCGATAAGTTTGGTCAAATTTTCTGAACGATTCAATTACATTACTATCCCCAAAAACTTCTTCTTCAAATTGTTGTTTGTCAAATGTTTCATTCTTTTTGAAATAATCCACAGAGCGATTTAAAAAATCTATCTTATCGGTTTTGCTTACTTCAAAATCTTCATCTAATTGTTTTGTGACAAACTGTTTCGTAATTCCTAAGAATTGGTTTGTTTGATGATATTCATTTTTTTGTGGTTTAACACTTAAAAAATCATCTTTCCAATATTGAGCTTCTATATTCTTGTTTGTATTATCTACAAGAGCAACTAAATATCCGTTATCTTTTTCTAAGTTGAAAATAAGACAGCCTTTATCTAACTTATGTATATTTATTCCGCTCACATCGGATAATCCATACTTTGTTTTTTTATCTTCAATTTTTAATATGGTTTCCTTGTTCTCGGATTTGAAAACACCAATACAGTCCGTTATTTTATCATCAATGGAGCTATCGCTCATATAAAATATACATAATTCACCTGGTTTAATTTGAGGGTGTGTACTTTTATCATAGAGATACCTACCCATATTTTTAGACTGCTCGATAAAGTTTTCATCTTCTGCGTTACTAAAAATTGAACTAATGAAAGAGTATACAGGGTTCAAATCCAAATGAGGAAGAAAGTGGAATTGGTATAGTTCATCGAATTTAAAATTACTAACAATCAGCTTGTTGATTATTTCTTCAACATTTTCAAAGTCCGTCATTTGATCAGAAAACCTTACCCCATCCGCATTACTTTTATTGCCAATGTTATGGATAATTAATTTATTTAATTTACCTAAGTTAATTTTTTGCATAAATTTTAGTTGTTGCCGTATATTTCTTTTGGAATAAGCCCTTTGCCATTTACAAACTCATCAACGGTATGAAAATGAGATAAGTTATTGTCTATCCAATAACTTTTAGGAGCGTGTTCAACCATAAATATTTGAAAGTGATTTTTCTGTTCTCTAACAATGAAATCTATAAATGAATTTAGTAAAGTAAATGCGTCAATAAGTTTAGACCTATCATCATTCCCTTGTAATTCACTGCCACCTGCATAATACGGAATACTTGGTTGGTCTATAAATAGAAATTGTGGAACGTGTTCAGGATTGACCTTTATTATATGTTCGTGTAATCCTAAATAGACGCATAAGTGCATAAACATATAGTTCGATTTGCTCCCTACATTGTCCAATGGAAACTGAATTTGGTCAGATGGGGGATATAACTTCAAAACCATTTGCGTATCATCAAAAACCGTTCTATAATTTTTGTATGCAGGAAGTGATTTTAGTTGTGAGTAGTTCCGCTGAATACTTTCGTTTAACAATGTTTTCATTGTATATTTTATCTGCTCTATTTCAGAAGGTTTTTGGGCTAATCTTGCTTTTTCTTCGTTCAGAACATTCAATCTCACATTATCAAGAGGCTTAACAGGTTCTAATTTTAAAAGTTGTTCTAATGCAAGTTTTATTTCTCCTAATACAATAAATTTTTGCCCTTCTGCTCGATAGTTCTTCTTTATTTCGTTCAATTGGCTGATTCGTTTATCAACCTCATCCGATTGTTTCTTCAATTCTTTCACATCGCCATTAACCTTTATTGGTTCAGTAATTTTCTTAGAAAGATTTTCCTTAATATTTTTTAGGGACGATTCTAAGGATTCGACAAATGCTTTTGTTTCATAAGAGTCTACTAATTGGTCAGATAGTTTTTCATTAAGAAATTCAATAGGTTGTAAGCTATCCGCAGACTTATTCAAATTCCTTTTGTATGCATCATATTCTCTCTGATACTGGGTTATAGCACCGATTTGCCCTTGTATCTCTCTTTTTCTCGTATTTAATTCATCAATCTCTTTAAATAAATTTGAGTTTTGGGCTACCTTTTGTGTATTTGTGATTACATCTTGAATGAGAGGAATTGCAACGTCAATTTTTTCAAAAGGTTCGGAATACTCAATAAAATTATATTCTTTGCACTTTTCAAATAAAATCTTTACCTCGCTCTCTAAATTTTTGGTTTTCCGCTGATTACTTTTTTCTTGACTTTGTATTTTTCTTATTTCGTTTTCAACCTCTTTCAGCCGTTCAGAAGCTTTAATTTTCTCCATATCATTAACGCCAATAACTAAATTGAAAATATGATTAAGAGCTTTGTCGTATTCATCTTTGCCGTAAAAAGTAGTGTCAAAATAAGTTTCCTGTACTCCAATTATATTTTCAGTTAGAGAATTAAATATCAAAAAATGACGATAGGATACATTAAAAGAAGTTTTACCCAACTCTTTTCCGTAAGGAAATCTTAAAGCGTCCGTAATTCCGAATTCGCTATCCAATATTGATTTTATTTCTGCAATCTCTTTGTTGCTTTCAGGCTTATCAGGAAAAGAGCCTAAATTGAAAAAGACTTCTGACGATACAGCTCCCATATCTGGTGTTTTCCGCACTATGGACATTTCTTTTCTATTTATTGAGAACCGTATTCCAAACCACAAAACCCTGTCGTTGATTGTATTTGCTATGTTTACTTTTCCTGATAGAAGACAATAATCTATGATACTCCAAAAACTGGTTTTCCCAGTAGTCGCATCGCCTGTAATAACATTAATCTTATTAGGTAGAAACTGATAACTTTTCGGTTCTGCTGTCGTGTCCTTGAACCATAGTTTTATTTCGTTAAGTATAAATTTCATAGTTGTATTTTTAAGATTTTATATAGTTTGGACGTTGTGTATTTTTCAAACATAGATACAAAATCAGGGATGATTTTTTCTATTTTATAAAATCGGCCACCTAAATCTTTGTTATCAAAAGAAGAATTATCAATCTTAACAATCTCATTTCCAATAGTAATTAAATTACCTTTGCTTAAAAGCATCAGGGAATTAACAGTTATAGGCAATAATGATATGTATCTTTTATTGAAAGACACAAATAATCGAGGTTGGTCTTTTACAAGTTGTTCCAACGTTAGGTTTTGACCTTGATTTCTTGTTAAATAGCTTACAGTCCTGTCATCTAAGAGAAAAGGTAAAATTAAACACGAACGTGCAATATCCAATTTATCAATTCTATTCAGAACAGATAAAAAAATACAACTTGCAATGGCTTCATTATTATATATATAATAAATTTCTTTCATTCGTTCTTATACTTTTTTTCCCAATCGAAATGCCAACCAATTTCCAATTTGTCAGAAAGGGCATAATAATGTCCGTTACTAAACTCTATCCCAATAGATGGATAGCTTGGTATTGATAAATCCTGTTTACGTAAATAATCAATGAGTTCGACACCTAAAGTTTTAATATCTTCTTCCAAATCATTAAGCGAAGTGCCCGAACTTATTCTATTTTCAATTTGTCGATACTTAGACCTAAATTCATTTGCCCATACCTGAATACTGTTTTTCTTAAAATCGTCCATATCCGTTGGTAATACATAATTTTCATCTACCCAAAAAGAGAAATGATTTAATGCTTTTAACATTTGGGTTGTATATTGTTCTATGTACTTAGAACCTCCCTGAATTTCTCCAATGTCGATTAGCTGTTTTATAAAGGTCTGTTCCTCTAAATTCTCGGGCAAAAGAATAGGAAACTCCCTTTTTGGCAATGACTTTTCCTGAAAAGCTACTTGAAAACATTTCCCAAATTGATTCTTGAAATCATCAAAACTAATCTCAAAGTTTTTACGATTTTTTATGTCTGTATATTTTGCCTCTTGAAAATTTGAAGATAAACTCGAAAAAATAGGTTCAACAAATCTATCCTGAAGACATCTTTCAAGGATTTTGTTTTTAACTCTTTCTATTATTTCATCAACACCTGTTTCAATTGAAATTTTTGAAAGAAAAGATGACAATTCTGCCTTATCAAGAGAAATTAAGTTTTCAATGTATTTCTGTAAAGTTTCATCTTTTGTTTTCTCCTTTATTTCGGTTAGTTTTCCCAATGTTTTCCCAATGTCCCCATCAATCTTAAATTGGTTAAGGGCATTAATGAATTCATTGTTACTTTCATTTTTGTTAGTTGCCAACACAAAAGAGTGTTTATTGAGATAATTTTCTTTGCCTTTTTTGATGAAATCAGCCCAATTACTTAATGTTTTCCAAAGGTCACTATCCAAAGTTGTCAGATTTTGGATAGCCCCATTGCTACTTGTTAAAACACTATGTTTTGTTTGTAATAAAGTAGTTGTTCCATCAGCTTTGTCAATATGCACATCATCTTTTACTTCAAAACCGACTTTCTGTCCGTGTCGGAGTTCAAGAGCCAATAACATAAAATAATAGAATTGATAATCAAATCCTATTGCTTGTGCTCCAGCCGTATGTTGTTCCTGTATGGATTGTGTTTTCTCCATAGTAATCTATTTATATACTTAAACTCTTATACCAATAGAAAAACGCTTCTGGATTGGTCTTTTTTAATTTGTTTAGTTTATTGTAGGCTTGGTCTTCAATCAGCCAATCCTTAATCTCCAACGGATTTTTAAATCGTTCTATTTCCTGATTCTCTTTATTTAACAATGAAGTCAGATAGGCAACTTTAGATGATGCTGTTATGGCTTCTTCGATTGAAAAACGGTCAATAATGAAATTCGTGAAGTTCTTAATACCCAATTGCAAGTGTTTGAACTCATCGGACTTCATATCTCGTTCTGCTAAGGTATAGCAAGCATTCCAAGTGTCTTTCAGCACCTCATCGGCATTTACGTTTAATTTTCGATAGCCGATTTCTTCCTGTACTACCCTTGAATAGCTGTCTTTTACTACATTAAGATTAGTTATTTGGTCAAACAAGAAACCTATATCATACAATTGCTTAATGATTTCGACAGGTCTGTTTTTTGAATACAATATCCCTGTGGTTTTGGGAGCAAAAGCGGTCAATTTATCTCCCAAGATTGCTTCAAATGTAGGTAGTACAACCGTAGTATCTTCTCCCGATGTTACTAACCAACTGTGGTTTATCGGATATTCTTTTGTTTTAGGATATGGATTGGGCGTGTACAATAAATCTAATAGTATCGGTTCTTCGTGACCGTCCACTACACTTCTATAAAACATTTTAAAATGCCCGATGGGTGCATCAGGAGTATGTTTTCGGTTATTATCATCTTCCCAACGGATAAACATTTCCAATTGGCTTATCTTTTCTAAAATCTCCTTGATTTTATCCTCCGATTCTTCTGTAATAATGTCAATATCTATCGAAAACCGTTTAGGTGTTTCCGTTGCTAAAAGTAAAGCTGTTCCGCCTTTAAATACAAAATTCAGATTATTCAATTGCAGTTGCTCCAAAAGTGTTAAAGCGTATATTACTTTTTCAATCAGCTTTGGGTCAATTCTCTTTCCCAACTTATTTCGTAAGTCGGTAATCCATTCAATTGTGTATGATTTTGTGTCTATCATATTTTATATTATTGGCATAAATGAAATTATTTTGCCAAACTTATATTTATCAATCTTTCAATTTCTTCTTCTCTGTTTCTTCGTCCAGCATATCTACGCATCTTTAATTTGTTTAAAGTGTATTTCTGCATTACACTCCTCATAATAAACTCCTTTTCATTTTGCTGTGCCGAAAAAAGTGTTGTATCAATCAACATATCCACCAATAACTTTTCCAGTGCAGGTACATTAATTTTATCTTTTTCTATCAAAGGAGACTCCGAAACCATATTTTTCACAATAAAAACTTCATCTTGATTATGAATATAACGGTCAAATATTTCCTCATCAGGATTAAAGAAAACGTTTTTATTGGCTTCTGTTAGAAAGGCAAATACAGATTCAGACGCATCTTTTTCAACTTCTATAACAACATAATGTTTAAATGGCTGGTGACGCATAAAATCATTCAACCACACCGTATCCCAAATACAAAAATTGATATAAGGAAATTCACGTTTTACCTTATTAAATATTCTCTTTAAACCATTTGAAATATTGGGTTGAAAAGGCATGTTACTATCCAATTCATAAATTCCTCTGGAAGGAGAGTTTATAATACCCTCTTTTTTCAGTTTAGACAGATACATATTAATGGTATTGTCAGACCAATCAGGAAAATCCTTTTTGATTGAACCAACAAGTTTCTGCTTGGAAAGTCTTTCATTTCCCTTGAAATAACGACCAATATGTTTTTCTAACGCTTCTGCCAAAATCTTTTTTACGGTAAATGTACTATTAATTTATATAAGTTCGGCACAAAACCTATATTTTGTCAAAATTATATATCTGTGTAAACATCACAAGGCTGTAACATTCATTCCTAAAAAACAGAAAAAGGGCTTAACGAAGCCCTTTCACATAATACCGATAGAACAATTGCTATCTTTCGTCCTGCTCGTCCATTTTTTTGATAAGGCTTTCTTTTAGGGTATCTAAAAATTTAGTTCTGTTCATTTTTCGGGATTTCAGTTCCATAAACGTATGGTAGAAATCTCCCAAATCAATATTAAACGTGCTTTCAAACACTTTGACGATTGGTTTAATATCTGCATTGCCGTTATTGAATATACCTTGCGAATGTAGTGCATAAATCAACTCGGTTAATACCGTTTTGCCTCCCGTCCAATTGAGGGAAGAATTATTAAACGTCTTTTTATGATTATTGTTTAGCTGGTCTTCAAGATATGCTTGTATCAAATCATTGGCTAATATTTTGGCAACCTTATAATCGTGGGAGGTGCAAAAACGATGGTCTGCTTCAAAATAATATGTATCTAACCATAACCTTATATCGTGTTTTCCTCTCATAAAGAAATTCTCGTCGAGAAAGGAATTGTTACTACGGTAATATTTGTAAAAATCAATGTTGTTGTCAAAGAATTTCTTGAGCTTACTCAATTCTTTGTTAAGAAATTTTTTTATTTGTTTCTCTCCGTAAGGCTTTTTGGTTTCGATTTTATAAACGTATGTATTCGGCCAAATACATCTTGTATTGGATTTTAAGTGGTTTTACCTTTGGAGAAAAAATGAAAAGATATTCAACCCAAATGAATGAGTCAAAATTCAAAGAGATCTACCATCAATATAAGAGCAGTGGACTACCAAAGGAAGAGTTTTGCAAAGTCTATGGATACACCAAGTCTACATTTTATTAAGAGCAAAACATAAATACCCTTCATTACCTTATAAATGTTGTATTATTCTATTCTTACCATCCCTGCCAACTGCAAGAAATAATCATTTGACCAAATATCAAGTTCCTTTGGATTGCGCACGAAAGGCAATACATCTTCTTTCACTTGTTTTATATCAGCTGTAGAGAGACGCTCAATGAGTTTCTCTTTGAATAACTCTGGAGTAATATCCTCATTGTTGAACTGCTTGCATCGTTCTACTAAATGAGTAAAATCCAACGGAACATTATGGCGTACATACCATTCAAAGTCGTACCAATCACGACCTTTGACTCTATTCTTCCATACACGATATACCAGTGCGTGCATCTTGCCTGCAAACAGGTCCGGAAGTGTGAAACAACGGGTCATAAATGAATGTGGCTGAAGCAATAGCTTTTGTTCAGTCTTGAAGTTCAACGGTGGACAAGTATCTACTTCAATCTTTATCTTTATTGACTTCTCTGTCTGGAAAGTCACATCATACACATCGGTATTATCTTTAAGAAATGCCGATTCGACCTTTCCGAAATTCTTCTTATCTTTTTTCTTTATTTCAACCTCACGGCCTACCATTGTAAAGGCGTCAATGATAGCAGGAAAGTATTTCGTAAAATCGAACTTATCATCTTGCGTAAGCAGTGAGAAATCCATATCCTCACTGAAACGCTGCAAGCCATGAAAGATTCTCAAGCAAGTTCCGCCATAGAACGCAGCCGACTCAAAAAAGCCTCCAGCATACAAACCTGCAAGTATCATTTGTTGGTTCACTTCAAATATGGCGTTTCTCTTATGTTGCTCCGTTGTTAAATCATAACGGTAGAGCATATTGTCGAATATTTCATTTTTCATCGTCTTAAGAATTTTAAAAGTGTCGAAATTGAATCAGCTTTTTTACCCACATTGATATAATCTTCAAATATGGTTGCGTCCATATTATAGAACTCATCCATATCCATACGAATATCCTGCTCAAGATATGTCTCTACATCCTTCATATAGCGAAGAATAACTTTTGAGGAATTGGCAATCAAATCACACAAAGCCTTTTCCGGCGACGCAATAAGAAATGCATAGTCGCCTTTATTCATACTCCTTACTCCTATCGGAAATGCCTTTCTTGAAATATATTTGTAGTCATAACTGCCGACTGGAGTTTGAAAGCTTCGGGGATGTTTTACTGTCATTGATTGATGAACATATACAGCCTCGGGGATAAGTCCATAGTATCGCAATGCGTTAGACATTGAAATATATGAAGGTGTATAGAGATGATTGGCTATCAACTCACTCGACAGAGTCTTTCCTGAATATTCTGGGTTGATCACATAAAGTCCTCGCTTCAGTCTGATGATAACCTTTTGTTTTTCGAGCCAGGTTACTTTCTTATTAGCAGACTTAAGTTCCGGATATAACGATTCAATGATTGAAGTCGTTACTGGAATGGTTCCTATTTCACTTAATTTTCTATCCATACTGCAAATATAGCGATAATTTGAACAATAAAAGAAATAATACTTCTTTTTCTATTCAGAATATTACGCCAAGTCTACATTTCTCTAATGCCAGATGTGCATTTCTGAGATATGAAAAGAAATTTTTAATAATTAAAATATAAATAATAGCCATTGGAACTGTAACCCAAAGATTCATAAAGATTTTTGCAAAAATCAATGTATTTTTAGATACATCTAATCTAATAATTAACAAACCAGGATCCAGGATTAGAATTATATGGGTGCTATACTCGTGAGGATATTTTCACGTTAGTGGGAAGGCAAACTGCCGATCTAAAAATGCAAGGCGCTGCATCTGGTGTTTTTAACTTGCTGGAACACAAAGCTACTTTACTGTTTGTTACACTGAATAAATCCGAGAAAGACTTTTCGCCATCGACACAGTATAATGACTACTTGATCAATGAAGAGTATTTCCATTGGCAATCACAGAACACTGACTCTCACCATTTCATTGTTTCGGTCTGGTAGATTACGTCTCATCACACGATGATTTTCCAATGAACGTGACATGGAAATTGAATAAACCAGCAATGGCTCAATATCTCAAAGCTATTTAATGATGAAGACAATAGAAGCTGAAGAT
>WPCG01113676.1_pt1 | contig 44550 bp, 37 predicted proteins | sample 5403311 | NCBI WGS metagenome assembly WPCG01 (sample SAMN12869467, study PRJNA574797) | sludge metagenome | isolation source: wastewater treatment of Control | place: China:Beijing | collected 2019-05-17
TTCTAAAATAGTCATTGAACCACTCAAAATTACAGATGTTACCTTTTGTAAAAGAGTATTTATATTGAGAGTTGGGAGTTATATCGTCACTCAAAGATAGAGCGAAAAGAATATATTGCCCACTTAAAGAGAGATGCTCTAAAACAGACCGTCCAGTAAAACCATTTGCCCCAATAACCAGTACTCTCTTCATATATTATTACATGGTAAAAAACTCTAAAGCTTAAAATATTTCTCTATTGTTTGAATTAATTTAGCCTTAATTATTGGCTTGGTAATATAATCATTACACCCCGCATCCAATGCTTTTTTTCTGTCGTCATCCAAAGCAAAACTAGTTTGAGCAATAATTATAATTTTTGAGTTTGTCTCTCTTATTTTTTTAGTAGCGTTTAAACCATCAATAATTGGCATACGAATATCCATTAAAAGTAGATCTATTGTATTATCATTTGCAACAATATCTACACACTCTTGACCATTACTGGCCCTTAGAACACTATAACCCATTTTTGAAAAGAGTGTTTTTAAATATAAAAAGCTACTCTCATCATCTTCGGCAATTAAAATATTAATTTTTTTGCTCATTTCCATAATTAAAAAGGTAGTAACAAAACTAATAATTAAATTAGAATATAAAAATAAAATCCACTTAATCAAAGATCTAAGATGTATAATAATCCTATTAGGCAAACTACTCAAGTAGGGTACTACTCAAAAAAAGTATCCTCTACAGGTATCTCTAGAAAAAAAGTTGAGCCTCTATTTACTATAGATTCCACAACAATTTTTGCATCTATTAAATTTGCTAAAGATTTGCATAGAGCAAGTCCCAACCCAGCCCCTTCAAAATCCCTAACATACAAATTATCTTCTAAATTAAACCTCTCAAATATCTTATCTACCCTACCCTTTGGTATCCCGATCCCCTGATCTTTTACCCAAAAAATCACTTTCTCAGACTCTTTATCTGCTCCAAACCCAATCTCAATAACACCTTTATAAGAAAATTTAATGGCATTAGATAATAAATTATCCAAGATTGTGTGAAGAATAAAAAAGTCCGAGTCCAAAATAATTTCACCTTCTATAGCATAGAAGTTAGTTATTCCAAGCCCTTTCTCTTGAGCATCTTTGTGGTATTTACTGGTTATATCTGCAATTAACTTATTTACAACAACAGGCTCATTTTTGACCATATAACATCCAGAATCCACTTTACTAAGCTCCATTACATTTTCTATTAGACCCTTAAGCTTTTGAGCGCTATCATAAATAATAGAAGAATACTCTCTCACCTCTTCTGTAGTACACTCCTCATCCTTTATTATTGAGGTAAAACCCATTAATGAGTTTAGAGGTGTTCTTAACTCATGGCTGATATTTGCAATAAAGGTGCTTTTAAGCCGATCACTCTCCATTGCTCTATTTCTAGATACTACCAGTTCATCCATTGTATTTTTAAGATCTGAGATATCTGTAATAATAGTTAGATAATGTGTTATATCTCCTTTACTGTCTCTAATTGGGCCAAAGTAAGCCTTCTCCCAATATTGAGATCCATCAGATTTTAAATTTAAGAACTCTCCACTCCACTCTTGACCATTTCTCATAGCTTCTGTAACCTGATCATATACCTTATTCAAAGAGATTGAAGCATTCTCATGCTTTAGCTCACGAACATGACTTCCAATCAGTGATGTAGAAATACCTTTAATATTATAAAAAGAGCTGTTTGCATACTCAATAATCCCATTTTTATCTACCAATAATGTTCCATTTGGGCTGTTTTCAACTGATTCAATTAACAATGAGATATATTTCAAATCTTTATCATGTTGAATTGCAATAGAAACTGTATTTGCTATAAACGTTAAAAGATCTAAGTCCTCAACTGAATATAACCCCTCTTTTGTGTAGTTCTGCAGAACAATTGCTCCAAATATCTTATCTTTAATATATACAGGGGCTCCAATCCAGCTCTTTGCAATAACTCCTGTATTAACTACTCTTTTTGACTCAATCAAAGACACTATCTCTCTTTCTGATAAAATCAACCCCTTACCAGATGATAGCATATATCCTGTTATGGAGTTTTCACTACTCCATGTGCCAATCTGCTCTCTATCATCCATCTCAAAGAGAGTTGTTAACTCTTTCTTATTAGAGTCATAAGAGGCCAAAAATACACTCTCTATATCTAAAAGCTGCGTAAGTTGCTCATATAAAAATAGATAAAAAAGAGTAATATCCTCAAAATTAGAGGCAAATAAGGATATTTTACTTTTTACTGTATTAATTTTATCTATTACAGTTTTTTCAGTTATATCCCTTATTATACTCAAAACAGACTCCTCTCCACATTTTACCAATCTAGACTCAAAATATCTCACCTCTCCATTTATATCAAGGCTATAATTATGAACTACACTTCTATTTTCATAAAGAACAGTATCTATATTTTGTTTTGTTTTATCGGCAAGAAAGGGAGGTAAAAAAGAGCTCAACTCCTTTCCAATAAAACGCTCTGGTTGCGTGTAAAGAGCACCAGTATCAGCTGCCTTATACTCAACTATAATATAATCTTTATTAAATATAAATAGTAAATCTGGAATAGCGTCCAATAGAGCACTATATTTATCTATACTCTTTTTTAAACTAATCTCACCCTCTTTAATATGAGAAATATCTCTAGAAGATGCAATTATTACACTCTCCCCATCAATGACACCAAATTTTAAAAAAACCTCATCTGTAAAAAATGTTCCATCTACTCTCATTCCTTTGAACTCAAATCTGCGCTCAATTTTTTTATCATAACTCTCGTTAACCAGGCCTTTTATATCCAAATCACTAATAGATATTAAGTTCCCTAAAAAAGAGGGATCCTTTCCCAAAAAATCATTTTTAGGAATTCCATACTTTGTAGAGGCAGCACTGTTTACATACAAAAAGCGCCCATCTCTATCTTGAATAAAAATGGCATCAGGTATAAGATCAAATAGAGCAAACTTTTCTGACATTACAGTAAATTATAAGGCTAAGTAAAATTATTACCAAATATAATAAAAAAAGAGAACAACTCCCCATGCGAACAAAAACTACTGTCAATTTGTTATGCTACTGTTTTAAAGTATAACAATATAATGCGTTAATTTATGTTTACAGAATACAGTGTTTTAGAGAATAAACTCTTTCAAATTATAGATGACAATGGAAAGGTGGTGAACCCTTCATATATGCCATCACTTTCAGACTCGGAGGTTCTTAAGGTATATAAGCAGATGCTTTTTGCAAGAACTGCCGATTTACAAACTGTCTCATATCAAAGACAAGGTAGAATATTTACATATCCACCAAACTATGGCCAGGAGGCTATATCTGCAGCTGTTGGTCTAAGAATAAGAGAAAACGATTGGCTAGTTCCTGCATTTAGAGAGATGGGTGCAATGCTCGCAAAAGGTGTTACACTCAAAGAGCTTTTTATGTATTTTATGGGATACGAAGATGGATCTGCATTTAAGGGTGCAAATCGTGTGCTTCCGATAAGTGTTCCAATAGCTTCTCAGCTTGTTCACGCCTCTGGTATTGGATATGCAATAAACCAAACAAAAGAGGATAGTATTGTATATGCTTTTGTTGGAGATGGAGGTACATCTGAGGGTGATTTTCATGAGGCAATAAATTTTGCTGGAGTATGGAAAGTGCCAGTAATATTTATTATTCAAAATAATCAATATGGTATATCCACCCCAACCAGAATGCAAACAGCATCTGAATCTCTGGCAATTAAAGCTGTTGCATATGGAGTTAAAGGTATAAAAGTAGATGGTAACGACCTGTTTGCAATGATTAAAGCTATTGATGAGTCAATAGAAGTTTGTAAAAAAGGAGAAGGTCCGGTATTAATTGAGGCAATCACATACAGAAAAGGGGCACATACTACCAGTGACGATCCAACAAAGTATAGAACAAAAGAGGAGGAGATGGAGTGGGATAAAAAAGATCCAATGAAAAGATTAATGGGTTATTTGCAAGAGAGAGGCTTATGGAGCTCAAATGAAGAAGAGGCAATTTTACCTCAATACAAAGAGGAGGTCGATCGTCAATTCATTGAGGCAGAAAATTATGGACCATATCCAAAAGAGGATATCTTTAAATTTATGTACACTCAAATGCCAGAAGATCTCAAAGATCAACTGAATGAATACGAGCGTTTTTTAAAGTGGAAAGAGTCAAAGTTAAGTAATAAAAAATAGGTAGATAAATATGAAAATAATGAATATGGTTAATGCAATTAATGATGCATTAGATATAAAATTAAAAGAGGACGGCAGCGTTGTAGTATATGGCGAAGATGTTGGAGTTGAGGGTGGTGTATTTAGAGTTACAGAGGGGCTGCAAAAAAAATATGGAGAAAACAGAGTCTTTGACTCTCCATTGGCAGAGTCTGGTATTGTAGGGACAGCTCTTGGGATGTCTATAGCTGGAATGAGACCTATTGTGGAGATGCAATTCTGCGGCTTTATTTACCCTGCCTTTAACCAAATAATTAGCCATGTATCCAGAATGCATAATAGATCTAGAGGAAAATATAAAACACCGATGGTTATAAGGATGCCATATGGAGGAGGGATAAATGCTCTAGAGCATCATAGTGAGAGTATGGAGTCTATTTTTGGACACATACCTGGTTTGAAGGTGATTGTTCCATCTACTCCTCACGATGCAAAAGGTATGCTTATATCGGCTATAGAGGGAGACGATCCAATTCTATTTATGGAGCCTAAGAGAATATATAGGGCAATAAAACAAGAGGTTTCAGAAGATAAATATACAATACCTCTTGGTAAGGCAAATGTATTATCTCAAGGAACAGATGTTACAGTTGTTGCTTATGGTGCAATGGTAAGAGAGGTCCAAAAGGCTATGGTATTGGCAAAAGAGGCTGGAATAAGCGTGGAGCTTATAGATCTTAGATCTATTTATCCTATCGACAAAGAGACTATAACTAAATCTGTTAAAAAGACAGGTAGATTAATTACCGTTACAGAGGGGCCGAGAACATATGGAGTAGGCTCAGAGATAGGACAAATTGCATTAGAAGAGGCTTTTTTACATTTAGAGGCACCTCCAGCTAGAGTATCTGGTTTTGATGTGATTGTACCTCTTCCAAAAGGAGAGCATCACTATATGCAAGATAGTTATAAGATATTTTATCAAATAGAAAAAACCGTTAAATATTAATAAGATGAGATATATATTCAAATTTCCCGATATTGGAGAGGGCTTAGAAGAGGGAACAATTGTTGAGTGGCATGTAGAGAAAGGGCAAAGCGTAAAGATGGGAGACCCTCTTGTTACAATGGAGACAGATAAGGTTGTAACAGCAATACCATCTCCAAAAAATGGAGTTATTGCGGCAAAATATGGTAAAGTAGGAGAAATAATTCATGTTGGTTCTGCTTTGGTTGAGATAGATATTGAGTCTAGTGAAGAGATGGAAAATACTCAGCCTGTAGAAGAGGAGGGCGCTGGTGTTGTTGGCACTCTAGAGGTAGCCGGTAACGATCTTATTTTATCGGCAAGTAAAGAGGGTGTAGCACCTGTAGATAATCAGAGAAAAAGAGAGAAAGCACTGGCAACTCCTGTAGCAAGAGCTATGGCAAAAGAGCTAAATATCGATATAAACTCTGTGGTGGGTACTGGTGCCGGAGGAAGAGTAACAAAAGAGGATATCCAAAAATTCTTTAGCGGCAGCTCTACAACACAAGCACCTGCAATTCAAAAAGAGGAATCTCGGATTGATAACAGAGAGAGAATAGAGGTGGTGCAGATGAGTCAAATTAGAAAAACCATAGCAAAAAACATGATAATGAGCAAACACAATGCTGCTCATATGACTGTTTTTGAAGAGGCGGAGATAACTGAGTTAATTAAAATTAGAGAGCGTTACAAAAAAAGTTTTGCCGATGAAGGCATAAAGCTCACCTATTTAGCATTTGTTGTCAAGGCCGTTGCTAAAGCTCTTAAAAAACACAGATCTCTAAACTCTCAAATGGATATGGAGGCTGGAAATATTATCTATAAAAACTACTATAATATCGGCATAGCAATAGATGCTCCTAAAGGTCTTATTGTACCTGTAATTAGAGATGCCGACACTCTTTCAATTAAAGAGATAGCATCTGAGATAACTGAGATTTCACAAAAGGCAAGAGAGGGAAAAACATCCTTGGACGATATGAAAGATGGCACCTTTACTATAACAAGTTATGGAAGTATTGGAGGTCTATTTGCGGTACCTGTAATAAATTACCCTCAAGCTGCAATACTGGGAATTGGTAGAGTGTTTGAAAAACCTATAGTACAAAACTCAAATATTACCATTGGAAACATAATGCCGCTATCTCTAAGTGTAGATCATAGAATTGCCGATGGTGGTGAGACAGCTCGTTTTATCAATTGCGTTATGGGATATCTTAACGATCCGGTATCACTTATTTTAGATTAATTATGGAGGATAAAAGCATGTATGATATTATAATAATCGGCTCTGGACCTGCAGGATATGTTGCTGCAATTAGAGCCGGACAAACAGGGCTAAAAACAGCAATTATAGAAAAAGAGAGCATAGGAGGTATGTGTCTTAACTGGGGATGTATTCCATCTAAAGCAATGTTAGAGAGCCTAAAGCTTTACAGCAGAGTAATCAAAGAGGCTTCTAGATTTGGGATAGATGGCATAGATCCAAAACAGGTATCTTTTAATTGGAATAAAGCCATAAAACGTTCAGATGGAATTGTTAAAAAGATGACATCTGGAATAGAGTATCTTCTTAAAAAAAGCGATGTAGAGATTATAAAAGGTGAGGCTAGAATCGTGTCTAATAACTCTATAAATGTAGATAATAGACTACTTCAAACAAAGACTATTATCATAGCAATTGGAACACATTACAAAGAGTTAAAATTGCAAAGCAACATAGAGGTAATAGATCCAAAAGAGCTCTACAAAGAGAGAGAGATTCCTCAAAATGTGGTTGTTGTAGGAAACTCTCCTGTAACTATAGAGATTGCTCAAGCACTTAAAATTATGGGTAAAGAGGTGGCTATACTCTCGCCAAATGATGTAATTATGCCAAAAGCAGATAATTATATTAGAGATTTTATGATTCAAAAACTCAAAAAAGACAGAATCAAACTATATCTAAATACCGATATAGAGTCAATCTCTAAAAGCTACGCTAATGGTGTATTTACAGTAGAGGATAGAGAGGTTCCATGTCAACTTATTATTAATACAAGTGATAGGGTTGCAAACACTATATTGTCCGATATTGATATTGAGTATAAAAATGGGTATATCTCAACAGATCCAAATTACATGACTTCTCAAAAAGGGGTATATGCAATTGGAGATGTTAATGGGGTAAGTATGTATGCCCATGTTGCATCGGCACAAGGACTATATGTAATTAACAAACTCAATGGTATAGATCAAAAGCTTGATTTAGCTAAAATACCAATGAATATGTACACCATTCCAGAGGCAGCTCAAATAGGTTACACTCAAGAGCAGTTAAATGATATGGGGCAAGATTTTAAAGTGAGTGAATTCCCTATATCTGCAAATGGAAAAGCTCAAACAGAGGGAAATGCAGAGGGCTTTGTTCGTATATTATCAGAAAAAAAATATGGAGAGGTTCTTGGTGTTCAAATCATAGCACCAAATGCAACAGATATGATAAATGAGGCTTCGGCATATATGCAGCTAGAGTCAACAATATATGATATTGCTGGAACAATTCATACCCATCCAACCATTTCTGAAGTATTTATGGAGGCAGGCTTTGAAGCTGTTGATAGAGCAATTCACAAATAGAAATTCAAATCTTTTATATATTTATTACAATGACAGAGTACAATTTACCAGATATTCAAATACTAAATAGTAGTTCCAATCAAGCTGTATATATATGGAACCCAGACAATATATATATTGTACTTGGCCGATCTAATAGTAGTGAAGATTCAGTAAATTTAGATGCTGCAATAAAAGATGGGGTGAACATCATTAAAAGGCCAACAGGGGGAGAGTCAGTTGTACTCTCTCCCAATATGTTGGTTTTTTCTGCAAAAATTGATCATAAAAACTCTCAAAAACCAATTGAGGTATTTAATAAAATTAATAAGCATCTGATTACCCAGTTAACAAATATTGGCATTAAAAACTTAAATTCCAAAGGCATATCAGACCTATCTATTGGAGAGAAAAAGATATTGGGCTCATCAATGATGTTGAAAGATAATATATTTTTCTACCATGCAGTTTTAAATATCAATGAAGATCCTTCAATAATTTCCAAATACCTGAAACACCCAAAAAAAGAGCCCGATTATAGAAAGGGAAGGGAACATAAGCAATTTGTAACATCTCTAGAATTAGCAGGGTATAATATTGATAAAGAAACTATTGAGCAAAGCATACATAAAGCATTTAATAATCTTTTTTCAGATAAATGCTAGTAATCAATTTATTTGTACTAGCTTTGCACAGAATTTTACAGAGCGTTGTTATATTTGATGCGATGGGACAATGTTTTGTAAATCAAAAAGCACAAATATTCGTAAATAAAATTCATGACATTTAAAGATCTTAATCTTATCGAGCCAATTCAAAGTGCTCTGATAAATCTGGGTTATTCTGTTCCCACTCCAATTCAGCAACAAGCAATACCAATTATTTTAGAAGGAAAAGACATTTTAGGATGTGCTCAAACAGGCACAGGCAAAACTGCGGCTTTCTCTATTCCAATTATTCAACAGCTTGTTAATAGAAAAGCAGCAAAAGATGCAGTAGCATATCAAGCAGGGAGAAAAAACAGAAGAGACATTAAAGCTCTAATACTTACTCCAACCAGAGAGCTTGCAGCTCAAATTGGAGATAGTTTTACAAGTTATGGTAAAAACACTACACTTAAGCACACAGTTGTTTACGGTGGAGTTAGTCAGAGACCACAAACAAACGCAATCTTAAAAGGTGTAGACATTTTAGTTGCTACTCCTGGTAGATTATTAGACCTTATGGGTCAAGGCTTTATAAAACTTAGCGCAATTGAGTTCTTAGTTTTAGATGAGGCCGATCGTATGTTGGATATGGGCTTCATTACCGATATAGAGCGTATAATCGAGAGAATCCCGTCAAAAAAACAGACACTACTATTCTCTGCAACTATGCCAGAAGAGATTCTTGGTCTAGCACAATCTCTACTACATAATCCAGAAAAAGTGGAAGTAACTCCAGTATCTTCTACAGTTGATACAGTGACACAATCTATGTATCTTGTGGATAGAGACGACAAACCACATCTTTTAGTTGATCTATTAGATAGTAACGACATTGAGACAGCATTAGTATTTACAAGAACAAAGCATGGCGCAGAAAGGCTTGTAAAAACACTTATATCAAGAGGCATTAACTCCGATGCTATTCACGGAAACAAATCTCAGAATGCCAGACAAAAAAGTTTAAATGACTTCAAAAGAAGAAAAACTAGAGTATTAGTTGCCACAGATATAGCATCTAGAGGTATTGATATCAATCAAATTTCTCATGTTATAAACTACGATCTTCCAGAAGATCCAGAGACCTATGTACATAGAATTGGTCGTACTGGTAGAGCTGGATTTGAAGGGACAGCATACTCATTTTGCGATAAATCTGAGATAGGTCTTTTAAAAAGTATTCAAAAACTAATTAAAACAGAGATTCCAATTGAGAAAGAGAGTATTTTTCTATCTCAAGAGTGTCTTGATAGAATCGAGAGAATTAAATTGAGTTCAAGACCTCCTAGAGGCTCAAAAAATCAAGAAGAGGGCAAAAGCGAAGAGGCTCCTCAAAGATCTAGAGCTAGATCTGATAGATTTTTTGAGAAAAGAAGAGACGAAAGATCTAAATCTTCTAAATCTGGAAATAGAAAAAGAGGAGACTTCTGGAAAAAAGGTCGTAAAAAAAGCGCTTAACATCCATTTTTTACACTTTGGCTCTGTTTTTTGATAACTCAGTCAATTTTAGAATAGTAAAAATTTAAATAATACGCTATTTTTGTATGATTCATACATAAATAGCGTATATGTTTTTTTATAAAAAGAATAAAGTATTTATAAATATACTTCTAATTTTATTTATCGTAAATATCTTTCAAGCTCTTTTTACACAAATAATTGCAGATGAAGCTTACTATAAATATTACTCAGAAAATTTGAGTTGGGGATATTATGACCACCCCCCTATGGTCTCTCTAATGATTAAAATAAGCTCTCTCCTATTCTCTGGCAATCTTTCAATAAGATTTCTTACAATAATTACACATCTACTTACTATTTTAATTATTTGGAAAATAATAGATAACAGACAAGCCAGTAAAAAAGATATATATCTATTCTTTATTATTATTTCCTCTGTAGTAATGTTTGCTGCATATGGGTTTATAACAACACCAGACTCTCCCCTACTTCTTTTTACAGCACTTCTTTTACTATCATATAAAAGATTTTTAAAAGAAGAGAGTCTTACAAACATGGCTCTACTATCTATCTCTATGGTGGGACTGATATATAGTAAATATCAGGGTGGGCTGGTTATAATTCTGCTTATTCTATCAAATATTAAACTATTAAAGAATTATAAATTTTGGATAAGTGGATTAATTGCTCTTGGACTATATACTCCCCATATTATATGGCAAATTAATAATGAATTCCCTTCATTTATCTACCACACAGTTGGGCGCTCTAAGCCTTTTAAATTGAAATATATACTAGAGTATTTACCAAATCAGGCTGCAAGTTTCAATCCTTTTATTCTTATTGTGGCTATATATATTCTCTTTAAAGATAAGAGCAAAGAAGCACTAACTAGAAGCTATAAGTTTATTATTATTGGATTGATCGCTTTCTTTGGATTAAGTGCACTCAGAGGGCACGTAGAACCCCACTGGACAATTGCTGCTGCAATTCCAATGGTTATAATGATATATAGTTGGGCAATAAAAAGTATTCAAGTTAGAAAGTATATTAGATACACAGTTGCACCATCCCTTATTATTATAGTTTTATTAAGAATAGCTATTGTAACAAATTGGCTTATTCCTCAAAAAGTCAAGATATTTAATCAAAAAGAGTTTGCATTTACAATAGATAGTTTAGCACAAGGTAGAGATGTTGTATTTATGGATAGTTATCAAAACCCATCTATATTTAAGTTTTATAGTAAATCCGATGCTATCTCTGTTAACTCTGTTTACTACAGAAAAAACCAATACGATCTTCAGGACAATCTACTAGAATTTTACAATAAAGATATTTTACTTATAACACACAGAGGCGACTCTTTGGCTAATATTAAAATTTTTAATGGAGATACTTTATACTATAGGTTTTGTAGTAATTTAATCTCTACTAGCAATATATATATTAAACATAATATAAAACGAAATCAAATTATAGATCCTCAAAAAGAACATTTGGTGGATATTGAGATGATCAATCCAAACAATATATTCATACCTTTTTTTGATAAAAATTTCCCTATTACACCTCATATAGTTTTAATTAGAAAGGGGAGAAAATATTCACTTCCTGCATCTTTTAAAAAAAATCAGATATCTATAGGAGCAAAATCTAAAGAGAAAAACAGTTTAGCCTTTACATTTCCAGAAAACATGTCAAATGGAAAATACCACATGGTTATTTCTCTTAAATGCGGACCATTTAAAGAGGGTTATAACAGCAGGCCTGTTGATATTATTGTCCAAAATTGATAATAGTAGTACCTTTGCAAAATAATTTGTAAAAAGTCGACTATGACAAATCAATCTATAAACCTAATTTGCTTTAGCTCAACTCTAAATAACTTATCAAATACAATAGACAATAGAGAGTCTTTAAATATATTAAGAAGTAGTTATAAATTAAATTATATTCAAGCCTCTCAACTTAAAGAAGGTATTGATAGTAATGGGCTAACTGCAATATTTATTGAATCTGGTGGAAGTGAAGAGTTGTTTATAAAAAATGAGCAATTTTTACCTAAATCCCTAATAATAATCAGTGATTACTATAATAACTCATTAGCAGCAACTTTAGAGATTTGCTCTTGGCTAAAAAGTAAGAATCGCCATTTTTTCCATCTTCACATCCCTTTAGAGTTATCAGAAAAAAGAGTCTCACAATTAAAAGAGCAATTAGCCGATCTTTTTGCTATTCAAAAAACATTGTGTTGGTTAGATAGCTGCAATATTGCACTTATTGGAAACGAATCCCCATGGCTAATATCATCTCATATAGATAAAGAATATATAAGCAATAAGTATGGAGTCAATTTTATTGAGATCTCCACAGACTATCTAATAAAGAGGTTTAATCAAACCGAGATTAATGACCTCCATAGTAAAGAGACAATAGACAAACTAGTTACTAAATTAGAAGATAACAGATCTTTAGAAGATTTAGAGTTGGCTGTCAAACTATATAAAGCAATATACAATATATGTAATGAGAATAGAATCAATGCACTTACTATAAAATGTTTTGACATTCTGGAAGTTAGTAAAACAACGGCATGCTTAGCTCTATCTCTTTTGAACGATAGCAATATAGTTTGTGGTTGTGAGGGAGATATCCCTTCGCTATGGAGTATGATTATTGCTAAACAACTCTGTAACAGCAACTCATTTATGGCCAATCCATCTTCAATAGAGACCATAGATAAGTCTATTGACTTCTCTCACTGCACTATTCCTCTATCTATATCTGAGAGCTATAAACTAACTTCTCACTATGAATCAAAAATTGGAATAGGTATAAAATCACAATTAAAACTTGGGAAATATACTATTTTTAAATGTGCTGGTGAGAGACTAAATAAAGCGCTTATATTTCAAGGCTCAATTATTCAAAATACCGATGTTATAAATAGATGTAGAACACAAATTAAATTCAGCTTCAACTCGATAGAAGATCAATCAAAATTTTTAAATTCATATTTGGGAAATCACACAATTATCATCCCATGCGAATGTTATAATCGATTAAAAATATGGGAAGAGTTAATTAAAACCTCTTAGCTATTTCTGAGACATTACAAATATGAAGAGAACAGATTTATATAAAATATCATTTATTGGCAGTGGAAATTTAGCATATAGACTATCTATTGCTCTCAAAAAAGCTGGACACTCTGTAGAATTTATCTACTCAAGAGATCCTAAAGAGGGAGAGAAGTTAAGTTATATTTTAAATAAGGATGAGATTATTGAGAGATCTAATTTTAACTTTACAAAGTATAGTAATAATCTAGAGGCACTTTTAAATAGTCAATTAATAATTATTGCCGTTTCTGATAATGCTACTGGGCAAATAATTGAGCTATTAAATAGATATAAAAGTAATAACTTTGATAATATACCTGCTATTGTTCATTGTAGCGGAGCTAACTCAATAGATATATTACAAAACAGCTTAACCAACAATATAGGGGTTATCTATCCTCTTATGACTCTATCTAAAACAAAACCAGTAGATTTTAAAATAGTCCCTTTTTTCTTAGAGAGTAGCTCAGATTATCTTATGAATATTCTACAAAATATCTGCTTCTCTTTGGGATCTGAATATACATTAATAGACTCCAATCAAAGACTAAAACTTCATCTTGCAGCAGTATATATCAGCAATTTTATAAACTATTTGTGTAGTATCTCTTTTGAGATGGCAAAGCCAAATCACATCTCTCTTTTACCACTGGCAATTGAGACCATAAGAAAAGCTTTTTTATATGAAAATCCGAAACTAGTTCAAACTGGCCCAGCTATAAGAGAAGATTTTACGACTATAGAAAAACATCTAGATATACTGTCTGATAACACTCCAGAAAAAGAGGTATATCAACTAATAACCAAATTAATAATTAATCAAAAAAAAGAAACTAATGTCTAATTTTAAAATAAAACTATCAAAAATAAAGGCATTTGCCTTTGATGTAGATGGTGTATTTACAGATGGAACCGTAATAGCTACAGAAAGTGGCGATCTTCTAAGAAGTCACAATGCAAAAGATGGCTATGCCGTTAAGATTGCTACAACTCTTGGGTTTCCTATAGCAATAATTACAGGTGGTTCGTCGGAAAGCATAAAGAAGAGATTTGAACCTATCGGCATTCCTTCGGAAGATATATATCTAAAATCTCTTGCTAAATCTGAGCCTTTTAATGAATTCTGCAGGAGATATGATTTAGACCCATCTGAGGTTTTATATATGGGAGATGATCTACCAGATATTGTTATTATGAAACAATGTGGTATTGCAACATGCCCTGCCGATGCTGTAAATGAAGTAAAAGAGGTTAGTGAATACATCTCAATCTTTGATGGAGGAAAAGGTTGTGTAAGAGATGTAATTGAGCAAACACTAAAAGTTCAAAATAAGTGGGGCATAAATCAATCTAAGAGTTCAGAATAGATTATGAATAATTTACAGACTCTCTGCAATTTAGCTAAACCATTCAATATTATTTTAGCATCCAAATCTCCCAGAAGAGATGAGTTATTAAAACTTTTGGATATAGACTTTAAGGTTATTGCAAACTTTCAAGTATCAGAAGAGTTCTCTGCTGAGATGGATCCATATGTAATCCCAGAGATGCTTTCCATTAAAAAATCTGAAGGATACCCATTTCCAATATCCAATAATGATATTATTATTACTGCAGATACCCTTGTTTATTGTAATAATAAAATCTTAGGGAAGCCTGCCAATATAAAAGAGGCTATAGAGATGCTACAAGAGCTATCTGGAAAAGCACATAAAGTTATTACCGGAGTTACAATAAGAGATTCTAAAAATAGAGATAGCTTTACAAATATCACTACAGTATATTTTAAAGAGTTAACTAAGGATGAAATTGAGTACTATGTCAATAAATACAAGCCATTAGATAAAGCAGGCGCATATGGAGTACAGGAGTGGATTGGAGCAACATCAATTTGCAAAGTTGAGGGTTCTTTTTACAATGTTGTGGGTCTACCTATTCAACAACTTAGTGACCGTCTAAAAGAATTTATATTACAAAAACAGACAATATAAGTTATTGGGCTGCTTTTATTCTACATATATCGCACTCCATACACTCTTTGTCTATATTCTCTCCAAAGTATTTAGATATTACTTTTGAACGACACTCACTATTATTTGAAGCATATTCAATAACAGTATCTATCCTATTAACAAAAGCCTCTTTACGCATTAAGTAGGCTTTACTATCTATATAAAGCCCTTTATCAATAAGTCTCTCTTCTTTAAATATAATTAAAGGAGATACAGATCCTGGTATATATTTTAATATATTCAATCTGGATAATCTTAATAGTATGGTCTTTACATTTATTATACTGTTTCTGGTAACTCTTGCAATATACTCCTCATCTATAGAGACACTGTATGAAAATATTCCCTCATATAACCTAAGAAGTGTTTTAATAAAAGTATCTAAAACATTATCTTTTAATTGCAATAGATACAACTCCTCTCTGCCCACTATAAACATAACTCTTGATGGGTTATCTAGTTCCTCTGTTAACTCCAAATAGCCTTCATTCTCAATGTTTTTTAGAGCATAATAAGCCATAGCGTAATTTAATCCATACTTTTTCCCAAAATCTTCTAAATTAAATTTTCTAACCTCATCTTTTCCATCTCCATATGCAATATTATAATATTGATAAATTTTCTGATAAATATCTCTAATATACTCTTCATTTGAGAATGAAATTGATATAATCCTCTTTAATCTAGATATATCTTTTGAGTTCCAAAGAAGTATGGCAAAAGACTTTAAGCCATCTCTTCCTGCCCTTCCCGCCTCTTGATAATAGGCCTCCATAGATTCTGGCATATCAAAATGACAAACAAATCTCACATCTGGCTTATCTATTCCCATTCCAAAGGCATTAGTACAAACAATTATATCAAAATCTCTTCTCATCCACCTTAATTGAATTTCATCTCTATACTTTGGCGAAAATCCAGCGTGATAAGAGTCCGCCTTTAATCCTTGAGATTTAAGAAATGAGGCCAATTCAATACACTTTTTTCTCTCTCTAACATAAACAATCCCACTCCCTTTGATTCCTTTTGAAATACGTAAAAGCTGCCCATATTTATCGTCTGTTTGTCTAACGACATAACTCAAAGACTCTCGTTTAAATGAACCAATAAATTTTGCAGGATCCACCATAGATAACCTATCACAGATATCATCTATTACATTAGGAGTTGCAGAAGCCGTTAGTGCAATTATTGGCACCCTAGGTATAGAATTGAATACCTCCTTAATTTTAAGATACTCTTTTCTAAAATCATAACCCCATTGTGAAATACAGTGAGCCTCATCTACAACCAAAAATGAGATCTTAACTTTTGATGCTCTATATCTAAAAATATCTGTTTTTAATCTCTCTGGAGAAAGATAGACAAATTTATAAGCACCATATATCATATTATCTAAAACAATATCGATTTCATTAGGGCTCATTCCTGAGTGAATTGCGACAGCCTTAATACCCTTTTTTAAAAGATTTTTTACCTGATCTTTCATAAGAGCAATAAGTGGAGTGACCACAATACATACTCCCTCTTTTAATAGAGCAGGAACTTGAAAACAGACAGATTTTCCACCCCCAGTAGGTAAAATTGCAAAAGTATCATTCCCATTTAACGCACTATCAATAATTTCTTCCTGAAGAGGACGAAAATTGTTATGATTCCAATATTTTGTTAGTACATCTAATGGTGTATTCATTCTTTTTTTACAAAATTACAAATATTATATACAACCACAGATAAATTTAAGTAAATTCGTATTCATATATTTTAAAATGTAACCTAACCACAACTAAAACTATATGAAAAACCTCAATCTTGCCAAGTATGGCATAACAAATGTTCAAAAGGTAATCTACAACCCCTCTTTTCAAGAACTCTTTTTAGCAGAAACCTCTAACTCCAATAACGGCTTTGAAATTGGTGAGGAGACCCTAACAGGTGCAATTAATGTTAAAACTGGCCGATTTACTGGCCGATCTCCTAAAGACAGATTTATTGTCAAAGATAGTGTATCGGAGAGTAGCGTCTGGTGGGATGGCACTGTTAATAAACCAACGACAGAAGATGTATGGGATGATTGCTACAATTTGGCTACTTCCCAACTTTCAAATAAAGAGACTATCTATGTTGTAGATACTTTTTGCGGAACCAACAAAGATACTCGCATAAAAGTTAGATTTATTATGGAGGTTGCATGGCAAGCACACTTTGTTACAAATATGTTCATTAGACCATCTAAGTATGAACTAGATAACTATGGCGAACCCGACTTTGTTTCAATAAATGCCTCAAAAATAACCAATCCAAAATGGAAAGAGCATAATTTACACTCAGAAGTATTTATTCTCTTCAATCTTACAAAAAAGATGCAAATTATTGGAGGTAGCTGGTATGGTGGAGAGATGAAAAAAGGGATATTCTCTATGATGAACTACTATCTTCCATTAAAAGGGATTGCATCTATGCACTGCTCGGCAAATGTTGGAGAAGATGGCGATGTTGCTATATTTTTCGGATTATCCGGCACAGGAAAGACAACACTATCTGCAGATCCAAAAAGATACCTTATAGGTGATGACGAACATGGCTGGGATGATCATGGAGTTTTCAACTTAGAGGGTGGTTGTTATGCTAAAACCATTAATCTTAGTAAAGAGAATGAACCCGATATTTGGAACGCGATAAAACGAGATGCTCTATTAGAAAATGTAGTTATAGATAAAGATGGTAATCCCGATTTTTCAGATGGTTCAATAACAGAAAATACAAGGGTTTCATATCCAATCTATCATATCAATAAAATAGTACTACCATCAAAAGCAGGACATGCTAAAAAGGTGATATATCTGTCTGCCGATGCTTTTGGAGTTTTACCTCCTGTTTCTATACTAGATAGAAATCAGGCACAATATCACTTTCTTTGTGGCTACACTTCAAAATTAGCTGGAACAGAGCTTGGAATAACAGAACCTGTTCCTTCTTTCTCTCCCGCTTTTGGAGAGGCTTTTTTATCACTACACCCAATGGTATATGCAACACTTCTTGCAAAAAAGATGGATGAGAATGGAGCTAAAGCCTACCTAGTAAACACTGGATGGAATGGAACTGGTAAACGAATTTCTATAAAGGATACTAGAGCAATAATTGACGCTATTTTGAATGGCTCTATAGAAGAGGCTCAAACAAAAAGAGTTCCAATTTTAAACTTAGAGGTTCCAACACATCTTGATGGTGTTTCAGATGGCATTTTAGATCCTAGAGATACCTATAAAAACGTATCTGAGTGGCAAGAAAAAGCTCTATCTCTTGCTAAAAAATACATAAATAATTTTACAAAATATTGTGACGATCCAAAGGCAAAAGCCCTTATACCTTTTGGTCCACAGATTAATAATTAGCACTATTATCTTAATTAATACAATTTTAATACAACTTTAACTATGAAAAACTTCAATTTTATTCTAGTTATAATTGCAATCGCAGCTATAGGCTGTTCAAATAAAGATGATATGAGATTATCCCAAATTATTGATAATGCTACAGAAACTTTAAAGCCATTAAATAAGCAGGCAGCTTTGGCATATTGGAATGGAACAACAACAGGGCAGAGCCAATTCTTTGAAGAGTATTCCAGATTATCATTAGAGATTTCTAAATTCTACTCAAATAAAGACATTTTTGAGGAGTTGAAAGAGATCAAAGAGAGAAATAGAGTCTCTGATCCCACATTGAAAAGAGAGCTTGAGATATTGTATAACAATTTTTTAAGCAATCAAACAGATAGCTCCCTTTTAGAAAAAATCATTAATAAGACGTCTGAATTAGAACAAAAGTATGCCTCCTATAGAGCCATAGTGGAGGGTAAAGAGGTTTCCGACAATAGAATAGTCTCTATACTTTCTGAATCTATCAATAATAAACTTTTAGAGGAGGCATGGAGTGCTCATAAAGAGATTGGGCCTATTGTTGCAGAAGATATTGTCGAGCTGGTGAAACTTAGAAATAAAGTAGCTAACTCTTTGGGATTTGACAACTTTCATACTATGACATTATCTCTTTCTGACCAAGACCCAAATACAATCTCTGACCTTTTCGATCAACTTGACTCTCTGACAAAAGACTCATTTAACAATCTTAAAGCAGAGATGGATGCTCTCTTTTCAAAAAAATATGGAGTAGAAATAGGTAATTTAATGCCTTGGCACTATCAATGTCGATTCTTTCAAGAGTCACCACAACTCTACCCAGTAGATTTAGACAGTTATTATAGAGGAAAAAACTTAGAGGAGTTAACTGCCACATTTTTTAATAGTATAGGCCTTGATATAGATCAAATGTTAAAAAATAGCGATCTATACGAAAAGCCTGGCAAAAATCAACATGCATACTGTATAGATATAGATACAGAGGGAGATGTGAGAGTTCTTGCCAATATTAGTGATAATGAACAGTGGATGGGAACTATGCTTCACGAATTTGGTCATGCTGTGTACTCTTTTGGTCATAGCTATCCAGAAAATCCTTACTTTTTGAGAAATGCTGCTCACCCATTTACCACAGAAGCTGTTGCAATGATATTTGGGAGACTCTCTAGAAATCCAGAATGGATGAGACAGATGCTAAACCTATCCGATGATGAGATTAACAAAATCTCTGAAGATTGTCATAAATCTCTTAGACTTCAGCAGCTGGTATTTAGCAGATGGTCTCAAGTAATGTATAGGTTCGAAAAAGAGATGTATGCCAATCCAGATCAAGACCTTAATACACTTTGGTGGTGTCTTGTAGAAAAATATCAAGGTCTTAAAAAACCTAAAGGTAGAGATAAACCAGATTGGGCAACAAAGGTACATATTGCACTATATCCATGCTATTATCACAACTATCAGCTTGGAGAACTTCTAGCATCACAAATGCACTATTATATTCTAGAAAACCTATATGAGTCCAAACATATCTCAAACCAATCCTATATTGGAAACAAAGAAATAGGAAAATGGATGACAGATAAAATATTTGTTCCTGGAATGAAATACAATTGGAATCAAATGATTCAAAATGCTACAGGTGAAAAACTTACTCCTAAATACTATGCAAAGCAATTTGTTCAATAAAACCACCTATAGGCAGTAACAAATATGATCTCTTCTTGGTAAACAATAGAGATTAACATCTTCTCCAACAGACACCCCCAATTCGCATAATGAGTTATATGAACACTCATAGGCCAATTCGGGGGTGTTGTTATTATCACTTAAGTGACACAAAAATATATTCCTTAACCTCTCAGAATTGGCTGAATAGATGGTTTGAATAGCCTTAGCTGTCTCAATATTACTTAAATGCCCTCTTCCTCCTTTAATTCTATCAATTAAATAATCTGGATACCCTCCATTTAGAAGCATATTAACATCGTAGTTAGACTCAATAATAATATGATTAGATATTTTACAGTACTCAATTAATCTAGCAGTTATACTACCAATATCTGTCAAAAAAGTAAACTTCTCTCCTCCAAAATCAATAAAATATCCTAAATTCTCATTTGCGTCATGCGGGACTTCAAAAGCAGTAATTGATAAATTTTTATAGACAAAAGGAATCTCCTTATCCAATACTCTTCTAAAACTATTAATTCTACCTTTTGTATTTCTATTAGAATCTAAATATTTAAAAAGAGAGTTTGTAGCAAGTACAGGCTTCATATATCTCTGACATACTGAACCCAAATGCCTTATATGGTCGGAATGATCATGTGTTACCAGAATAAAATCTATACTTTCTATCTCAATTCCATACTCTAACAATCGTTTTTTAATTGTCCTAACTCCAATTCCTGCATCAATTAAAATAGAGGTAGAGTCATCTCCTATATAGTAACAATTCCCACTACTACCACTAGATAAACTTATAAATTTTAGCATATTATAATAAATCGTATATCTCTTTTTTCAAATCTAAATCATCCGTATAGAGGATTGTGGTAAGACCAACAGATTTAGCACTCTCAATATTAACAGATGCATCATCAATAAATAGGATCTCGTTTGCAGGCAAGCCAATCTCTTGAACCATCTTTATAAATATATCTGTATCTGGTTTAGCCATTTTCATCTCGTATGATAGGAAAAGAGCGTTAAAATAGTCACCCATACCTAAATTACGATAATTAAAAAAGGGCTTAACCACCTCAATGGCTATGGGATTGGTATTACTTAACATATATAAAGGGTAACTCTTCTTAAGATCGATTAAAAGATCTAGTTTATAATGTGCAATTGGCTCTAAAAATGCACCCATTGCATTATCAATAAGAGAATTATCCAAATTTTTGGCATACTCTCTATCCTCTATTGACTCTTTTATTATCTCTCTAAATCTGCATGTATCTATCAGCCCTTTTTCATATTCTAGAAAAAAACCACCTTGAACATATTTATCAAGCATATTAGCAAAACTATCGACCCCAATAGCTCTAAATGCATCTACACAAGCCTCTCTATTAAGGGGAACTAATACACCTCCCAAATCAAATACTATAGCTTTAATCATAACTATTAATCTTTTGTATTGTATACTCTATTTATCTTTTGACATAAAATTATAGGGATACTTGTAAACACCATTCTCTGTAATAATTGCTGTTATTAACTCTGCCGATGTTATATCAAATGCTGGATTTTTTACATCCACCCCTTTAGGAGCAACACTCTCTTTAAAAAACAGATCTGTCACCTCCTCTTTAGCTCTCTGTTCTACAATAATATCTTTTCCACAATCTGCAAAATGATCCAAAGTAGAAGATGGGCCAATAACATAAAAAGGAATATTATAATATTTTGCAAGTATAGCAACCATTGACGTACCTATTTTATTGGCAACATCACCGTTCTTGGCCACTCTATCACAACCAACAATAACACAATCTATCTCTCCGCTTTGCATCATATATGAGACCATATTATCACAAATTAATGAGCAACTCACACCAGCTCTATTTAATTCATACATAGTTAATCTAGAGCCTTGTAATAAAGGTCTCGTTTCACAAGAGAAAACATGAATATTATACCCTTTTTTGTGACCTAAATAAATTGGAGATAATGCCGTACCAAATCTTGAGACCGCCAAATGTCCTGCATTACAATATGTTAAAATCCTATAGTTATGCTTAATCAAAGACAAACCATGCTCAGCCATTTTAATATTAGCCTCTATATCCTCATTCTTTATTTGTATAGCCTCATTAATTAACTCACATTTTATTCCATTTAAATCCAATCCCCTCTCTACACTACTGTTTAGTGCTTCTTTAACTCTATCTAACCCATTTTTTAGATTAACTGCAGTGGGTCTAGATTCAATTAGTTTTTGATAATAATCATTAAAGCAAACAATTAACTGCTCTACATTAGAAAAATCTTTTTTTGAAATAACAAGAGATATTCCCAAAGATGCAACTACCCCTAATGCAGGTGCACCCCTAACTCTAAGTTTAACAATAGCCTCTACAATTTGATCTATAGAACTGAGCTCTATATATAACTCTTGGCTAGGTAATTTTGTTTGATCTAGAATTATAACAGAGCCCTTTGATCTATCATAATCTACACAATCCTTAAGAATAAAACTGCTTTTACTATCCATTAATATTTCGAGAATCTATTAAGTGATTAATCATACTACAATTTTCCACTATTTCAGTCCTCCACCATGCCTCCTGCAAACTCTTACCACAAGCAAAAAGTCCATGCTTTATTAATAAATATAGGAGTGCTTTTTTCTCTTTATTAGATAGAATAAAATCACTTAAACTACTAGACCCAGGCTCAAATTGTGGCACAAGTAGCAGATCTTTTAACCAATATTGACTCTCAAATGAGATATCTCTATTTGGTAACTTCCCCTCATAGAGATATGAACACAAATATGGTGGATGAGTATGAATTATTGCATTAATGTCACTATTTGTACTATAGATTGCTAAATGTGTACCAATTTCTGAAGAGGGTTTATTGTAACCATCCAAAACATTAGAGTTCATATCACAAATCACAAGGTCTCTAGGTTCTAGCCGCTGCTTTGAAAAAAGAGTAGGTGTTGTTAATATCAATTCAGAAGATAGCCTAACAGATATATTTCCCGAATGTGCAACCACAAGACCCTTACTGTATGAGAGATTACAATACTCACAAATAGATTTTGATATGGTGCTGTAATCGTTCACAAAAACCTCCTTTTATTGAATTTACTCTCAATGATTATCTATAATTTAGAAATTAAAGTAATAAATAGATCATTCATTTTTTGTGCAGCCATATTTGCAGCTTTTACTACATCGTCTCCATCATTTTCAAAATCTTCAGTAAAACCAAAAGCTTCGTTAGTAATTACAGAAACTCCAAAAACAGGAATTGAAGAGTGTCTAGCAACTATAACCTCTGGCACAGTGGACATACCAACAGCATCGGCACCGATTGTTCTAAAAAAAGCATACTCTGCCGGGGTCTCATATGTAGGACCTGTACCAGCCAAATATACTCCTTCATGAAGTTTGATATTTAGAGATGCTGCAACATCATTTGCCAATTTAATAAGGTTTAAATCATATGGTCTTGTCATATCTGGGAAACGTGGCCCAAATTTATCCAAATTCTTGCCTATTAATGGATTTGGCATAAGATTGATATGATCCTTAATAATCATAAGGTCTCCAACTCTGAATGACATATTTACACCACCTGCAGCATTAGAAACAAAAAGATATGAGATCCCAAGTTCTCTCATTACTCTTATTGGAAGTGTTACCTGATCCATCCCATAACCCTCATAATAGTGGAATCTACCTTGCATCGCAACAACAAACTTGCCTCCAAGCTCACCTGCAATAAAATTACCTTTATGACCAACAGCTGTAGATTGAGCAAAATTTGGAATCTCTGTGTAAGGAATCACAACTCTATTCTCAATTTTCTCTGCTAGTTCGCCTAAACCACTACCCAATACTATACCAACTAAAGGTTTTTTATTTCCAATCTTTGATTGAATAAAACTAACGGCAGCTTCTATTTTGTCTGTATAATTTAAATCCATAACAACTATTTTACATTTAATATATTAATCAATTAATTTTTTATATAACCTATTTACATTGTCTAAAATCTCTCTCTGGCCAATTACCTCTCTATTTTGCATAACAACATTTCCATTACTAATTACTGTATCCACACAAGAGCTGTTTGCCGAATAAATTAAATTCGCAAGAAAATTGATATTAGGAGTAAAAGCATATGAGTCTGTATCTATCAATAATAGATGAGCCTGTGCTCCCTCTTGAACAACTCCAGCATTAATACCCAAAGCCTTATATCCATTAAAAGTTGACAAATTCATTAATTCATCTATAGGCAATGCAGTAGGGCTATACCTCCAAGCTTTTTGAACCAGTGCAGTAGTTTTCATTGTCTCTAACATATCCAAGTTATTAGATGACGCACAACCATCCGTACCCAATGTAACATTAACTCCAGCATCTCTAAATTCATTGTATCTAAACTTATACCCAGATGCAATTTTTAAATTAGAGTTAATATTATGAACAACATTTACTCCTCTCTTAGCAAATATCTCAATATCCTTATCACTCATCCACAAAGAGTGAGCAGCAATTACGTTTCTATCTAGAACTCCTAATGAGTCTAAGTATTGTGTGGGAGTAACTCCGTGCTTTTTAATGGATTCGTTATTTTCAAACTCTGTCTCGGAAACATGAATATGTAGTAGAAGATTGTTTTTTCTAGCAAAATCGGCACCCCACTCTATCATCTCCTTTGAAACACTATATGGAGCATGAATGCCGATAGTGAATTTTTGAGATGTAGGCCAGTTTTTAGACTGTTCAAACATTATATTACAATCATCTATAATTTTATCTTTCTTTGATGCATCGTTTAAATCCAAAATTACAAAAGAGTGAAAAGAACAAAGGCCCATCTCACTTGCTGCTTCAACAGCCTTATTAATATGCCAATACTGATCATTAAAAACTGTTGTCCCTGTTTTTAACATCTCCAAACAGGCTAGTTTGGTACCCCAATAAATTAACTCTTGGTCTAGTCTCTGTTCTATTGGCCAAATCTTTTTATATAACCAATCCATAAGCGACATATCTTCTCCAACCCCCCTCATTAAAGTCATTGCTGCATGAGTATGCATATTTACAAATGATGGAATAACATATTTTTTATTTGCATCTATAACTTTATGATCAATAGAACTAAACTCTATATCTAGAATCTCTTTTAATGCCACTGATTCCTGGTCTGCAGTATTGTAAACTATTTTATATATAACACCCTCTTTAATATACAAATCACAGAGTCTATCTGACAATATTGCATTTAATATCTTAACATTACCCATAAACCAACATATAAATTTTTCAAAATTAATCTTTTTCCTCCAATATTAAAAATTGAGTAAGCCCAAATATTTATAACTTTGTAGAAAAATGAAAATTCTTTGGCTAGACATAAACTCCTCATTTTCACACTCATCTTTAGCTATCCCCTCTTTAGACGCACAACTTCCATCACATATAAGAGAACAACACAATTGGAATATTGTCTCAGGAACAATTAACAAAAATATATCACATTTTGTTTCAGAAATCATATCAATTCAACCAGACATCATTCTCTCTACAGCTTGGCTTTTTAATCACTCAATTTTACAAGCTGTTCTAAAAAGAGTCTACTCAATAGATAATAGCATAAAGATTGTGCTTGGTGGTCCAGAGTTTTTAGGTGATAATAGAGATTACCTAGTTAGTAATAGACATATATACGCTGTATTTAAAGGAGATGGAGAAGAGATATTCCCAGAATTTATACAAAATTTAGATAATCCAAAAAAATGGCTTGAGCTATCGGGTTTTTGCTATATCAAAGATGGAGATTACATAGATAGCAAAGCCTATAATACAAAGGATTTTAACAATATTAAGTTTCCCGAAACATCAAAACTATTTAATTGGAAAAGGCCTTTTGTACAGATTGAAACCTCTAGAGGTTGCTTTAACAGTTGTGCGTTTTGCATAAGCGGCATTCCAAAGGGAGTTCAGAATTTAGATATCGATCAAATTGAAGAAAGAATAAATAGGTGTATCCAAAATGGCATAAAAGAGATACGTATTTTAGACAGAACTTTTAATGCCAATAGATCTAGAGCAGAGCAGTTATTGTCCCTTTTTTATCAATATAGAGAGCATCTCAATTTTCACTTAGAGGTTCACCCTGCATTAATTGACAATAGATTAAAAGATAGTATCAATAAATTTAAAGGAGATCATTTACACATTGAGGCAGGGATACAGAGCTTAGATCAGAATGTAATAGATTTGTGTACTAGAATTGGCACTGTAGAAGAGTCTCTGTGTGGTCTAAACTACATGATCAACCAAGCAAACTTGATAGTTCATACAGATCTTATTGCAGGCCTTCCTGGATACACCCTTAAGAGACTATTTAATGATACAATATCTCTAATAGAGTTGAACCCAGATGAAATCCAGCTAGAACTCCTAAAACTGCTACCTGGCACCAAATTTAAAGAAGATGCCTTATCATTTGGGATCAAATACTCTCCCGAACCTCCATACGAAGTTCTACAAACCGATAGTATGAGCTATTCACATCTACAAATATCATCATCCCTATCGGAGATCATTGATATGTTCTACAATCACTCAATGTGGAAAAATGTATTTAGATCCATTGTTATTAATAATAGAGAGGCCTTAAATAAAATTGTAGATTTCTATATTAGTAGATTCGAAAGAAAAATAGAAAATAGAGAGAAGCGCGGTCTATTTCTATATGATTTTTGTTTAGAAAATGAGTATAGTCAAGTTTTGGATGTTATTCAATTATGGAATATCAGTGGACTATCATTAAAAATGGGGCCTGGATTACTTCTAAATGGTTGGAATCCAAAAACAGATTTAAATAATCCTATTTTTATTGAGAATAAAGCACAAATTAAATATAGATATCTTGATTACAAAAACAAGAGAATATGGTATGCATACGACATAATCATTAACAATTCTAAACCAATTAGAGAATTTATAGAAATTTTATAAGCAAATACCGATTTTTTAGTTACTTTTTATTATCTTTGCAATAAAAATACCTCATACAAACATGATTACTAAAGAGTTAATATCCCCAAGGAGCATTGTTATAGTGGGTGGATCGGAAGAGACACAGAAACCAGGAGGCAATGTTCTAAAAAATTTAATCGACACAAAATACTCCGGTAAACTGTACGTTGTCAATCCAAAGGCAGACAGTGTACAAGGCATAAAATCTTATAAACAATTAGAGGAGCTTCCTCAAGTAGATCTTGCTATTTTAGCAATACCTGCTCATCTATGTCCTAACGCAGCTCATGTTCTATGTAGCAAAAAAGGGTGTAAGGCAGTTATTATTTTATCTGCTGGCTTCCATGAAGATGGTCCAGAAGGTGCTAAATTAGAAAAAGAGGTAGTGGATATAGTAAATAGAGCGGGAGCATCACTTATAGGGCCAAATTGTATTGGCGTTTTAACTCCAAACTACTCTGGAGTATTTACCAAGCCTATACCAAAATTGGATCCTCAAGGAGTTGATATTGTTTCTGGATCTGGAGCTACTGCTGTTTTTATTATCGAAGCATCTACCCAATATGGGCTTAAATTCTCATCGGTGTACTCTGTAGGGAATAGTGCTCAAATTGGTGTAGAAGATATTATTGAATATTTAGATAATTCATATATTCACGGCAAGAGTGCTCCTGTAAAACTACTATACATAGAGAGCGTTACTAAGCCAGAAAAATTACTAAAGCACTCTATCTCTTTAATTAAAAAAGGAGCAAAAATAGCTGCTATTAAATCTGGATATAGCGAAGCTGGAAGCAGAGCAGCCTCATCTCATACAGGAGCAATGGCTTCTCCAGATAAAGCTATCGATGCCCTATTTAAAAAAGCAGGAATAATTCGTTGTTATAGCAGACAAGAACTTGTAACCGTAGCCTCAATATTAATGCATCCTATGCCAGAGGGAAACAGAGTTGCAATAGTTACTCATGCAGGTGGGCCTGCTGTTATGCTTACAGATGTTTTATCGGCAAACGGAATAGAGATACCTCATTTGGAGGGAGAAGATGCAAACTACCTTTTATCTAAGCTGTATCCGGGATCTTCCGTATCTAATCCTATTGATTTTTTAGCAACTGGAACAGCTAGTCAACTATCTGAAATTCTCGATACTTGTTATAATAAGTTTGATGTAGATAGTATTGCTGTTATTTTTGGATCGCCTGGCTTAACACAAGTACACGATGTCTATACAGTAATAAGAGAAAGACAAGAGGTTTCTAAAAAGCCGATATATCCTATTCTACCATCAATTGTTAATGTGAAGCAGGAAATTGAAAAATTCCAACTAGAAGGTGGAATATCATTTCCAGAGGAGGTGGCTTTTGGTGCAGCCTTAGCGAAAGTAATCAATCATAAGGGTCCTCAATATGATCCTAAATCAACACCTGTTGACACCAAAATTATTAGATCTGTAATAAACAATGCAAAAAATGGGTATCTAGAGCCAAAAGATGTTCAAAAACTTCTTGATGCTGCCGGCATAAACAGAGCCAAAGAGGTTGTAACCAACTCTCTAGAAGAGGCTAAACAACTTGCAAAAGAGATAGGATATCCTCTTGTGATGAAAGTTGTAGGCCCTGTTCATAAAAGTGATGTGGGTGGTGTAGTGCTGAACGTTTCTGACGAAGACAGATTGACTATTGAGTTCAAGAGAATGATGAAAATTACAGATACCACCTCTATACTTATCCAACCTATGCTTAGCGGAACCCAAATTTTTATTGGAGCAAAACGAGAAGATAATTTTGGTCATTTAATTATGTGTGGGTTAGGAGGCATATTTGTAGAAGCAATAAAAGACATCTCTTATAATCTCAGTCCTATCTCAAAAAATGAGGCAGAGATAATGATTAAGTCTCTTAGAAGCTATGAATTAATCAAAGGCATTCGAGGCCAAGAGGGGGTTAATGAACTATTTTTTGCCGACTCAATCAGGAGAGTATCGGCTCTGTGCGAGGCAGCACCAGAAATTTATGAAATGGATCTAAATCCGCTTCTAGGGAACTCCAAACAGGTAATTGCCGTAGATGCCAGAATTAGGATAGAAAAGGATGAAACAATTGATTAAAAAATTCAATTCTCTTTCAGATACAACAAAAGGGTTTATTATTGTTATAATAGCCCTTTTGGTTGGAATTATTGTTAGATGGAGATATATAATTGACTCAGCTATTAGCGGATTTCAATTTTTCTCTAAATAATATAAGCATTTTCCAACCAAATGCTTTCGATTATAGATAAATTATTATATTTTTGTAAAAAATTATAAACTAAACAAATTATTATGGCATTAAGAGGAGCTATAGTGGTAGATACAGAAAAATGCAAGGGATGCAGTGTATGCCTTGTCAATTGTCCTACCAACACAATTGCTTTAGCTAAAGAGGTAAACAGCAAAGGTTACAACTACGCCTACATGGCAAATCCAGAGAGCTGCACGGGATGTTCAAACTGTGCAACTGTGTGTCCAGACACATGTATCACTGTTTACAGAGTTAAAGTATAAAAGTTAATAAACGTATTAGATATGGCAGAACACATTTTAATGAAAGGTAATGAGGCTATCGCAATTTCGGCTATAAGAAATGGTTGCGATGGCTATTTTGGTTACCCAATCACTCCTCAATCGGAGATTATGGAGACCTTAATGGTCGAACAGCCTTGGGAAACAACAGGTATGGTTGTTCTTCAGGCAGAAAGTGAAACATCGTCTATAAATATGTTATATGGTGGTGCTTCATGTGGTAAAAAAGTAATGACATCTTCTAGTAGTCCAGGGCTTAGCCTTATGTGTGAAGGACTTAGCTATTTGGCTGGAGCAGAACTTCCTTGCGTTGTTGTTAACGTAGTTAGAGGTGGTCCTGGTTTAGGAACTATCCAACCAGGCCAAGGTGACTACTTCCAAGCTTGTAAAGGTGGTGGACATGGAGACTATAAAATGATAGTTTTAGCACCGTCATCTGCACAAGAGATGTATGATTTTGTAGATTTAGGCTTTGATCTTGCATTTAAATATCTTAGTCCAGCACTAATCCTTGCAGATGGTGTTGTTGGTCAGATGATGGAAAAGGTAGAGCTTAGACCTATGAAAGATCGTATGTCAAATGAAGAGATAGCACAAAAATATCCATGGGCAACTACTGGCAAAACTCCGGATAGAAAACAAAATGTTATTACTTCATTGGCACTAGATGCTGCTGTACATGAGAGATTAAATGACAAATTACAAGCTAAGTACAAACAGATGGAAGAGGAGGATGTTAGATTTGAGACATATATGTGTGAAGATGCTGAGCATGTTATTGTTGCTTATGGTTGTATGGCTAGAATTTGCGAGAGCACTATAGATCAAGCTAGAGCAGAGGGTATTAAATTAGGCTTATTAAGACCAATTACACTTTTCCCTTTCCCTACCAAAGAGATCCAAAGATTAACTCCGCAGCTTAAAACAATTATGTCTGTTGAGCTAAGTGCTGGTCAGATGATAGAGGATATTAGATTGGCAGTAAATGGTCAAATTCCTGTAAATTTCTTTGGAAGATTAGGTGGTATTGTTCCTTCTCCAGAAGAGGTATACGAAGCGTTTAAAAAAGAGATCAACAAATAAAAGCAGACAACAATGGATGTTAAAGATATAATCAAACCAGAAAACAAGGTCTATTCAAAAACCTCTGTTTTAACCGATAATGTTATGCACTACTGCCCGGGATGTTCTCATGGTACTGTGCATAAATTGATTGCAGAAGTAATTGACGAAATGGGCATTCAAGATAAGACAATCGGAATTTCGCCCGTTGGATGTTCTGTTTTTGCATATAATTATCTAGATATAGACTGGCAACAAGCAGCTCATGGAAGGGCTCCTGCGCTTGCAACTGCTACAGCTAGGCTTTTCCCAGACAAATATGTATTTACATATCAAGGAGATGGAGACTTAGCCTCTATAGGTACTGCAGAAATCATGCACGCTTGTAATAGAGGAGAGAATATTGTAGTTATTTTTATAAATAATGCAATTTATGGTATGACTGGAGGCCAAATGGCTCCTACAACCCTAATGGGAATGAAGACAGCAACATCTCCATATGGTAGATGCGAAGAGCTTCATGGAAAACCTCTAAAGATAACTGAACTTATATCTCAATTAGAGGGTACTTGCTACGTTACTCGTCAATCTGTTCAAAGTGCAGCAGCTGCTAGAAAAACAAAGAGAGCAATCAGAAAAGCTTTTGAAAATTGTTCTCAAAAGAAAGGAACCTCATTTGTTGAGGTAGTTAGTGCTTGTAACTCTGGCTGGAAACTTTCACCAGTTAAAGCTAACGAATGGATGGTAGAAAATATGTTCCCAAATTATCCACTAGGAGATCTTAAAGACAGATAAAAAATTATTAGATATGAAAGAAGAGATAATCATAGCAGGATTTGGAGGTCAAGGTGTTTTATCTATGGGTAAAATTTTGGCCTACTCAGGAATAATGCAAGGACAAGAGGTAACATGGATGCCTTCATATGGTCCAGAAATGCGCGGTGGTACCGCAAATGTTACTGTAATTTTGAGCGACAAAAAGATCAGCTCTCCAATTATTAGTAAATTCGATACAGCGATAATTCTTAATCAACAATCTCTAGATAAATTTGAAGATCAAGTAAAACCAGGTGGAATTTTAATATATGACCCTAATGGAATTACTAGACATCCAAAAAGAACAGACATTACTATATGCTCAATTAATGCCGTTGATATCTCTGCAGAGTTAGGCAATTCAAAAGCATATAACATGGTGGTTTTAGGTGGATATCTACAAAAAAAGAGTGTTGTAAAAATGGAAAATGTTATAAAAGGTCTTAAGAAGTCCCTTCCAGAGAGACACCACTCGTTAATTCCTATGAATGAAAAAGCTATTCAAGAGGGAATGAACCAAATAAAAGATATTAACAAAGCTTAAGAACTTACTATTTTAACACTCAATAATTAGTGAGTTTTAAAATTTTAGTTATAAATTCATAGCTTTTACCTAAGCCGATGGAACATAGAGATCCATCGGCTTTTTTAGTTATAATTAATGCTATCCTATTTCAAAATAATTTTAATTTATTATCTTTGCATAACTGCATAATGATTATGAATTCTAACTACCATACAGTAATTAATAACCTAAAGAGAAAAATCGAACAGATTATTTCTGGATATGAACAATTAGCTGCTGAAAATCGTTTAATAAAAGAGGAGTTGAATAAGTGCAGTGAGGAATTAAAAGAGTATAAACAGTTAAATTTAGAATTAGAAGAAAAAATAAATAAGTTACAATTAGCTGAAGCCTTCAAATCGTCTTCGTCAGATGCAAAAGAGGCAAAACAAAAGATCGCAATAATAATAAAAGAGATAGATAAGTGCATTTCTTTATTGAATGATTAATGAAATGGAACAGCAATCGATAAAAATAAATATAGCAGACCGATACTATCCTCTGAGAATTCCAGCGAATGACGAGGAGAAAATTAGAGCTGCAGCAAAGATAATAAATGAGAAGGTAGAACTTTACAAAAAAAAGTACTCAGACAGAGACTCTCAAGATGCGCTATCTATGGCTCTACTTCAGTTTGTTATTAGGCTTATTGAAGCAGAACAGAATCAAGATTTAACTCAAGTAATTGACGAATTAAATTCTGTTAACGATCTATTAGATCAATATATTAAAGTGAATCTTTTATAATTCAGCTATATAAAGTGTTTGCCGCCAGAACGCTCTTTGACAAAATCAACACTACTTTTATACAGAGTAAACTCGATTGTTAAAAACAGGCCTATTTACCCTTAGGGGGATTCCGTTTACGGGACGTTGGACGTTTGCGACAGAAATCGGAGCTCAAATCTTGTTTTTTAAGATTTTTGCATAAATAGCTTTTGGCGGCATTTTTTTGATATTCAACACACAACACTATATATAGATTAAATATGGATATTATATTAACTATTCTACTTCCTGCAATTGCAGCGTTTGCTATCTCCTACTATTTGGGAAACATTGTATTAAAAAAGAAACGAGAAGAGATTCTACGTTGCGCCCATCAAGATGGAGAAAATATAAAGAAAGAGAAGATTTTTCAAGCTAAGGAGAAGTTTTTACAGCTAAAATCTGAACACGAACAGCAAATTCTAGAGAGATCTAATCACGTTATTCAGCAGGAGTCTAAATTGAAGCAGAAAGAGCTTCTAATAAATCAACAACACTCAGAGGTTAATAAAAAAAGTAAAGAGCTAGATTCTCTTAAGGATAATCTTAAATTACAGCAAGATTTGCTTAATCAAAAGGCTCTTGAGTATGAAAAGTTAACCAAAGAGGTAATTACTAAAATTGAAAATATTGCTGGTTTAACTGCAGAAGAGGCAAAAAATCAACTAATAGAGAGCATGAAGTCTGATGCAAAAAGCGAAGCTATGTCATATATTAGTGAAGTAATTGACGAAGCTAGATTAACAGCAAGCAAAGAGGCTAAACGTATTGTCATAAATTCTATCCAAAGAATAGCTCCAGAAACTGCAATTGAGAATGCTGTAACAGTATTCAATATAGAAAGTGATGAAATCAAAGGAAGAATCATCGGAAGAGAGGGTCGTAATATTAGAGCTTTAGAGGCAGCTACTGGCGTAGAGATTGTTGTTGATGATACTCCAGAAGCTATTTTACTATCGGCATTCGATCCTGTTAGAAGAGAGGTGGCAAGACTGGCTTTACATCAACTTGTTACAGATGGAAGAATTCATCCGGCAAGAATAGAAGAGGTAGTACAAAAAGTGCAAAAACAGTTAGATGACGAGATCTTGGAGACTGGGAAAAGAACCTGTATAGATCTTGGAATCCATGGTGTTCATTTAGAGCTTATTAAACTAATTGGAAGGATGAAGTATAGGTCGTCATACGGCCAAAACCTCCTTCAGCACTCTAGAGAGGTTGCAAATATAGCAGCTACTATCGCCTCAGAATTGGGATTAAATCCAAAAGTAGCTAAAAGAGCAGGTTTATTACATGATATTGGAAAGGTTTCTGACGAAGATCCAGAACTTCCACATGCTATTTTAGGTATGAAATTAGCCGAAAAATACAAAGAGAAACCAGAGATTTGCAATGCTATTGGAGCTCATCACGAAGAGACCGAAATGACGTCTCTAATATCTCCTATTGTTCTTGTAAGTGATGCTATATCTGGCTCTAGACCTGGCGCTAGAAGGGAGGTTATTGAGTCATATATCAAACGTCTTAAAGAGATGGAGGAGTTAGCTCAATCATACCCTGGTGTTACAAAATCTTATGCAATACAAGCTGGTAGAGAGCTTAGAGTGATTGTTGGTAGCGAACATGTTTCAGATAAAGACTCAGAACAACTCTCATTGGATATTGCTAAAAAAATTCAGGAAGAGCTTGTATATCCTGGACAAGTAAAAATTACTGTAATCAGAGAGACTCGTTCTGTTAGCTTTGCTAAATAAACACCAGTAATAATATAATTTAAAAGAGGCTGTTTAACATATTTTTTAAACAGCCTCTTTTTTTATTCGTTAGGAAAAAGTAAAGCTCTCTCCTTTTTAATCATTTTATTTGCAATATTTTTAGGAACAAAAGACCAGTTATTATAATTTTGTACAGCAATAACAGAGTCTTTTGATAGACTAGTGTAAATTAAATCTCTAATATCACCTCCTCTATTAACAACTCTCTGGGCAAGCATTTGTTTTGGTATTTTTGCGCCCTCTACAAGAATATCACCCCCTCCATTTGCTCTATAAGAAGTCATTGCAACTCTATATATACCATTAATATCAAACTGTGTACCGTCTGATAACGATTTTATATTAATCCTAAATCCAAAATCTTTAGTAACATCCACCTCATAATCAATACCTGCGGCAGAGTCAAAATTAAAATGTATGTTATTGAATCTATACCTTCCACTATCATTTGAGATATTAAAAAGAGTTCCCTTTGATACGCTTTTATTTGAAACTTCAACTTTATTTATCCATTTAGAATAAGAGTATTCCAGATAGTCAACAATCTCTCTACCACTCATCTCAACAACATAAAGTTGATTTTCATATGGATATAGTTTAAATAGATCTTGATAAATCAATTTACCCTCATTAATAGTAACATCATATGTTAGAGGAGCTGCAAATGATATTTGAGCATCACTATTTTGTAATTGTACTCTGTGAATAAGAGATAAAAATTTGCTTTGACCAAAATAGCAGTCTCTAGAAGAGATGCTTTGAGATAGTGTTCCAACCTCTCTATTAGAAAACTCTCTGATTGCTTCAAAATCACTTCTAAAATAATCTAAATACGCTCTATCTGGCTCTATATTAGACATCGGCACAACAGACGCATCATAGGTTAGATTGCTAACCTTACCTCCTTTGATAGAAAAATTGAGTAAAACTGATGATAGGTCAGAGGCTCTTGACCCTCCTTGTAGTACCCAGACATCTTTTTTGCCATTATTTACTTTAAAGGCACCTCTTTTATGATCGTGTGAAGCAAAAACGATATCAATCCCATCTACATTTTTAGCAACAAACAGAGATGGATGCTCTACATTATACTCCTCTATTTCACCAATACCTGCATGTAATAAGGCAACTATAAAGTGAGGCCTCTCTTTTTTCTTTACAATCTCAACCCAGTGGTTAAGAGATGTTACTATTTGATCAAAAAAAAGACCTTCCCACAACTCTGGAGAGAGCCATTTGGGAATATTGGGATTTGTCAATCCAATAACAGCTATTTTAATACCATCTCTTTCTATTATTGTATATGGTTCAAAATGGGGTTCTTTATTAGTTAAATTAATTGCATTTGCTGCAAGAAATGGTGCATTAAGTTCTTGAGTTATCTTATTATAGACTCTTGGTCCAGCCTCAATATCATGATTTCCAACGGTAATCGCATCATAATTAAGATAGTTCATAACTCTAGAAAAGAGATGAACCGAACTTGTATCAACAAAATTATAGTAAAACATGCTATTGTCTCCTTGAAGATTATCTCCTGCATCTAATAACACAACCCTATTCTCTCCCACACTATCTCTCATTCTATTAATATAACCACTTACTGACGCCAATGAGTATTTGTGTGTAGATTGCTCTTGAGAGGGAACATACAACGAATCAAATAGCCTACCATGTAAATCATTTGTAGAAAAAATGTAAATTGAGTAATCACCATCTCTAGGTCCGCTTTTGCATGAAAAGATAGAAAATAAACTAATTACAATTAGTAATAACAATTTAAAGTTAAATCTCATTTTTTAAATATTATAATATCATTTATTAATAAATACTAAACTTATCGGCATCTTGCCATGCTCTAAATTTCTCTCTATAAGTTTTTAATTGCGTAAAATCCAATTCATATACTCCAATGTTTCCACTCTCATATATAGGTAAAATTTCTTTCCCAAAATAATCTACTGCAATTCTGTCTCCATTATAAGTATTCAGTGGATCGCTCCCAGACCTATTTAAGAATATGAAAAAAGATTGATTTTCTATTGCTCTTGCTTTTACTAGTGGCTCAACAACAGATATTCTGGAAGATGGCCAATTTGCAATATTTACCATTATATCGTATGATAAATTAACATTTCTAGCCCACACCGGAAATCGAAGATCATAACAAACTTGAGTAGAGATATTAACACCATTTAAACTAAATACTGATTTACTCTCCCCTTTAGTAAAAAGACGATCTTCACCACCATAAGAGAATAGATGTCTTTTATTATAAAAATGGAGATCTACTCCATTAGTAATAATAGCTCTATTGTATAATTTATTGTTATCAATAATAGGTATAGAAGATATAATTGTTGTCTTATACTTTAAAGCCGATAATTTTAGCCACCTAACACTCTCTCCACTCATATCCTCAGCCAAAGAGCTATTCATAGAAAAGCCAGTAGTAAAAAATTCCGGCAAGACCAAAAGATCTACACCGGAATTAAAATCTTTAAAAAAATTATCTAATACAATGGTATTTGTATTCAAATTTAATATTGGCGACTCCCATACTATATCAGAAGCTAAAAGAGCAATCTTCATAAGTAATTAAAACAAATTGATCAACTCTTACAAAGATAGTCTCTTTTTGCATCATTTTTATTAATAAAGTTCAATAATCACTGAACTATGAGTCTCAATAATAGTCTCCTGCCCCACAACATACTCTAGCCCAGAAATAATATCTTTCCCTTTAGTATATCTTTCCAAACTCTCAGCATACCTACTCCAATCTAACTTAATATCTCTATTGTTATTATTTAGAATAATCATTACAGAACCACTATCTGTATATCTAAAATAGACATATAAATTATCTGTAGGCCAATAGTGCTTTGTATTTCCGACATGAATAATCTCTGACGTTTTTCTCCAATTAAAAATTTTTGAAAAATGCTTTAGGACATCGGACTCTATTGGGGTTAGTAACTCACCAGTAAATACATTTTTAGAGTCACCACTCCATCCACCAAGCATATTTACTCTCTCTGGACCATGACCTAAGGTTCCATCTAAAGAGCTCAACATAATCTCTGTTCCATAGTAGATTTGAGGTACTCCTCTAATTGTTGCTAAAAGAGTCAAAGCCATCTTAAACTTCTTAGTATCGTACCCAACAGCATGAAATAGTCTATGAGTATCGTGATTGTCTCCAAACACCATTAATCCAATAGGATTTACATAAATATTGTCTAAAGCAAGAGATCGGTAAATTCTAAACATACCCTCTCCCCATCCTGGATCTCCATCCTCCAAAAAGGCCTTTTGAATAGCATCATAAAGTGGAAAATCCATAACAGATGGTAAATAACTATTATATCCATCGGCATTTCTAGCACCACCTTCCCAATATGCAATCTCTTGTGCCGATCCAAACCACGCCTCTCCTACTATGTTTATAGATGGGTACTCTTGCAAAATCGCTTTTATCCAATTTGCAATAGCAAATTTATCGCTATATGGAAACGTATCGACACGTATACCTGAGATGCCTGACCACTCAACCCACCAAATTGCATTTTGAATAAAATAGTTCAAAACAAATGGGTTTTTCAAGTTCATATCTGGCATGGAGGTATCAAACCACCCTCTTGTACACAAATCATTATCTACCTTAGAAGCATACGGATCAAAATGTGTTGACATTGCATAATTAGACCTAGTAAAAGAGTCAAACTTATGAATCCAATCTTCAAAAGGTAAATCACTCATCCACCAATGAGCCATTCCACAATGGTTGGGAACAATATCTTTTATAATTTTAATACCTCTGATTTTAGCCTGCTTAACCAAATCTTTATACATATCATTTGAGCCAAATCTAGGGTCAATTCTATAATAATCTGCGCATGCATAGCCATGATATGACGCTTCTGGTTCATTATCAAAAAGCATTGGAGTAGACCAAATGGCTGTAACACCAATTGAGTTCAAATAATCTAAAGACTTAATTATACCCTCAATATCTCCTCCGTGCCTTCCATAGTGTTCTAATCGATTGCTAATCTCTTGTGCATCTTTATGGTTATCATTAGATGGGTCTCCATTAGCAAATCTATCAGGCATTATTAGATAGACCATATCTGCACTAGAAAATGTTTTGAAGTCATCTCTTGGCTCTCTTTTATTTAAAGTGTAAGAGAAACTCTCTCTTGTTACACCTCTAGACAGTGTGAATGTATAATCTCCTGCTTTAATACCATCTTGAAGCACTAAATCTACAAAGAGATAATTTGGACTATCAGCTTTATGGACTCTCTCAATTTTTATAAGATCTGAATTACTATCTATTTTATAATAAGATATATCTTTCCCATATAACATTAGTTGCAGCTTGTTACTATTCATTCCCACCCACCAATTTGGCGGTTCAACCCTCTCTATAACATTAGCTTTCATATTTCCATATGAGATAAATAAAAATAATAATAGAAAAAATCTTTTAACCATCTCCCTTTACTGTATTATTCTTAATAAATATTCTATAGCCATAAGGTTCTATTGTAATTGTCTGTTCATCTTTGAGATAAACCTGTTGCTTTGACGCATCATCTGGATTAAACAATAGATAATCTCCATTATCTATCCCATTTAAAAAAGTGATAACCTCCTCAGAAGAGAAATTAAAAATCGCAATAAGCTCGTCTTGCAATAAGGTTCTATGAAAAGCATAAATTTTATCTGGATGATCTGTTACTATTTCGTTAAAAATAGATTTATCAGGAGTATCTAATATCTCATTCGATTTCTTGAATGAAATTAAGTTTCTATAAAAATCTGTAAAGCTAAGATCTCCATTCCAATCAATCTGATCTTTAACAAAAAACTCCAACATTCTATTAAAACCAACCTCTTGACCATTGTATATCAACGGCATTCCTGGCATAACAAAAGTAAAAACAGCCATTTGTTTGGCATGATTACCTAGTCTATCAAACTCAGTTCCATTCCATGAATTCTCATCATGATTAGATGTAAAAAACATAGGGATTGTATTTGATGGGAATCTAGTATAACCTCTTTTCATATAGCTTCTAATAGAATCTATTCCGTATTCACCAGATGCAATCTTGTTTTTAATATGATGAAAATGCCAACCATAATAGGCATTAAAGGCATTGTACTGTAAAGCAGGCTCCTCTGCTTCTGCCAACATGAAGATATCAGAATTTACCTCTTTTAACTTAGCTACAGCATAATCCCAAAAATCTACAGGTACCTCAGCAGCCACGTCACATCTAAATCCATCAATTTTAATATCTCTTATCCAGTACATCATTGCATCTAACATTGCCTCTCTAACTTCTGGAACATCATAATTAAGTTTGGCAACATCTGACCAATCAAAAGGAGCTACTGGACTATTTGTTGTTGAGTCCATAACATACCATTCTGGGTTAGTTTGCAGCCATTTTGCATCTCTAGAAGTATGGTTAGCTACCCAGTCCAGAATAACTTTCATTCCATGTTTATGAGCCTCTGCAACAACCATTTTAAAATCTTCTATGGTACCGAACTCAGGGTTTACCTCTTTATAATCCACTATCGAATAGTAGCTACCCAACTCACCTTTTCTGTCTTTAACACCTATTGGGTGAATCGGCATAAACCATAAAATATCCACACCAAGTTCTTTAAGTCTAGGGATATGACTCATAAATGCCTCAAATGTTCCCTCTTCTGTAAACTGTCTTGTATTTACCTCATAAATAATAGCATTTGATAGCCACTGAGGGTGTTCTACATTAGATAAATTTACTTTTTCTACTTTTGATGTTGTACACGAAAAGATAAAAAGTGACAATGAAATTAATAATACAATCTTTCTCATAATCTATATATTTTATTTATAACTGCTAATTATTGTAAATGAATTTGGATCAACTTCTATTCTAGCTCTGTTTCCATCTAACATCACTAACCTTCCAAATATTGTATTTACAACTTTAGAATTAATGCTTATTGGTAGATCTAGCTCCAAAACCTTTGTTTGGTCAGATTTATTTAATGCTATAATATAGGTCTCACCCATATAAATTCTAGCAAAAGATAGAACATCGTCGCTAATATAAAGAGGAAAGATATCTCCATAAATTAACGCCATTGAGCCTCGTCTTAAAGATGTGAGTCTCTTTAACTTATTTAGTGTCTCTCTCTCCTTTGAATTATAACCATCAAATCTCATCCATTTTCTATTGTCAGGATCATTCCCTCCTGGCTCGCCATATTCATCACCATAATAAATAGTAGGAACACCTGGAATAGTCATTATAAATGCATGAAGCAAAGATAATTTAGAATATGCAATAGAGTCTCCAACTCCAATCTCTCTCTTCCATCCTGCCAACTTACTATCTTCATCGGGTAAAAGGGCTCCTCCAGCTAAGGAGATAAATCTAGGTCTATCATGGTTACCCGTTATATATCCCATTAAATTATGGTATCCATATATTCTTAAGCTTCCAGATAACGCGTTCCAGACATCTTTAAAGCTTCCATCTTTATTGATCATGCTCCAGATCATTGAATCATAGACATTAAAATCGAACTGAGCATCTAACATCCCATTTCTTACATACGAGTCAATCAACATTGGAGAACCATATGTCTCACCAATTTGATATATTGTTCTATCAGATATTCTCTCTCTAATTTTTGAAGTTAAAGTTCTCCAGAATACTTCTGGGATATGCTTTGTTGCATCATGTCTAAATCCATCAAACTTGAAATTTTCCAACCAAAAAAGGGCAGAGTCTGTCATTGGCATATAAACCTCTTCACGCTCTAAATCTAAAGTAGGAATATGCCGATCAAACCATGTAGTTAATCTAAATTCATCCCATAATTCAAAATTAGGCCTTCCATCTGGTGTTGTATCTGGTGTAGTCCAATCCGGATTTTCTCTGAGTGTTGGACTATCAATATGCATATGGTTTGCTACGTAGTCTAGAATTACATTTATATTATTTGAGTGAGAGTAATCTAGTAATTTTCTAAGATCATCTTCTGTACCAAATCTATCATCTATTTTTGTTAAGAAAATAGGCCAATATCCATGATATCCACTAAATTTAGTTTTAGGATCGGGATACAAACCCCATGCATCATTAGGATTTTGAGTAATAGGTGAGAGCCATATTGTATTAACTCCTAAGTCATTAAAAAAACCCTCATCTACTTTCTTAGTAATACCCTCTAGGTCACCGCCAAAATAATCTACAATTGGTAAAACTTGTGGGTCATTTAACTTTCTTGTATTAGCTGGATTACCATCATAAAAACGATCTATCATTAATGAGTACATAATTTGAGCGTGAAGATCATCTCTTTTTAATTGAGATATATTATCAATAACTCGTCCATACGATATTGGAATAAGAATATCATTTGAGATATCATCTTTACTATAGGCTATTACTCTAATATATGATCGCTCCATTTTTGAGGCATAGTGAGGTATATCCACTTTAATTTGTGTATATTCATCAGACTTTTTGCCCTTTGTTGTACTAACATTGAAAGGATCTATAATGGAGTTTTGCCATAAAACAACAAAATCGGCCTTTGGTCCTATGATAGATATACTAACACTACGACTACTATTATTTATAGTAATTGCCTTTAAGTCTCCTTTGGATACGGAAGTGTGATCTAATACAATTAAAGTTCCTTTATTACCATTACTATAGAGTGTTAATTGATTAACTCGCTTAGTATTTGCATTTTTTATAACAGAAATCGTATCAAAAGTAGTAAACCTATTTACCTCCAAAGTATTGGATCTAACTGAGTCTATTTTAGAAATAGATGGAAAGAAGTCTTTTAAAATTAATATTGTTGTATCTGAATCAACTTTTGCAAAGCTAGCTAAACTGGTTGAGTCAAATACAGATAAATCTCCTTTGTGAAAGCATGATAACAAAGGAAATAACAGTGCTATAATAAATATTTTTTTCATAAATCTATTTATTAAATTTCTAAGATAATTGAAGAGTACGGAGGCATTGTAATAGTAATTGTTCTATCATTAATTCTAGATAGTAAAACTCCACCAAATCTAATTATTGGGTTTTTAAATGGCTGATCGTATATAAATGTAGCCACTCCGTCAGAGACATTGTGTAATACAAATAGCTTTTCATTATTGTGCTCTCTGTAAAAAGCCATAAAATTTTTAGAGTAATTATCAAAATTTTCAGGTATTATAGTTCTCCCCTTTGATAATGACTCATATGTATTTCTCAACTTAATTAGAGATTTATAATGATTGAAAATAGATAATGAGTCCATTTTTTGAGCATTTAACGGAGTTACTATAGGCTCAACTGAGTTAACAGGATTAAACCAAGAAGTTCTATAGGTATCATTTGCTTTAGCATCCCAAAGAAAAGGCTCTCTTACATTAATATCACCAGTAGTCTTCATTCCTCTCATACCAATTTCCTCACCATAATACAAATAGGGAGATCCACTGACTGTTAATAGAATAGATGCTGCCATTTTTGCTCTTTGCATATTATTACCCAATCTAGAAAAAGTTCTATCTTCGTCATGATTTGAGAGCTTTGTTGCATTTATTGCATTAGATCTTACCGATTTAAATCTTTGCTCCATATCCATAATATCTTTTGGATACCATTTAGCATGAGAGTTTTCTAATACATAGATCAATTTATACCATGCATCAAAATTAAAAAGAGCTGGCAATCCAGAATAATAAGGTGCAACCAAATTGTAATCTCCAGTAAGATTCTCACCTATCATATATAAATCTGATTTATTTTGACTAACAGCTTCGTAAAATTTCTTTAAAAAAAGAGGGTTTTCATTAGAATTTTCATCTTGATATATATGTTTTACTGCATCTAACCTAAAACCAGCTACGCCCTTAGATAACCAAAACTTAGAAATCTCAACCATCTCTTTGAATGGCAGACTATTATGAGAAGTAGAAACCTCGCCATAATTTATCTCTGGCATCCAATCAGAGAACATACCCATATATTTATAACTTGTTGTACCAGAAGAAACTGAATGCCAATGATATGGATTATAACTTTTTGTCATAGGAACCTTTCCAGAGGAGATCCAACCAGCCACATCATTAGATGGTGCAAATAAAAACCAATCTCTATATGGTGATTCTATTGAAGATGTTGCCGATGTAAACCAGGGATGTGTTTTTGATGTATGATTTATCACTAAATCTAATACCACTTTTATATTTAGAGCATTAGCCTTTGAAATAAGCATTTCAAAATCGGCCATAGTACCATATACAGGATCGATGGCTCTATAATCTTCTACATCATAGCCATGATAAGAAGGTGATGGATGAATTGGAGTTAGCCATATACCAGAAACGCCAAAATCGTGAAGATAATCTAACTTTGCAGTAATTCCTTTTATATCACCAATACCATCTCCATTTGAATCGGCAAAAGAGCGAACAAAAATTTGATAAAATATGTCTGCCCTCTTCTGTCCATCCCAACTCTTCATTACATATGTCAAGTCTCCATCTGGACCATTTTCTTGTGGTCTCTTCTCATCTTTAGAACAAGATAACAGAAGGATTAATATTGCTAAAAGGGTTAACTTTTTCATTGTAATTGTATTAAAAAAA
>WPCG01022797.1_pt1 | contig 44464 bp, 44 predicted proteins | sample 5403311 | NCBI WGS metagenome assembly WPCG01 (sample SAMN12869467, study PRJNA574797) | sludge metagenome | isolation source: wastewater treatment of Control | place: China:Beijing | collected 2019-05-17
TCAATGCTGATTTAAACGCCTCATTAAATATAATTAGAAAATGTAAGCCCGATGCCTTAGGGACAGGGTTTATGGGTTGGAACACGCCTAAACGGACTTACTTATTTGGGTAAACTATCGTTTTAAAGGAGTAATATGTAAATATTACTTTTGTTCTAGGTGAATATGAAAACTTTAATTACAAAACGCTTATACTTAAGAGCGTTAAAACCAACTGATTTAAAAGCATTTAACGCATATGCTAAAAAACCACATATTGGTCCAGCTGCAGGATGGAAACCTCATGAATCACTTGAAGAATCACGGAAAATTTTAAATATGATGATTCATGAAAGTGAGGTTTGGGGTATCACTTTAATTGATGATGATACATTAATTGGAACCATTGGTTTACATGTCCGTCATTTTGATAATGCCATGGCTAATCGAAAAGAAATTGGTTATGTTTTAGATGATAAGTATTGGCATCAAGGACTTATGACTGAAGCTGTTCTTAAAGTGATAGCTTATGGTTTTGATACACTTGAGCTTGATGAAATAGAATGTGGGCACCATAAAGATAATTTAAGATCAAAAAGAGTCATTGAAAAAACTAATTTTATTTATGATCATATTGAAATTAGAAAAGATGCTTACCAAAAAGACATTGAAGTTTTGATGTATAAACTTACAAAAGATAGATATAAGGGGTTGAAGTGTTATGACGAATTTAAAGCCAAAATATGATTTCAAAGAAGTTGAAGAAAATCGTTATAAGATTTGGTTAGAAAAAGGCTATTTTAAGTCTGGAAAAGATAAAGAGGCTAAACCATTTACAATTGTTATTCCACCACCAAATGTCACAGGTAAATTACATTTAGGACATGCATGGGATAACACTTTACAAGATATTATCATTAGACGTATGCGCATGAAGGGCTATGATACACTTTTTTTGCCAGGAATGGATCATGCAGGTATAGCGACACAAGCAAAAATTGATGAAAGATTAAAACAACAAGGCATATCAAGATATGATTTAGGAAGAGATAAGTTTTTAGAACATGCATGGGCATGGAAAAATGAATATGCTGATTTTATTAAAACTCAGTGGGCAGCTTTAGGAAACTCTCTAGATTATGATAAAGAACGCTTTACATTAGATGATAAGCTTAATCAAGCGGTTAATAAAGTCTTTTTAGATTTGTACAAAAAAGGTTATATTTATCGTGGTCATCGTATCATTAATTGGGATGTTGAAGCTAAAACAGCGTTATCCAATATCGAAGTTGAACATGAAGAAACAAGTGGCAATTTGTATTATTTTAAATATCCATTAGTAGATGGATCAGGTCATATGGTGATTGCGACGACAAGACCAGAGACGATGTTTGCTGATCAAGCATTAATGGTTCATCCTGATGATCAAAGATATCACAAGTATCAAGGAAAAAAAGTATATATACCAGGGACAACTGTAGAAATTCCTATCATTTTTGATGATTATGTAGATATGACATTTGGTACAGGTGTTGTTAAAGTAACACCTGCACATGATCCTAATGACTTTGAAGTTGGAAAAAGACATCATTTAGCAATGCCACTTTGTATGCATGAAGATGGTACGATGAATGAAATGGCACATCAATATCATGGGATGGAAAGATTTGCATGTCGTAAGGCTTTAGTTAATGATTTAGAAAAACTTAAACTAGTTGATAAAATTGAAGCGTATACGAATAACGTAGGTTATAGTGAAAGAACTGGTGTTGTTGTAGAACCAAGATTATCTTTACAATGGTTTGTTAAGATGGATGAATTATCAAACTTGGCATTAGATGAATCAAAAGCTGAATTTGTCCCTAACCGTTTTAAAAAGATTTTTAACAACTGGATGACAGATACTCAAGATTGGTGTATTAGTCGTCAGTTATGGTGGGGGCATAGAATACCAGCTTGGTATAAAGATGATCAAGTTAAAGTTCAAGTTGAAAGTCCAGGAGATGATTGGACTCAAGATGAAGATGTACTAGATACATGGTTTAGTAGTGCTTTATGGCCTTTTTCGACACTCGGATGGCCAGAAAACACTGAAGACTTTAACCGTTATTATCCAACACAAGTGATGGTCACTGGCTATGATATAATCTTTTTTTGGGTTGCTCGCATGATTTTCCAGGGATTAGAATTTACAGGTAAAGATCCATTTGAAAAAGTACTTATCCATGGCTTAATTAGAGATAGCGAAGGCAAGAAAATGAGTAAATCTTTAGGCAATGGTGTTGATCCAATGGATGTGATTGACGCTTATGGTGTCGATGCACTTAGATATTTTTTAACCACAAATTCTGCACCAGGTTCTGATTTAAGATATGAAGAAGAAAAGGTAGAGTCATCTTGGAATTTCATTAATAAATTATGGAATATTACCCGTTTTATTACAATGAACATCGATGATATTCATGTTCAAAAGGAAAGTCCTTTAGAATTAAAAGATCACTGGATATTATCAAGACTTTCACAGACGATTAAAGAAGCAGATTACAATTATGATAAATTTGAGTTTGGAGAGGTATCAAGATCACTTTATCATTTTATTTGGGAAGATTTCGCAAACTGGTATGTTGAGTTTGCTAAAATATCTCTTCAAAATGAAACAAATAAAAAAACTACACAATGGGTATTATTAACTGTCTTAAAAGCTATCTTAAAGTTGATGCATCCATTTATACCATTTGTTACTGAAAAACTATTTTTAGAAATATCTGATGAAGAAACGATCATGCTTAGCAAGTGGCCAGAAGCAAACCCTATTGATGAAAAAGCTTTAGAAGATTTCAAAGAAGTTAAAGAGCCGATTACAAAGGTAAGAAATTTAAGAGCCGAACAACAAGTTGCACCATCTAAACCATTAGATATTGAACTTATCATAGAAGAACAAACTGATTTAAGATATTTTAAAACTCAAGAAATATATTTTAAAAAGTTCTTAAATGCCAATGAACTAAATATATCAAGTAAGTTAGATACAAAAGATGAAACCATCCTACTTGTTGGTTCAAAAATTTCTACATACGTATTAAAAAAAGATATTATTGATGAAGAAAAAGAAAAAAAGACATTACTCAAACAACAAGAGATGCTAAAATCAGAGATTAAGCGTAGTGAAAATTTACTAAATAATGAGAAGTTTGTCTCAAAAGCACCAGAGGCTAAATTAAATTTAGAAAAAGAAAAGTATGAAGACTATAAAAAACAATACCAAATGGTTATTGAAAAACTGAAAAACTATGTTTAAGACGCTTAAAGATGCAATCACATGGGTTGAATCACAAATTAAATTTAAACCTAAAACAGATTTAAAAAGAATGGCTTATGCAGTTGAACTGCTTAAGCTTTCTTTTGATGATCAAAAGCTCATTCATGTCGCAGGAACAAATGGTAAAGGATCCGTTTGTGCATATTTAACACATATGTTATTAGAAAAAGGATTAACCGTTGGGACGTATACATCACCTTATTTAATCTCATTTAATGAAAGAATTCAGATTAACGGCAAACCTATTGATGATGAAGATTTATTAATCGAATTAAATTTCATCAAATCATTTAATGATCAGTTTATTGAAATCTATGGTGAAAATCTCGCCTTTTTCGAACTCATCACCTTAAGTGCACTACATTATTATCATCAAAAAGATGTAGATGTGATTATTATGGAAGTTGGTTTAGGTGGACTTTTGGATGCCACTAATGTTATCAACTATGATGTTTCTTTAATTACAAACATTGGATTTGATCATATGAAACAATTAGGTGGTACTTTAGCATCTATTAGCTATAATAAACTAGGTATTTTAAAAGATCATAATCATCTAATTACAACCGTTAATCCTGAAGCTTCTGATCTATTTAAATCTTATTTAAAAGATAAGACTATCACTTCTAAGTTTATAACAGACACTGATTATGAACTCATATCTCATGACCCAGTACGTTTTAAATACGAAGATATAGTATATGAACTATCACTACTTGGCAACCATCAAGTTTTAAACGCTATTTTAGCTTTAGAAGGTATGCGTTACTTATTTAAAGATGTTGATGTCAAACACATACAAAATGGCCTTAAAAAAACGATTTGGGCTGGTAGATTAGAAAGTATCAGTGACAATGTTTATATTGATGGTGCGCATAATACACACGCATTAATAGCCTTAGAAAAAACGATTCATCAAACATTTGAAGATAAACGTATTTATGTTTTATTTAGTGCATTAGCAGATAAAGAGATTAAAGAGATGTTGACGATTATAAAAAGATTTGCAGATAAAATTGTATTAACATCTTTTGATGATCCTAGATTTCAATCATTAGATATATTTCAAAGTGATGAGATTATATACATGAAAGCATTTGATAAAGCATATGAGATGTTAATTGATCAAATATCTGATCGAGATATGTTGTTAATTACTGGTTCGATGCATTTTGCAGGTTATGCAAAAAAAATATTGAAGGGCTGATCTTATGTTTATTGAAAAAGTGAAGTTAGATCTTCATCAATTAAATAGTTATCCCTACCACTTAGATCTATTTAAAAAGTCTTTCGAACTTAACATGGATCATGCAGTCATAATCATATTAGGTGAAAATGGCAGTGGTAAATCTTCTTTATTAAAACTCATGCAAGCAAAATTATCATTAATTGAAATATCATCGCCATTAAAACAAAAGAGTCAGTATATAGACCATAATCCTTTTCATATAAAGAAAGGGCTAGGAAGAATCAATGGCTATTTCTTTGAAAGTATCTCTTTTATTAACTATACTATGTATATTAAAAATGAAATTGCCTATGCTAAAGAGATGATTGATGAAGTCGATCGAACGTATCATGATAAATCAGATTATGCTAAAATGTTGGCAAAATCTCCTTATCAAAAGACAATTTATGAGCTAAATGAACTCTATGGTATTGATCTATCTAGTGCTTCACACGGAGAAGCTTACTTAGATTTTTTTAAATCCCGTATGAGAAATCAGCAGTTATATCTTTTAGATGAACCAGAGACACCACTTTCTACACATAATCAATTGGTATTAACTTCAATGATTATGGATCAAACCAAAAAAGGTTGTCAGTTTATCATAGCAACACATTCGCCAATACTAGCAGCAATTCCAAATGCCTTGATCTATGAGATTAAAGATCATGAGTTTGTTAACGTAAAGTATGAAGATGTTGAATCTATTGGACTTTTGAAACATTTCTTAAACCAAAAAGAACAGTTCTTAAAACATTTATCAAAGTAAAAAACACAAACCCTTCTTATGATTATATAAGGAGGGTTTTTATATGTATTTAATTAAAGAAATGCCAAAATCAGAGCGACCTAGAGAAAGATTGATCAAGTATGGAGCAAAATCACTATCAAATGAAGAACTATTAGCGATATTATTTCGAACAGGAAATCATGAGCAATCTGTTTTAGATTTATCTAAATCTGTTTTATATCAATTAGAATCTTTAGAGGATTTAAAATCTGTCACCTATGAATCTTTATTAAAAACTAAAGGTATTAAAACTGCTAAAGCTACTAGTTTGCTTGCTGCTATTGAATTAGGATATCGTCTAGCATCATTTAAAAGAAGTCCAAAAATCAAAATAACGTCACCTCATGATGTCTACCATTTACTTGTTCATGATCTTTCACACTTACAACAAGAAAACTTTATTGTTATTTATTTAAACATAAAAAGTGAAATCATCAAAAAAGAAACCATTTATATTGGGACGATTAATCAAATGATGATTCATCCAAGAGAAATCTTTAAAAGAGCGATTGAGTTATCTGCAGCAGCGATGATTTGTGTTCATAACCATCCATCAGGAGATAGTGAAGCTTCTAGAGCTGATCTTAAAGCAACTGAGCACTTAAAAAAGACAGCAATGGTTATGGGCATCGATTTAATTGATCATATGATCATTGGTCATCACGAATTTTATAGTATAGAGTCTCAACAAAAAACTAAAATGTAAATTTCATGATATAATTTTTGTAAGGATGTGATGATATGAAGAAAAAAGATACTACTAAAATATTTTGGTACTTAACAGCTATTGGTTTTATACTCTTATTTTTACTCATGCTTTTATCGAGTATACTTGATGTTGGTGAACGCTTAAGAAATGTAAGTCAGTATTTAGAATATGCATTTTATGTGATTACTGTCTTATTAGTCTATGTGCTTATCTTAAGACCGGTTCACATCATTTTATTCTCACCTGCATTTTCAGTTCAAACGACTTTAGATGATGAAAAAACATCGACAAAAAACTTTCGTTTATACAAACGTGTTGTAAAACGATTATTAGATGAGCCTTATATACCAGAAGAAGAAAAGGAAAGTTTGCTTGCTACAATCAATGATAAAGCCTTACTTCAAAATAATTTAAATCATACCTTTAACAAGTATGTCAAAAAGGAAATTAATAAAAGAATTAGACGTCACGCAAAAACAGTTATGATATCAACTGCAATTTCTCAAAATGGTAGATTAGATTTCTTTACTGTAGTTGTTGTAAACCTTAAAATGATTAAAGAATTAGTGACGATGTGTGGTTTTAGACCATCATATAAAAATTTATCTAAACTAACGATTAATGTCTTTACGACTGCTTTAATAGCTGAAGGTTTAGAAAATTTAGATATTAATGATGTCTTACCACAATCTACAATGAATACCTTAGGTGAAATACCTTTAATTAAACCTATTATGAGTAGTGTTACACAAGGAATTTCAAATGCATTATTAACACTTAGAATTGGTATTGTAGCAAGAAAATATTTATTTACTGATGCAAAAGAGATTACAAAAGAAAAGATTAGAAGAGATGCTTTACTAGAAGCAGCAAAAATGCTGCCTTCAGTCGTTGGTGATGCGATGTTAATTATACCTAAAAGGTTTTTAGGCATGTTTAAGAAAAATCCTAAAGATAAAGAGGAAGCGGACGTATCAACAGAATCATAAGAGGTGACTAACTATTAAAACGATTGTTGAAAAACTTAAAAAACTATATTTTTCAGAAATAGAAGCCAATATTTATATTTATTTACTTCAAAATCCTGGACAAACTATGTATCAAATTACAACTGGATGTCATTTAACTAAGCTTCAAACTGTAGAAGCAGTTGAAGAAATGGTTAAAAAGAAGATTTTGCTATTAGAATCTGGAGTTAAAGATTTATATTATAGTGAAAAACCAAGTGACTTACTAAGTCAACTGAAAGAGAAATACATTAATGAAACAAATGCACTCATAAATGATTTAACTCATGTTTCACAAAATTATCATCAAGAGCCTTATTTAAACTATCATGGATATGATGAGATCATAGGTTTGGCAAGAACAATGATCTATGAAGCAAAAGAAGATATCTATATCAATACTGATCTAAATATTGATCTATTTGATGATGCGTTTAAGTTTTTAGAACAAAAAGGTGTTGATATTTATATATTCTCTTTTTGCAAACAAACTTCTAAACGAATGAATGTAGAGATCTATACTCATGACTATGAACATATAGAACCTACCCGCTTAATGTTAGTCGTTGATCAGCATAAAGTCTTAATTGCTAACGCGCATCCATTGACTCATAAATGGAGCGCAACAACAACTAAAAACGAGCTAATGATTCATATCATTACAGAACATATTCATCATGATATCTATTTATTAAAAGTAAAACAATCCAATAAAAAATCACTAATTGAATTAGATCCAACATTACTGATTGGAACTCACTTTGAAAAAAGAAAAAAGTAGATTTTATAGCATAATTAGAGATATCTAAGTATTATAAGCTTATATCTTTAAAAAATACTTAAAAAGGGCAAAATAATGAATGTTTTTATTGACTTTTGACCCTATCTAAGATAAAATATCTTTGTTGTACCACATAGAAGAGGTTCAAACGCATAAAAATGCTACCTTAATAGTGTGTCTTCATATAAAAACAAGGAGGTGTAACAACGTATGTATGCAGTTATTAAAACTGGTGGTAAACAAGTAAGAGTCGTTGAAGGTCAAGAAATTTATGTAGAAAAACTTGATGTAGAAGCAGGCGAAAACTTTGAGTTTACTGAAGTGTTAATGGTTGGCGGAGAAAAACCAGTTATTGGTACTCCAGTCGTTGAAAATGCGAAAGTCGTTGCTAAAGTATTAAAACATGGTCGTGGTAAAAAAATCATTGTGTTTAAATATAAAGTAAGAAAAAAATATCGCAAAAAACAAGGACATAGACAATCATATACAAAATTAGTTATTGAAAAAATTGTAGCTTAATCTTATGATTACAGTTAAATCAATTTACAAGCAAAAACAATTAACAAGTTTAATTGTATCAGGACATGCCAATTATAAAGCGAAGGGCGAAGATATCGTATGTGCAGCTGTTTCAACAGCAACCATTCTGACCGCAAACGCAATTGAGCATTTGAAGCTAGATCAATTTATTGATTTAGATGTACGTGAAGGATATTTTAAAATCTGTCTTAAAGACACAAATGATATTGTCATAGGACTTTTAAAGAATTTAGAATATACCTTACATGAATTAGAAAAACAATATCCGAAATATATTAAAAATCAAAAGGAGGGATAACATGTTAAAGTTAAACATACAGTTATTCGCATCTAAAAAAGGTGTAGGTTCAACTCGTAATGGTCGTGACTCAGAATCTAAGCGTCTTGGATTAAAGTTATCTGACGGTCAATATGCAACTGCAGGCTCTATCATTTGTCGTCAAAGAGGAACTAAAATCCACCCAGGTAAAAACGTGGGCCGTGGTGGCGATGATACATTATTCGCAAAAGTTACTGGCACCGTTAAATACGAACGTTTAGGTCGTGACAGAAAGCAAGTATCAGTCTACGAAGGATAACCTAGTTATCCTTTTTTTTAACAAAAAGTTGGTGAAAAAATGTTTATAGATGAAGTTACAGTAGAAGTGTTTGGCGGTAAAGGTGGCAATGGTATGGCATCTTATCGTAGAGAAAAATATGTTGAATATGGTGGTCCATGGGGCGGTAATGGCGGTCATGGTGGATCAGTTATTTTCATTGGCGATGAAGGAAAACAAAATCTTATCGATTTGAGATATCAACGTCATATTAGAGCTAAAAATGGTGAGAACGGTATGTCTAAAGGTATGCATGGAAAAAATGCAGAAAATAGATATATTAAAGTGCCTTTAGGTACTGTTGTCTATAGTGAAGATAAAACGTTTCTTTTAGGAGAAATCACTAAACAGGGACAAGAACTGGTTGTTGCTAAAGGTGGTAAAGGTGGGCGTGGAAATATTGCGCTTGCAACTGCTAAAAATTCAACACCAAGTTATGCTGAAAATGGTGATCCTGGGGATACTAGAAAACTACATATTGAGTTAAAGGTTTTAGCTGATGTAGGTTTAATTGGTTATCCAAGTGTTGGTAAATCAACGATTATATCGGTAGTATCTAATGCAAGACCTAAAATTGCAGCATATCCGTTTACAACCTTACAGCCTAATTTAGGTATGGTTTATATGGGCGATGATGGGTTTGTTTTAGCTGATTTACCAGGATTAATTGAAAATGCACATAAAGGTCATGGTCTTGGTATACGCTTTTTAAAGCATATTGAAAGATGTCGTGTCTTTTTACATGTTTTAGATATCACAAGAGATGATCCATATGATGATTACTTAAAAATCAATGAAGAATTAAGGCAATATGATGAAAAATTAACGACTAGACCTCAAATTGTTGTCGTTAATAAAATTGATATGCCTGATATTGAAGATAAAATAGCTGTTTTAACATCGAAAATTGAACATAAACTGGTTTTGATCTCAGCGATTAAGCAAGAAAATGTTAAAGATTTAATGTTCAAAACATATGAAATGCTTAAAGCTGCACCTAAAATCGAAGAAGTTAAAGATGAGCGTGTTAAGCTTTATACCTTTGAAGCATCAGGTCCAGAATTTGAAATTGAAGTGATTGATGATGGCTATTTTGAATTGTCAGGCACAAAATTAAAACTTATCTTTGAGCGTACAAATTTCGAAAAAGAGGAAGCAGTCAAACGATTTGCTAGACAACTTAGAAGTATCGGCGTTGATGAAGCACTACGCAATAAGGGTGCTAAAAATGGCGATATTGTTAAGATATTCGATTATGAGTTTGAGTTTATTGAGTAATTTTATATAAAAATATCTCTATACTATTGAGTTAGTATGGAGATATTTTTTTTATTTTATTAATAAAATTATCATGAATGACTATAAATTAATTATGCAAAGAGAATCAAACTAATCGCCATGACAATCATGCCTAAAATTAAACCAATAATTGAGATATGATGCTTACCATATTTTTCAGCTGTTGGAAGCAGTTCATCTAATGAAATATAAACCATAATACCCGCAACTCCCGCAAAAATAAGCCCAAAAGTTAACTCATTAAAGAGTTGATAGATCAAAAAATATCCTATAACAGCACCAATGGGTTCTGATAAGCCTGATAATGTAGCATATTTAAACGCTTTTTTTCTTGAACCAGTTGCTTGATAGATTGGCATTGCTACTGCAATACCTTCAGGAATGTTATGAAGCGCTATAGCAACAGCAATACTTAATCCTAGTGCTGGGCTTTCTAAAGCTGCAACAAAGGTAGCTAAACCTTCTGGGAAATTATGTATGGTAATGGCTAATGCTGAAAACATACCCATTCTTAATAATTCTGGTTTTCTATTTTTCTCTTCAGGTATTTCATGGGGGTTTTGTGCTTTTGGAATTAAAAAGTCAATAACTGCAATTAATCCAATACCCACAAAAAAAGCAATTGTAGCATATAATAAACCTATTTTATCATTGTAAACTTCTGATAAGGATTCAATCGCTTTAGGCATAATCTCTATAAATGATACATAAATCATGACACCAGCACTAAAACCTAAAGAGAATGTTAAAAACACTTTTGATTTAGCTTTTTTATGAAATGCAATCAGTGCGCCAATAGAAGTCGATATCCCTGCAAAAAATGTGACTAAAAAGGCTAGCCAAATACTCATATAATAACCCCTTTCTTAAGGTATACCATAATATTATATTTATGATAACATTATTTCTCGGGATTGTCAATACATGTATATAAACTATACCTTGATTTTTAAATAGAAGTTCAAAAAAAATAAGAGCAAAAACTTGCTCTTATCTTAAATGGAGTTCTTTTAACTTAAATTTAAAGTTTTTTCTTAACAATCGTTGTTCTTGTCTCATGACTTTATGTTGTGCACTTTCAGTTTTTAAATTGTACTTTTTAATATGATCATTCATATTTTTAATCTCATAAGCTCTGTTTTCACCCATAAGCGCAACTTCTTGTTGATAGGTTTTTTCTCTTTTTTCTTGTGCTTGCTCAGATTTTAATATATCTTGATTAAAATGATTTAACTTTTGATTATGCGCATCAAGCTGCTTGATACGAGCTTGTTCAGAACGATTGAGCAAAGCTTGGTTCTTACTTTCTGTAGATTGAACGAAACTTTGATAGGTTTTATCTTCTTGATCTAGTGTTTGTTCAATCTTTGATATTTGTTTTTGATGGGTTGCATGTAATAATTCTTGTTGTTTTTGATATTCTTGATATGACTGATTAGCAAACTGTGTCTGATTATCATTTAATGACTTTATTTCTTGAGTCATATAGGATAAATGCTCTTGTAGCTTAATTTCAAGATTTTTAATATCTTGTTGGATGGTTGTAAATCTTTTATTTAACTCTGTCTCTTTATGAGTTTTATCTACAAGATATGCGTCTTTTAATGCTTTAGTTTCTTTAACTTCATCTTGAACATATTTTTTTGCATATTTATCTATTTGTGACAATACGTTTTCATTATTTCTCTTAAGTTCATTAAGCCAATGGGCTTGAGATGCTTTAAAATCACTAACGATATCGTCTTGCTTATGATCATTTTCTAAATAGAATTGATGCATATGGTTTAATAAATATTGTTGATGCGTAATGAGTTTTGATTCAAAATAGTGTTGTGCTTTTGTTAATTTTTTCTCTTCTTGTAATAATTGCGAGTCAGTTACATAAACTGTATCAAGCAAAGTTTTAACATACGCCATATGACTTTGGGTATACTGATTAAAGTCAAGAAGAAGTTTATCATAAATGTTTTGATTTTTTGCTTGATAAACTTCATAGAAATGTGATTCTTTTTGTTGATGTTTTTTTAATATGTCTTCTTCACGATGCATGCGTAAACTAATTTGATTTGCTTGTTTTTCAAAAGGCATGAGTTTTAAATGTTTCTTATCAATGGCTTTTTCAATATGAGATAATTTATGTTTGATATGTTTTATTTCTTTTTCATGATTTGATATTAATGATTTGTTCTCCTTGATATCTTTATGCTTAGCATTAGATTTAATTATGCCTTGTTGAATGTGTTCATTAATTTTTTCTAGTTGGGTTATAAACTGCATATGTCTTTCTAAAGTCTGCTGCTCAATGAAGAATTGTTGTTCCAAAGTATTAATTTCTTTTTTTATAGACTTTTCTTGAACGTTAATTTTTTCTAGCTCTTGTTCATAAATATTCATAGCATCTTCATGCTTAATCATATACTTATATTCAGTTTGATCGTCTATTTTCTTTTGATAATAATCTAAATCTAATGTTTTAAAATAGAGGATTAACTCTTTAATACCATCTTTTAATGTTTGCTCAAATGCTAACAAATGGTTTAGCATGTTTTTAAATACCTCTGGATGCGATGGTAATAAGTATAATTCTTTAATAATCGTTTTAATGGCTTGATGTTTTTCATAAAACATGCGTAATCCATAAAACATGTATTCTGATTGTTTTTGATGATGATTTAGTTCATTTAAATAAATTTTCATCAAGCGTATTGCTTTTTCATGTGAAAGGTTAGTTTGATGTTTTGATTTTATTTCTAAAGCATGATAAGACGCTTGATGATGCTTTTGTTGTTGATCTAACTTAATGGCTTCAATTTTATATTTCGTTTGTAATTGAGTTAATCTTTCTTCTTGTGATAAGTCTTCTAAAGCAAGATGGTATGCTTTTTCACTATGCTGTTTACTCCGTTCAAATAAAGCTGAAGCAATCTCTGATCTGATATCTTGTTCACTTTGGGTGAAATCTCTTTTAGACTTAATCTTTTCTAGTTCTAGTTGTGAAGTAATTTTAACGACTTGAGTTTCAGAATCAAAATCTAGTTTTGCTAAATATGCTTTGTGGTTTTCTTGTTCAACTTTAAGATCATATTCATAGTTAATTTTTGCTTGATTAAATTTAGTCAAATATGTTGATAAATGTTGATCATTGTTTAGTAGATTTAATTCTCGTTCTTGAACTAATGATTGACCTTGGAGTTGTGTTTCAAGTGGAAGAAGATCTTTTCTTAGTGTTACATTTAAGACATGAAGATGAAATTTAAATGTATCTTCTAATAAAATTAAATGTTTTTTGGATAATGATATGTTGTGATTAAAGTTAAGGTCTATTTTTGCGATTTCTTGTTTATGCTCATAAGATAAAAGATTTCGTTTTAAACGCCAATCATTCATCTCTTTTAGATGATTGATATCATGTTGGTAGAGATTTTGTTGTAACTCTTTTTGCTTGGTAACAATATCTTTTTGTGTTCTTAAAATTTGTTTGTTTAAATCATTATCAAGTGTTCTTAAAACAATAGTTAATTCTCTATTGACTTTATCTTTGATTTTGACTGAATCAGCTTTTTTGATTTCATCTCGATATGCACGAGATTGATCAAGTTTTTCTTTACCTATCGATTCTCTAAAGGCAGAAAGTTTCGAGTTTAATAACGTAATTTGTTCATTAGATTGATGTACGATTCTTGCTTTCTTTTCTTCATATTTTTCTTTTTGTTGATTGAATCGGTCATCTAAAGCAATTAAGTTTGCTTGATATTGCCTTTTAGCTTTTTGAATCGTTTCTTTATATTCTTCATTTAAACTTTCTAACCTTTTATGTACAGGATCAATTTTTTGCTTATGCTCATTTTCTAAACTGTTTTTCGCTTTATCATGAGCTTTTTTTAGTTTGTTAATGGATTGATTAAACTGGGTTGTTAAAACATGATAGTTATTTTTAATGTTTAAATAAACTTGATCATTTTCTTTTTTAACCTCTTGATTTTGTGTTTCATTTTCTGCAAGTTTTTTCTCTAGCTCAATTTTAAATGCCTCGAGATTTTTATCTACTTGATCTTGAGCTTCTGCAAAGCGCTTTTCTAAATTTAAACTTGTTTGTTTCTTTTCTTGCTCAATTTCTTTAGATAAGTCTTGATATATTTTTCTTGCATGGTTTTTTTCTTTTTCAAATTGTGCTTGTTCACGTTTTAATTGCGTCTCTAATTTTTTCAGTTGTTCTTTATATTCAATACTTAACTTATCTTTTTCTGTATCTATTTTTTGATTAAATTCTTTACGTTCTCTATTTATTTTTTGTAATGCTTGAATTTTATCTTTTTGAAATTGATCTAGCTTTAACTTATGCTCTTTATTAAAAGCTAATAAATCTTGCTCGTTGGCATCGATTTGATTTACATAATTTCTATGAATTTGTAAACTTACATCAAGTGTAAGTTTTTGTCTAAACTTAATATTATCTTCGATCCAAGACATTGTTGGATTCATATCATTTAAAAGAACCACCAATTTTTTTGAAATTGGCAGGTATTTTTGCTCTTGATGAAGTTCATCTTGGAAAAGTGTTTCAAACTTCTCTATGTTGGCTAACTTTAAAATGGTCATCACATCCTAAAATTATTATATCATAATCATGAGTTAAGATAGAAAAAACTGTCAAAAAATGTTATAATTAAATGAAAAGATAAAAAGCAAGGTGAAACCCAATGTTTGCGTATGTAAAAGGCGTAGTAACGCTCATTAAACCAAGTTATATTGTTGTAGATGTTTCAGGTGTAGGTTATTTAATTTTAACACCTAATTCATATGATTACCACTTAAACAAAGAAGTTATTGTTTATACACATCATTATGTAAGAGAAGACATTAATGCACTATACGGATTTATGACTTTAGACAGTAAAGATTTATTTGTCAAACTCATTAGTGTATCAGGTATTGGACCTAAGAGTGCTTTAAGCATTTTAGCAAGCAATCAAATTGATGAGATCATTATCGCCATTGAAGCTTCAGATGTTAAATATTTAACAAAGTTTCCTGGTATAGGACCTAAGAGTGCTCAACAAATCATTTTAGATTTAAAAGGTAAACTAGTGACTGATGACTTAGAATTAATACCTTCTCAAGAGTCAGATGTTTCGCAAGCATTATCTGCATTAGGTTACTCTAAAGTAGAAATAAAGAAAGTATTAAAGAAAATTAATCTTGATCAAAGTGTTGAACTCATGATTAAAGAAGCTTTAAAATTGTTAATGAAATAAGTGTAAGGAAGGTTTATTATGGATAAAGACCGCATTGTTACTGCTATGTCAATTAAAGAAGATGAAGATCAATCCCTTCGTCCATCTTCTTTAGACCAATATGTTGGTCAAGATGATATTAAAGAAATGCTTGATATTTATATTAAAGCAGCTTTAAAAAGAGAAGAAGCACTTGATCATATGTTGTTATATGGTCCTCCTGGACTTGGAAAAACAACACTTGCACAAATTGTCGCACATGAGCTTCATGTCAACATTAAAATTACAAGTGGACCTGCAATTGAGAGAAGTGGAGATTTGGCTGCTGTATTATCTTCTTTAGAGCCAGGTGACGTTTTATTTATTGATGAAATTCATCGTTTACCTCGTTTTGTTGAAGAAGTTTTATATGCTGCTATGGAAGACTATGTTTTAGATATCGTCATCGGTAAAGATCATGAGTCTAGAAGTATTCGAATTGATTTACCGCCATTTACATTAATAGGCGCAACCACTCGCTTTGGTGACTTATCTGCACCTTTAAGAGACCGATTTGGTGTAGTCTTTAGATTAAACTACTATAATGTTAGTGATTTAGAAAAAATAGTTAGAAGAACCGCTGGTGTTTATCAAAATGATATTGAAGAAAATGCTGTTGTTTCATTAGCTAAGCGTTCAAGAGGAACACCTAGAATTGCTAATAGATTATTTAGAAGAGTTAGAGATTTTGCTGAAATCATTGGTGATGGTATCATCACTAAAGAGATTACCGATCATGCCTTATCAAAATTAGGTATTGATCATAATGGATTAGACCATACGGATTATCGTTATTTAAAGTCTATCGTAGAAAAATTTGGTGGTGGACCTGTAGGTATTGAAACCATATCAGCATCAATTGCCGAAGAAATGACGACCGTTGAAGATGTATATGAACCTTATTTGCTCATGGAAGGTTATATTAAAAGAACTGCTCGAGGACGTATGGCAACAGAAAAAACCTATCAAGCATTAGGTATAAAATATTATAAAGGACTATTTGAAAAATGAACGTAAGCGATTTTGATTTTCACTTGCCGAAAGAGCTAATCGCTCAACATCCAAGTGAAAAAAGAGACCATTCAAGATTAATGGTATTAGATAAAAAAAATAACACCATTGATCATCAACATTTCTATGATATTGTTGATCTATTAAATAAAGATGACGTTTTAGTTATTAATGATACAAAAGTTATACCTGCTCGACTTATGGGTGAGAAAGCTGAAACAAAAGCTTTAATCGAAGTTCTATTGTTAGAAGAAGTAGAAAAAAATGTATGGCAAGCCTTAACGAAACCTGCAAAGAGGGTTAAGGTCGGCACTAAAATCCATTTTACGGATCAATTGACATTAGAATGTGTTAGAACTAATGATGAAGGATTAAGAGATTATAAACTGATTTATAATGGTATACTTATTGAAGTATTAGAACGTTTAGGCACAATGCCACTACCACCATATATCACTGAACGATTAGAAGAACAAGACCGTTATCAGACAGTATATGCAACACATCCTGGAAGTGCGGCAGCACCTACAGCAGGTTTGCATTTTACAAAACCTTTATTAAAGAAGTTAAAAGATAAAGGGGTAGATATTGTTCCAATCACATTAAATGTTGGCTTAGGCACATTTAGACCCGTGTCTGTTGATCAAGTTGAATCACATGATATGCATCATGAAACCTATACAGTTTCTAAAAAAAGTGCTGATCTATTAAATCAGGCACTTAATAACAATAAACATATTGTTTGTGTAGGCACAACTTCACTTAGAACGATAGAATCAAATTTTGATCATGGATTTCATCCAGGCACATTTTCAACAAATATTTTCATTTATCCTGGATACAAATTCAAAGCGTGTCATAAATTGATTACAAATTTCCATTTACCAAAATCAACGCTTATTATGCTTGTTTCAGCACTTACAAATAGAGAGTTCATCTTACATGCATATGAACAAGCAGTTAAAAATAAGTATCGTTTCTTCTCCTTTGGAGATGCAATGTTCATTAAATGATTGAAATCTTAAGGTAAAATCGTTATAATTTATATGTGGAGGAAACATTATGTACATACAACTTCTAGAAAATTCAAAAATTTATGTTTATGGTGCAATAGGATTTGTTGTCATAGGTATCATTATAGGATTATTATTGCTTATTAAACGTAAAAAACCACAAGTTAAAGCTTTATCAAATGATTATATCAATCAATTATATGAAGCTTTAGGATCTAATAGAAATATCAAACAACTAGAACTCGTGCAAAAAAGACTGCAAATTGAAGTGAATCAATTAGCATCTGTAAATCAAGAATTATTAAAAAGGTTAGATACACCAGCGTTTGTTACTGGTAAAAAAATAACGTTGCTTATAAAAGACAACGCAAACGAAGTATTTAAGTACTTAAATGAAAAAAGAAAAGAGGAAGCATAATGGAACAAAAATTTCTCATTACATCTGAGTATGGTATCCATGCCAGACCAGCAACAAGACTAGTGAATTTAGCAATGAGCTTTGATGCAGAGGTCCTGTTAGAAGCTATGGGTAAAGTTGTAAACTTAAAATCAATCATGGGACTCATGTCACTGGGGATTTATAAAGGTGAAGAAGTTAAGATTGTCGCTACTGGTCACGATAGTGAAAAAGCTATTGAAAAACTTAGTGATTTTATAATGACAGAAGGATTAGGCAGATTAGCTTAAAACATGATAAAGTGGCTGATGCCACTTTATGTCTATATAAGGAGCTATATGAGGCAAAAAAGAATAAAATATGTCACTATGGAGTTATTAGAAAAACATGGTGTCATTACAAAAGTTGAAGCTTTAAACATCCCTAAAAATAAAAAAATCAATTTGGAAATAGGATCTGGCAAAGGACAGTTTATTACGAAGCTTGCGTTAGATCATCCACATGAGATTTTTATTGCGATGGAAGTCAATAAATATGTTATTTATCGTATTTTAGAAAAAAAGCTTGAACTAAAACTTGACAATTTAATCATCGTATTAGCTGATGCAAAGTATTTAGAAACATATTTTCAAGATGTTTTAATTGATGTTTTATATTTGAATTTTAGTGATCCTTGGCCAAAGGCTAAACATCACAAGAGAAGATTAACCTATCCAAGTTTTTTAAAACTTTATTTAAAGATCTTAAAAAAAGAGGCTTCGATTCAATTTAGAACTGATCACCTAGATCTATTTAATGATAGTTTGACGTATATAGAACCTTACTTTGATTTATATGATGTCACATATGATTTAGAAGTCTCCAATTATATGACTGAGTATGAAGAAAAGAAACGGCAATTAGGACCCATATATCAACTTAAAGGAAAGGTAAAAACTGATGATCCAAAAAATATATAAAGATTTATTGACAATAGAAGCTACATCAGGATATGAACGTCCTGTTAGAACATATATGATTGATTTTATGAAAAAGTATCCGAATTATGAGATTCATAAAGACCATTTAGGTTCTGTATTTGCAGTTAAGAAAGCTAAAGATCCACATGCACCTGTGGTTATGGTTGCAGGTCATATGGATGAAGTCGGCTTAATGGTTGTAGGTATTACAACAAATGGTATGTTGAAATTACAAAACGTTGGTGGTTTAAACGGTGAGGTATTCATCTCACAAGTCTTAAATGTTCATACTAAAGATGGAATCATTAAAGGTGTTATCGGAGCATTGCCCCCTCATTTAAAGCAATCACAACAAACACAAATATCTGATTTATTATTAGATATAGGGGCAAATAGTAGGGAAGAAGCCGTCTCATTTGGTGTTGAACTAGGTAACATGGTTTTATTTGATAATCCATTTTTCTACACGAAAAATGAAAAGCGTTTGATTTCTAAAGCAATTGATAATCGTTATGGTTGTGGATTAGCTTTAGAGGCTATTAAAGCTTTTCATGATAAAGAATTACCTTATACACTAGTTTGTGGTGCAACCGTCCAAGAAGAAGTTGGATTACGTGGCGCTGAAACTGCAGTGAATAAGTTTGTTCCAGATGTATTTTTAGCATTAGATGCATCACCTGTTAATGATATGACGACTAAAGAAGGTTTAGGACAGTTAGGTAAAGGATTTTTACTTAGATTATATGATCCAAGAAACGTTATGCATACAGGTATTTTAGATTACTTTGTAAACCTTGCTAATAAGAAGAACATCAATTATCAATATTTTACATCTAAAGGTGGGACTGATGCTGCAAAAGCATTAGATTTACATAGTGGTGTCATCGCGACAACGATTGGCCTGCCAGCAAGATATATTCATTCAACGGCTGCTATGATGGATTTAGATGATTTATTACACGCAAAGAAAATGTTATTTGCTGTACTAAAAGATTTAACACCTAATAAAATTAAACAATTGAAAGGATGATATTTTGAAAACAATCAAATTAAACAATGGAACTAACATGCCTATTTTAGGACTTGGAACATTTAAAACAGAAAATGGACAAACTGCATATGATACTGTGAAATATGCTTTAGACGTAGGTTATCGTCATATTGATACGGCACAAATGTATGGAAATGAAGAGAGTATCGGCCAAGCGATAAAAGATTCTAAGATTGATCGTAGCAAGTTATTTATTACAACAAAACAAAGATTTCATGCAAGTCCAACGAAAATGCAAGAAATGTTTGATGAATCTTTAGCAAAATTAAAAACAGATTACGTTGATTTATATTTAATTCATTGGCCAAATCATGATGAAAAAATCAATCAACAATCATGGGCGTTTTTTGAAAAAATATATAAAGAAAAAAAAGCTAGAGCTATCGGTATTTCTAATTTTCAGATTCACCATATTGAGCAATTGTTAAAAACTGCTAATGTTTTACCAGCAATTAATCAAGTAGAACTACATCCAGGCTTATCTCAAGTGCCTTTAAAAAAATACTTAGACGAGAAAAACATTCAAATTGAATCTTATGGCCCTTTAATGAAAGGTGGCGTCTTTGAGGGCATATGGAAAGAAAAATTAGGTGAAATTGCACAAAAACATAAAAAATCAATTGCACAAATCGTCATTGCATGGGGGTTAAGCAGAAATATTGTGATGATTCCTAAATCAGTAACTCCATCAAGAATTAAAGATAATTTTGATGCTCAATTCATAGAACTGAGCAAAGAAGAAATCGCAGAAATAAACGCATTAAACCGAGGACAAAGGGTCTATACTGATCCAGATAATTCACCTTGGGGACCTTACGTAGAATAGACCATTTTAGAATGGTCTTTATTTTCCATAAAAGAAAGAAGGTGTAAATATCACAAAAACAACACGTAATTTGACTATATATATGAGTGTTATTTTACTTTTTGGACTCATTTTATCCATCACATTATTAATCATCTATGATCGTATTGAAGTCAAATCAACATTTGAAAATGAAACATTAACTATTGGAAGTTTTGTTGTTTCTAATTTAGAAACCGATGATCATTACTTATCTTTTTCTGTGATCAATCCAAATGATTTCATTAAAAAACATATTACAAATCATGATGATTATCAGTATATGCTTGCTGATGATCAACAAAGAATAGAATACTATATATTTGTTAAAGGCAATGCTTTATTTACTTTAACTTATAATAATCAAACAGAAGGTTTTGAACTATATAGTGGTTCAATGAAACTATCTTATAATGAAAAAACTTATGTGATACCTACCATTGATTTAAATCAAACGGCCTTTAATCTATATCTATTTGAAAGTTATGACATTTTAAAAGATTATTATGCTCGTTTAAGTTTTGTCATTATTGATGATGCCAACAAAGCAGTTCGACTAACTGCTTATCTTATTGATTTAGACAATCATCTAATAGACGAACAGACTACAATTGATGTTTTATTAACCTATCATGAAGATGGTGTTATCATTAGTTTTTTATAAACTTGATGATAACATCTTTTTTTCTTGATATTAACGATATTTTCTTATATAATGTAAGTGACTTATGGGACCCTTAGTGGCCTAAAAAGGAGAAGAGAAATGAAAAAAAATGATATTCAAAGCTTAACGCTTACCACTGTATTTGCGGCAATCATACTTGTGATGACGTTTGTACCTCAAATTGGTTATATTAATATTGGGGCAATGTCAGAGTTAACTCTTATTCACATACCTGTATTGATTGGTGCTTTTTTCTTGCCAAAAAAGTATACTTTAATGTTAGGTGCTATTTTTGGAATAGGTTCATTAACTTATGTATTTGTTAATGGTTTAGCAGGACAACCTGTATTTGCAGCAGCATTTGCAAATCCTTTAGTGTCGGTATTTCCGAGAATGATTTTTGCGATTGTTGCGAGTTATATTTTCGATCTTTTTAAATGGTTTAACAAAACGGTTAAAAACTCAGAAATTTATATCTTTGGGTTTGTATCTTTAGTGACTATTTTTGCGATTTATTATGCATCACAAGTGATTTTACTTGTGACGAGTTGGAATCCAAGTATCTTTATGCCGATCTCTTTATTAGTGGTTACATTATTTATGACTGCTTATTACACATTAATTAGAAAAGAAGATCAATCTAGAACTGTTATTCCTTCAACATTTTTAGTTGCGACTATTTTTCACACGTTTATTGTTTTAATGGCTGCTTTGATTTTTGAGAGAAGCTCATTAGAACTTATTGCACCTTCAACTAATATTATCGGTTTTATTTATACAGTTGCAGTTACAAATGGGTTAATAGAAGCTATTTTAGCTGTCTTAATCGGTACGCCAATTGTATTTGCACTTAATCAGTTAAAAGCACAAAACGCTTAGAAAAGAGGCTATCTATGTTCTTATTATTTGATGTAGGAAATACTAATATTTTTATTGGTATTTCAGATGGTTTTAAAATCATAGATACTTATCGTCTTAATACGGAAGTATCAAAAACAGCTGATGAGTATTATATCCAAATGAAAACAATAATTGATTTTAAATCTGTTAAGCATATTGCAATCTCATCAGTAGTGCCAAGACTTACAGAGCGTTTAAAAGAAGTGTCTTTAAAATTTGTTGGTATTGAACCTTTGATTGTTGGTCCTGGTATTAAAACTGGATTAAATATTAAAACAGATCACCCAAGAGAAGTTGGCGCTGATTTAATTTGTGATGCGGTTGGGATTGACGATGATGTAAATCGTGCTTTAATTGTTGATTTAGGTACTGCAATTAAGTATATTTATGTGAAAAATAAAACCATTTTAGGGGTTGTTATCACTCCAGGTGTTAACATCTCTATTAAAGCACTTGTAGGACAAACAGCACTACTACCAGATATCGATATTGAAGTTCCTAAAAAGGTATTAGGCACCAATACCATATCCTGTATGCAGTCGGGTGTCACTTATGGGGTAGCAGCACAAGTAGATGGATTAATCGATCAAATAAGAACAGAAGTTAACGAAGATTTCAAAGTTGTTTTAACCGGTGGGATGTCAGATATGATCGCGCCACTTTGCAGACATGATTTGATAGTTGATTCTGATTTGATTTTAAAAGGACTTTTAAAAATTTATAATAAAAATGAACAAATTAGAAAATAACCAGGTAATTCTGGTTATTTTTTGTTAAAATATAGATGGGTGATATGATGAATTATAAAGAAATATATAACGTATGGAAAAATTACGAAGATTTAGACAAAAACTTAAGAAATGAATTAGCATCATTAGATGAAAAACAGATCGAAGATGCTTTTTATAAGGACTTATCCTTTGGGACTGGTGGTCTAAGAGGTATTATGGGTGTTGGCACAAACCGTGTAAACATTTATACCATTAGAAAAGCAACCTTAGGATTTGCTAATTATTTATTAAAAAATAATTTAAAAGATGGCGTAGCTATTAGCTATGATAACCGTAAAGACTCAAAAAGATTTGCAAAAGAATCTGCAATGGTTTTAGCTGCTAAAGGCATTAAAACTTATGTGTTTGAGAACTTAAGACCAACGCCAATGTTAAGCTTTGCAGTCAGAGCGTTTAATGTTAGTGGTGGCATTATGATTACCGCTTCGCATAATCCAAAAGCTTATAATGGATATAAAGTCTATGATCAAACTGGCGCACAAGTCAATATTGATACTGCTAATCGAATTATAGAAGAAATTAATAAGATTGATCATCCTTTTCATATTGAAAGTGTTGATAATGATTTAATTACTTTTATTAATCAAAGTTTTGATGACATTTATTTGGATAAAATTAAACATATTCAATTAAATAATGAAGAAAAACAAGTAAAAATCGTTTATTCACCTTTGCATGGTACAGGTGCACCGATTATTCCTAAGTTTTTAAAAGAACAAGGATATAAAATCTATCCACTTGACTTGCAAATGACAGAAGATCCTAATTTTACACACACCAAATCTTCTAATCCAGAAGAAAGTGATGCTTATATAGAAGCGATACGATATGCTAAAGAAATAGATGCGGATATTGTGATGGTTACAGATCCCGATGCAGATCGCTTAGGTATTGCAGTTAAACATTTAAATAACTATGAGCTACTCACAGGCAATCAAACAGCAAGTATTGAATTGTATTACATCTTAAAAAATAGAAAGAAATATAATTTATTGCCGCCAAACGGCCATGTCTATACAACTAATGTCACAACTAAACTTATTGATGTTATTGCTAGAAGTTTTGAGCTTGACGTGATTACGACTTTAACAGGATTTAAGTTTATTGGTGAAAAGGCTGAACAATACCAAGATACAAATCCCTATATCTTTGGATGTGAAGAATCCTATGGCAGTTTAATTTCTGATGTCGTTAGAGATAAAGATGCTGTTCAAGCGGTCTATATGCTTGCAGAAATCGCTAATCACGTGAAACTACAAGATAAAACGCTTGTAGATTATTTAAATGAAATCTATCAAACTTATGGTGCGTTTTATGAGTATACGCATTCAATCACTTTAAAAGGAATTGAAGGCAGTAAAAGAATTGATTTGATTATGTCCTATTTTAGAGAAAATCCACCAACATTTGATGATAAGCATTTACTCGGATATGATGACATCTTAAAAGGTGTTCGTGTGGAAGATGGGATTAAGTCAAAAATTGATCTACCATCATCTAATGTATTAAAATATATATTTGAAGATGATAACTGGATTGTTTTTAGGCCAAGTGGTACAGAACCAAAACTTAAAATATATTATGGAACCAAACAAAAAACATTAAAAGAAGCTAAACTATATTTACAAAAAATCAATCAATCTATTTTAAATCAAATAGATGAGATCAAGGAGTGACTTATGTATAAACTTAGAAGAGAACATTATTTAGAACAAGTTAAAGATCAATCATTATCATTTATTTTTTCTGGTAGAGCACCACAAAAATCAAATGATCAAAATTATCATTTTTCTGTTAATCGTAATTTTTATTATTTAACAGGTGTCAAACAACAAAATGTATGTTTATTGTTAGCTAAAGGTCAAGGACAAGGTCAAAGTTATTTATTTATTGAATCAATTGATCCTGTAAAAGCACTATGGGATGGTGCTGGACTTACTAAAGAAGAAGCTAGTGAATTAACTGAAATCCCTTTAGAAAACATTAAAAATATCAAAGACTTATATAGTTTTTTAAATGATTTATTATCAACTAATCGTCGTGCATTATATGGTTTATTAGATACGATTTATTTAGATTTAGAAAGACAAAGTGAGTTATCACTACCTACAGATGCGCATCGTTTTTCTACCCATGTTCAAAAAACGTATCCGTTTATTCAAATACAAACCAATCAACTTATTTTAGCTGAACTAAGAACTGTCAAAGATGATTATGAAATTGAACAAGTTAAAAAAGCAGCAGCTATCACTAAAGAAGGTATTGAACAAATCATGAAAAACATGAAACCTGATACCTATGAATATGAGATTGAAGCCGAGTATAATTACGTCTTAAATAAAAATAGAACAATCCCTTCATTTGATACAATCATGGCAGCAGGCAAAAATGCAACTGTGCTTCATTATATTAATAATGATGGTAAGATTCCTAATGATAGTTTAGTTCTATTTGATTTAGGTGTGGATTATGATTATTATTGTTCAGATGTAACACGTACGGTTCCAGCAAATGGAAAATTTAATGACCGTCAAAAAGCTATCTATGAAGTTGTATTAGAAGCCAACAAAAAGACTATTGAATGGGTAAAACCTGGTGTGACGATGAAAGAGTTTAATGATTATGGTAAACAAATCCTTATCAATGGTGCGAAAAAACTTGGTTTGATTAAAGAAGATCATGAAATCTCTAAATACTATTATCATTCATTAGGACATTATTTAGGATTAGATGTTCATGATGTAGGCAATTATGCTAAACCTATTCCAGAAGGTGCTTTGCTTACAGTTGAACCTGGATTATACATTGCCGAGGAATCCATTGGTATTAGAATTGAAGATGATATTGTAGTAAGTGCTAAAGGAAATGTTAATTTAACAGAAGCAATCATCAAGGAAGTTAAAGATATCGAAGCCTTTATGGCAAAGAAGTAGAACATATAAAGTAAAATTGACCAAAAATCCCTACTATGAGATAGGAGGGATTTTTTTATGTTAAAAAAACTAGTATTTATGAGTATGTTGTTCTTTATGTTATGGTTTTTTTCATCAACTAGTTATGCAGATTCTAATTATAAGGCTTATGAAAAATTAGAAATTGATAAAGGTAGTTTATTATCTGATTTTTCATCTAGTGACTATAAAAAGTATTATAAAAAAGTTGATGGAAGAAAATTTATGGGTTGGAAAGTCTATACTGTCAATAAAGATATCAGTTGTTCATATATTACAGAGACTTTATTTTCATATTATAACGATGGTTATAGTGCGATTAAGTATGAGTATAAACTGGATTCAAAAATAACCTCTAAAATGAGTTTATCTGCAACAGGTTCAATCGGTGTAAAAACAGCATCTACAAAACCAACATTTAAAAATAATTTAGATGGCTCTTTAAAGCTATCAGCAGATTATCAAACATCTGAAGAAAAGAAAGAATCAGTGACTGTTAAATTAGATGTAGATCCAGGTACTCAAGTTGACTTATACATTTATGGAGAAGGATTGATTACCAATGGTGTAGCAGCTAGATATGCATTTTGGATACGTTTTAATAAAGGTGGTTATGAAGCATTTGTTGTAACTACACAATATCAAAGATTAGAGAAGATAAAAATATGAAACAAATATTAATTTATGTGTTTATGGTCATTACTGTAGTTTTTATGGTTGTACTCGTAAGTAAAAATGAAACAGTATCTTCTATAAAACTTTTAAGTGTAGACACGTATTATAGTTTTATTGACCATGAAGATGAACAGTTATATATTGATTTTTATTTAAGTGATCAAAAACATCCTTTAATTAACATAACAAATTATGACTTCATAGAAGTACATAATCAAGCACGAACAAAATCACTTTATCTTGACTTAATAGAGATTAGCTATCAATTAGAAGAAGTGTATTTAAATGATATTTATCATAAATATACCTATATCTTTAATGCACCTCATTTAAGTTATGATTTTGAGATTGAAGATTGTCATTTAAGTGTTAGTTTAATCAATGATGACAGTTACACCTTTTATATAGGGTCACTAAGTTTACTATCAGTAACATCAAATGATGAAATCTCTTTTGATTGGCATGCCTTGTCTGGACGTAAAGATGAGGGTAAATATATTGCAAGACTATCGGAAATTGTAGTGGAATATAATCATTTAACGAAGTCAATCATTGATGTGTCTATAGGTAAGTTTACACATTTAGAATTTGAAGTAACAACTGACTATCTAAAAATAGAGATTCCTTTTGAAAAACAACTTTTAACTGCTTGTCCACTGATTATTACATTTAATGATGATAGTGTCTATATCATTAATTATTTTATCTATATGAACGATTTTGAGACCTTAAAACAAGCTGGACAACTTATCTATCATTATGCACTTAATTAAGCTTTTAGAAGCGAAAAAGCACTATTGTCCTCAAAGTTTTAATATAGAGATCAAACCGAGTGATTTTGTTTTAATTAGTGGAGAGAATGGAAAAGGTAAAACAACGTTATTAGAACTTGTTTTAGGATTTAAACGACCCGATCAAGGCACTATAGATAAAAGAAAATTGACCATTGGTTATTTACCTGAAGTGATGATGTTACCACCTTTAATTAAGGTATGTGATTATTTAGAAACATTGGCGAAAGTCAAAAAAGATGTTTTATCAGAAGAGTTAATTCATCTATTTGATATTCCTTTGTTTAAATACATTCATCAGTTATCTAAGGGTAATAGGCAAAAGTTAGCGATTATATCGACATTTATTGGTAAACCGGATTTAATTATATTAGATGAACCTTTATCAGGTCTTGATGAACTGAGTATTCATAAGTTTATTAATTATTTAGGTGTCAAAAAAGAGAAGGGATTAAGTTTTATGGTTTCAACTCATAAACCAGAGTTGTTTTATGATTTGTCTACACAAAGGATTACCTTATGATTGCTTTAATCTATCAATCTTATATGGATAAAAAGAAGTATTTATTAATTGGGATCTATCAATTTATTGTTATCATAACCATTTTGCTTTTATGTTTAGAGCATGATGGTTATGATGATCTTATTTTGAAACCGTCCTATTATCAATTATTTTATGAACAATTGTTTTTACAAGTGTTTACGATATTAAATGCGATGTTTGTCTTGTTTTTAACGATGGATCATGATCAATTGTTTTTTAAACCTTTTTATGCTTACTTTCATAAAGATAGTGTCGTTTTTTATAAATATATATTTCATGTATTGTGGATTGTGATCTATATGCTTCATTTATACATGATCCATACGATAATCTTTTGGGTATTTCTTCCTATTGATATTCATCTAGATATATATACCTTTATAGCATTGATCATAGATATGTTTATCATTTTAAATATGATATTGATCTTTATAAAATCACATATCAAATCATTAGCAGTAGTAATTGTTTTATTTTATATGATCTTAACGTTGTTTGTGAAAGACAATATATCAGTTATCTTTTACATATTTCCAACAATTCATATGGAAAATCAAATCAATATGGTTGAATTAACCTATAAAATATGCTATATTTATCTTGGCTTTTTGATTTATATGTCTAAATCTTTGTATGAAGAAGTATAAACACTAAAAATACTTGACATTAACGATTAAAACCAGTATAATTTAAAAGGTAGTGAAAAGAAGAGGTACCCTCTCGCCTGATGGACAAATTCATGGGCAAAAAAGTCACATTTAAAATTTTTTAATTTTAATTGACATTATGAAGTGGGTACATTACGTAACCACTTTTTCTTTTCATAAAAAATATAACATTCACTTGGAGGTGAAAGTATTAAACAAAATTTTAACAAAAAATCTACTGAACTAGTAAACGAATCGATTCCAAATGTCAACTTGCTATTTATTGATGACGAAGGGGTAAACCATGGTGTAATTTCTAAAAGAGAAGCTTTAAAATTCGCACAGGATAAAGAATTAGACTTAGTTGTTGTATCTCCTGATTCAAAACCTATGGTTGCTAAACTAATGGACTACTCGAAATATCGTTATGAACAACAAAGAAAACTCAGAGAAATGAAAAAGAATCAACGTGTAGTCGATGTAAAAGAAATTAGACTTAGCCCAACTATAGATAAGCATGATTTTGACACAAAGCTAAAACACGCATTTAAATTTTTACAAAAAGGCGATAAAGTAAAAATTACCATTCGTTTCTTTGGTAGAATGATCACGCATCAAGATGTCGGAAGAGAAGTGATCACTAAATTTATTCAATCAGTTGGTGAACATGCAACAGTTGAATCTTATCCAAAAATGGACGGACGCAATATGATCGCTATTATTGCTCCAAATCAAACTAACCAATAAGAAAGGACGTATTCACATGCCAAAACAAAAGACACATAGTGGATTAAAGAAAAGAATTAAAATTACAGGTACTGGTAAATTAGTGCGCGGTCAAGCATATAAAGGACATTTAGCAGCATCAAAAACAACAAAACAAAATAGACAATTAAGAGGCGAAACAAGTGTTCATCCATCAGATGAAAAACGTATTAAATCACTTATTTCGAACTTAAAGTAACAGGAGGAGTAAAAAATGCCAAGAGTTAAAGGTGGGTCTGTTGCAAGAAATAGACGTAAAAAAATATTAAAATTAGCTAAAGGTTACTTTGGATCAAAGCGTGCTTTATACCGTACAGCACACGAACAAGTTATGCATTCATTAGCATATGCTTATAGAGATAGAAAACAAAGAAAAAGAGAATTCAGAAAATTATGGATTACACGTATCAATGCAGCTGCAAAGTTAAATGGTATGAAGTATTCTAAACTGATTCATGGACTTTCATTAGCAAACGTTGAAGTTAACCGTAAAATGTTAGCTGATATCGCTGTTAATCAACCAGAAGATTTCAAAGCTTATTGTGCTTTAGCACAAGCAGCTATAGAAGGGTATGTACCTCCTAAGACTGAAGTTAAAGTAGTTGAGAAAAAAGTTGAAGTTAAAGAAACTAAAAAAGTTGAAAAGAAAGCTGACAAAGAAGTAAAAGCTGAACCAAAAACTGAAAAAGTTGCTAAGAAAGCTGACAAAGTAGATTATTCAAGTATGTTAGTAACTGAACTTAAGGAATTATGTTCAAAAAGAGAAATTACTGGTTATTCTACAATGAGAAAAGCTGAATTAATAGAAGCTTTAGAAGAATCAGATAAATAACTTCCATAAGAGTGGTAAATACCACTCTTTTTTTGTATAATATAGTAAAGGAGAATCCCATGAAATCAAGACTAATTATATCATTGACATTATCTATAATCATTTTTATATTGATGCCTTTCGCTTTATCCTTTTTTGAGTTAAGAGGACAAGGCATTTTTATGATTTCTGCAATTATCTCTTTGGTTTATATTGGTGTATATGTCTTTGGTGGAGTACCAAAACTTATTATTTATGGGATTTATGGTGTGACTATCTCTACAATTTTAGCACTTACACCTTATGATTATCAGTTACCGATTGTTATTATTGGAACACTTTTTTTCATCTTAAATCCTTTAGCAGTTTTTGAAAAATTCCTTGAATCTAAGATGAAAGATGAGAATGTATTACCTATAAGTATTAGTTTTAGAGGATCTTATTGGCCATTTTTTGAATATCGTAAAGAAATGAAAAACTTTTATCATCTACCTCAACAAAAGAAACTTTTTACAAAAAAATGGTATTTGCATACCAGACAAATTACCATGATTTTATTATATACATTAGGTGTGTTTTTATTTATTCATGAGATTAATTATATTGCTAACAGAATTGAAGCATTTAACTGGTATAATTTCTTTACATTATATGTAGTCATTATCGTGTTTTTATTAGCTTATTTTATCCATCTTAAAGGTTTTACATCAACATTTAGAACATTTGGTATTGCTTTATTCCCACCGATTGTCTACATGATTTTAATTTCAGATTTTCATGATGCATTACGTTATAGTTTAGCAGGGTCGTTTGTTATTTTTGGAATCATTATTTCTATTGTAGAGTTGATTAAGCTTCATCAAAGAGTTGCATATGATAGTTATCAATACTATGATGTCGATCAACAAATGGAAGTTCATGCAAATGCACTATTTGAACCTTTAGTTTATAATGAAACATTTACTCAGTTCGGAGAGTACCGTTTAAAGATCACTAAAAAGCAGTTTGATGCTCATTTTCATGACTTACTCGTTTATGCTAATTTTTTCCATTTCATTATTACCGCCTACACGATAGAACATGATTATATACATGTTTATGCTGAATTTAATCAGAAGGCATCTAAAAGGGCAGATCGTTTTAAAACGTATATGGAATCAAAGTATAAAACATCAGTGCATCTGGACTTAAAAGAAGATCAAGAGAAAACACTTTATGAAGAAAAGTTTTTCCATAAGCCAGAATATATTATTGCTAGAGCTCACAGGTTGGCAGAATTATTAAAAGAGCTAAGCATTGATGCGAACATCATCATTTCAGTAATCGCTTATTTTCAAAATGAGTCTGATATTGAGTTAATTTCTAGCGAATATAAAGTCACTCGACTAAGTTCTTTTAAATATGAAAACTATTTAACAGTTAGAATTGATGTGAATACGATTAATAATGAATATTTGATAGAAACTAAAATTAGAGACATCTTACTTTCATTGATGATTTATCATGGAAAATATGTAAGAATCTCTGTTTATTACTAAAAAAAGTCCTTTCAAACGGACTTTTTAAATGCTTAAATATATCGCGATAATTTGTATTATATATTATATCATCAAGTTCATAAATATGCAATCATATAAAATTTACAGTCATAATTATAATCATTATAAATGCCTTTAATATGCGCTAAAATGCTTGACATATAGTTTTTAAAGTGATAAATTGAAGGTGAACCTAGGAAGCAGCCGTGGAACCCAAATCTTTTAAACGGGAGTCATACGATATGGGTGTGAATGCCGAGTGATCGGAATCCCGAAATATTGATAAGTTGACACCCACTTGAACGTAACTCGTTCTCACAGCTTTCTAGGCTTTTTTTTGTGCCTTAATCATGTTATAATGAATAATAAACTAAAGGAGCAAATCATGAATAAAGACATAAACATATTAAAAGAATTATCATTACTTCCAGGTGTTCCTGGACAAGAAAAACAAGTTAGAAAATATATCGAATCACATATTAAAAATAACGTTGATGAAATGGTAGTTGACAATTTAGGCTCACTCATTGGAATTAAGAAAAATGATGGTCCCAAAGTGATGATTGCTGGTCATATGGATGAAATAGGTCTGTTAGTTACACAAATAACGAAAGATGGATTCATCAAATTCCAAACCTTAGGTGGTTGGTTTTCTCAAGTAATGCTTGCGCAAACTTGGGATATTCATACACCAAAAGGCTTAGTTTTGGGAATTACTGGTGTAAAACCTCCTCACATCATCCCTGTAGATAAAAGAAAAGAAGCTATTTCTATCGACACTATGTATTTAGATATTGGTGTTCATACAAAAGAAGAAGCCCTTGATTTAGGTGTTTTACCTGGACAAATGATTACACCACATAGTGAATTTAAAGTTTTAGGTAGTGGTAAACACCTTTTATCAAAAGCATGGGATAACCGTATTGGTAGTGCTGTAGTAATGGAAGTGTTAAAACGATTAGATCGCGTCCCAAATGAACTATTCGCAACATTTACTGTACAAGAAGAAGTAGGTCTTAGAGGTGCTAAAACATCTAGTTATATGGCTCATCCTGAAATTGCGATTGCTGTAGATACTGGACTTGCTAATGATGTTCCTGAAGGTGATAGTGAACAACAATCATTAGGAAAAGGTCCACAAATTCTCCTTTATGATGCTGGATTAGTTCCAAATCAAAATCTACGTCGTTTTGTGATTGAAGTTGCAAAAGCAGAACAAATTCCATATCAAGAAGCATTTATTGCTGGGGGAAGAACTGATGCCGGTCACATGCATTTAGCACACGATGGTGCACTTGGATTATCTATTGGTGTTCCAACAAGATATATGCATTCACATACTTCAATCATTCATTATGATGATTATGAAAATACGGTGAAACTATTAGTTGCTGTATTAAAGAAACTAGATAGAAAAACTGTTGATCAATTGTTAAATGATTAAATACTCGAAAGAGTATTTTTTTATTTAAAAATTTTTAAATGTTTGCTATAATATGGGTGTCTGGTTGTGAGGTGGCTATATGAGAATCATTGGTGGATACCATAAAGGAAGAATTTTAAAAAGAGTAAATAAAAAGACTACAAGAGAGACTGCAGATATGGTTAGAGAATCAGTGTTTAACATGATTGATACTAAGTCATATAAATGTGCACTGGATTTGTTTGCAGGATCTGGTTCTTATGGATTAGAAGCTTTATCAAGAGGCGCAAAGTATCTTTATGCAGTGGATAAAGATAAAGATGCGATTAAAACAGTTTTTGATAATGCTAAATTATTAGATGTGACTGAACATATGACAATCCTTCAAAGAGATTATAAGCAATTTTTAAAAGGTGTTGGTAGTCTATATTTTGATTTAGTGTTTATTGATCCTCCATATGATTTTGATGCCTATGATCAATTACTTGTTGAGCTCAATGACATCGTTGAAGATGATGGTTTAGTGATTTGTGAAACTAAAAAACAAAGAAATCTTAATGATCGTTATGAGAAATTAGTTAAAATAAAAGATAAAACCTATGGTATTAAACGGATTACTATTTATCAAAAAATTATAGAAAATATATAAAAAATAGGTCAAAACGACCTATTTTTTGTATTTTTTTTCTTTCATCAATGTATATGAGCGTTTATGTTTTTCTAATTTTATAATTGCATCATGATATTTCATTAGATTTGCAATATGATCTTTATATTCTAATTCAATCTTTTTAAATTTAGGATCATCAATTTCAAATACTTGTTGTGTAGCTATCCAAAATAAATAGTGTTTTTCAATAATGTTATGTTGTTCATAAATATGAACCGTAGCGAATTTATCTATTAAATAATTTTCATTGACATAAACATCTTCAATCTGTAGCTTTGAAGACGTTTGATTGATTGTCATTTCATAAATGTATTCTTTTTGCTTACCAACAATCAAGATGATTTTATCTTGTTTGAAATATCTTAATGTATATAGTTTATAAATGCCAAATAAGATAACTAATAAAGAGACACCCATTAAAATATATTGTAAAATATCATCGATAAAGAAATAACTTAAAAATCCTATTGCGATACTTATTAAAGAAACAAAATAAATAACTTTTTTTAAATAAGAGGTTGTAAATATGTCTTCATTAGGATCTTTGTATTTAGTCTTTTTAACTCGAATTTTTTTAAGTTGAAACCCACCAGTCATTTTAGTAAATAAAATTGCTGCAAATATGATTGGTAAGACTCTAGACATAAAAACATAAACTAGTATGGTTGTTTCATAACCTTGAGTAACATATTGAATAAAATCAAAAAATGAAGATAATAAAACAACACCTAAAAATATGTATGACCATTGTTTTCTACTGAAGATTCGATAGATAAAATGGGAAATGATGAAAAATGAAAAAAAACTTAAGAAAAAACTTATGATATAATCCATAAAATGCTCCTGTTTCACTACTTTTTGGTTTTAGTATATGTAATTTTTAAGGTATTGTCAAACTTTATCCTTTATTGCTTGTAATTTATGATTATATCAAGTAAAATAATACATGAAAAGAATAGGAGTGTGGTCAACATGTCAATACCAATTTGGGCATTTATATTAGTTATTATCGGTAGTATCTTACTTGGTGCAGTCATTGGATTTTTTGTAGCAAGAAAATGGTTTAAAAAGTATTTAGAAAAAAATCCACCAGTAAACGAACAAATGATTCGTGAAATGATGCGTCAAATGGGACGTACACCTTCAGAAAAACAAGTTCGACAAATTTTAAATTCAATGAACCAATATAAATAGACTTCTTGTCTATTTTTTTTATGCAAAAAAAAACTATTTGAAATCAAATAGTTACATTTTATTTTCTGTGCCCTCTTTAAGTCGTCGATAATTTGCTTTATGTCTGATAAAAATAATAGTTGCTAATATGCATATAACAACAAAATCCATAATGCGTGTCGATAAATTATACAAAGGGTGTTCAAATAAGATTCTTATAAGAAAATAAACCAATACGCCACTTGCTGCAGTAGTAGAAGATAGTGAAACATATCTTGTAGAAAAAAACATAATTAAGAAAACAACTAAAACGCCTAAAGCTACCCATGGTTCAATCGCTAAAATCATACCAGCAGAAGTTGCTACTGCTTTTCCACCTTTAAAATTGATATAAATAGGAAATACATGACCTAAAACTGCTGCCATGCCATAAATGCTAGAAATGTTGATATTATACTGACTAACAATATATAGTGATTGATCTAAAAAGAAGTATGCAAGCCCTATGACAAATGCTCCTTTTAAGACATCAAAAATGAAAGCAAATATGCCATATTTAAATCCTAAAACTCTAATTGCATTGGTTGCACCAGTATTTTTAGATCCATGTTCTCTAATATCTACATTTTTAAATACTTTTCCAATGATAAGACCACTCGGTATACTTCCTAAAAAATATGATAATATCATGAGTAAGCCAATATATACGTATGTCATAATTTTCACCTCGTTACTTTATCAATTATATCATAAAAAAAAATAATCAACATTTGAAATGAATAAAACATCATCAATCATTGTATATGACTATATTATTTGGTATAATATGTACATAAAATTAAGATGGTGATGACGTGAGCAAAATGATAAAACAATATGATGAAAAGTCGATTCAAATCCTTGAAGGTCTTGAAGCAGTAAGAAAACGTCCTGGGATGTATATTGGATCAACAGATCAAAGAGGACTCCATCATTTGGTTTGGGAAATTGTCGATAATGCAATCGATGAAGCCTTATCAGGTTATGGTAGTGAAATTACTTGTATAATTAAAGCAGATAATAGTATTGAGGTTTCTGATAATGGACGTGGTATGCCATATAAAATGCATATCTCTGGACGTCCAACAACAGAAATCATTTTTACTGTTTTACATGCTGGTGGAAAATTTTCTGAAGACAGTGGATATAAAGTTTCTGGTGGTCTACATGGTGTAGGTTCATCAGTTGTTAATGCTTTATCACAATTTTTAGAAGTAACTGTTTACAGAGATAAAGGCATTTGGTTTCAAAAGTTTAGTGATGGTGGTAAACATATCTCAAAACTTGAACGTATAGGTGATACTAAAAAAACTGGTACAACAGTTTATTTTAAACCAGATCCAAAAATATTTTCGACAACGCTGTTTTCTTATGATTTAATAAAAGAACGCTTAAGAGAACAAGCATTTCTAATTAAAGGATTAAAGATTAATGTCATTGATCAAAGAAACAATCAAAAAGAGTCTTTTCAATATGATGATGGTATTAAAGCTTATGTAGAATTTTTAAACAAAGATAAAAAAGTGATTAATCAAACGTATGTGATTGAACAAGCTTATCAATTAGAACATAAAAAAACAAAATCAATTGAAGTTGATGTTGCATTTCAATTTACACATGGGTATATCGAAAGTATTTTATCTTTTGTTAATAATGTCAGAACTAAAGATGGCGGAACACATGAGATTGGATTTAAATCAGCTTTAACAAGATCATTAAATGATTATGCAAGAAAATATAGTCTAATTAAAGATAAAGACCCTAATTTAGACGGCTCTGATATTAGAGAAGGTTTAACAGCTGTTGTTTCACTACGTATCCCTGAAGATGTCTTAGAGTTTGAAGGACAAACAAAAGGTAAATTAGGAACACCTGAAGCAAGAAATGCGACTGATAGTGTTGTTTATGAAAATATTACGACTTATTTAGAAGAAAACAGAAAAGTAGCTAGTGAAATCATCAACAGAGCGGTCAGTGCACAAAAAGCTAGAGAAGCTGCAAGAAAAGCTAGAGAAGAAGCAAGAAACGGAAAAACAAAAAATAGAAAAGAGATTACTTTATCAGGTAAATTATCACCTGCACAATCAAAAGATAAATCTCAAAACGAGTTATTTTTAGTTGAGGGTGATTCAGCAGGGGGCTCTGCTAAACAAGGCAGAAATAGAAAGTTCCAAGCAATACTACCTTTAAGAGGTAAAGTTATTAATACAGAAAAAGCAAGCTTAGATGCTATATTAAAAAATGAAGAAATCGCGACTATGATCCACACCATCGGTGCAGATTTTGGTCCTGATTTCGATATCAAAAAATGTAATTACAATAAAATTATCATTATGACAGATGCGGATACCGATGGAGCTCATATCCAAGTATTGTTATTAACATTCTTCTTTAGATATATGCGTCCTTTAATTGATGAGGGTAGATTGTTTATTGCTCAACCTCCACTATATAAAGTAACGCTTAAAAAAGGTAAAAAAGAGGAATCAAATTACGCATGGTCAGATGAAGAATTAAAGTCTTTAATAAGTGGCCAACAAGTCTCTATACAACGCTATAAAGGGTTAGGTGAAATGAATGCGCCACAGTTATGGGATACAACCATGAATCCAGAGCATCGATCGCTTATTCAAGTGAAAATAGATGATTTAAGCGCATCTGATAAACGCGTTTCTATTTTGATGGGTGATCAAGTTGGACCACGTAGAGAATGGATCGAAGAAAATGTTGATTTTGAAATTAGTGATGATTTCGATCTAGAGTTAGGGGTGGAATAATGTCAGTCATCAAGAAAGTTAACGATTATGTTGAAAACATCGTAGAATCTACCATAGAAGAGATTTTTAGTGATCGTTTTGGAAGATATTCTAAATACATCATTCAAGATCGTGCTCTACCTGATGCTAGAGATGGCTTAAAGCCAGTTCAAAGAAGAATTTTATATGCGATGCAGCAATTAGGTATGTTTCATAATAAAGCTCATAAAAAATCCGCAAGAATAGCTGGAGAAGTGATGGGTAAGTATCATCCACATGGTGATTCTAGTATTTATGAAGCGATGGTACGTCTATCTCAAGATTTTAAAATGCGCTCAATACTCATTGATATGCATGGCAATAATGGATCAATAGATGGTGATAGTGCTGCAGCAATGCGTTACACAGAAGCACGATTATCAAAAGCTGCTGAAGCTTTATTACAAGACATTGATAAAAGAACTGTACCATTTGTTCCTAATTTTGATGATGAAGAATTAGAACCTACTGTCTTACCAGCTAAGTTCCCAAATTTATTAGTCAATGGATCAACTGGTATTTCTGCGGGTTATGCAACTAAAATACCACCTCATAATTTAAGAGAGGTTGTTGATGCAACACTTGCTTATTTGGATAATGATCAAATATCTTTTCAAGCTTTAACAAAGTATATTAAGGGTCCAGATTTTCCTACTGGCGGCATCGTTCAAGGGAAAGAGGGTATTTTACAAGCACTAGAAACTGGTGCAGGTAAAGTGATGATTAGAGCGAAAGTTGATATCGAAGAAATATCTAAATCTCAAGATAGAATTGTCGTTACTGAAATTCCATATGAAGTCAATAAAGCTGATTTAGTTAAAGCGATTGATATGCTACGTATCGATAAAAAAATAGATGATATGTTAGAAATAAGAGATGAATCAGATCAACAAGGCTTAAGAATTGCAATTGATTTAAAAAAAGGTGCAGATGCACAATTAATGCTTAATTTACTTTATAAATCTACAGATTTACAAGTGTCCTATAACTATAACATGGTCGCTATATTAAATCATAGACCTGTATTAGTAGGGATCATTCCTATTTTAAAAGCTTATGTTGACCATCAAAAAGATGTCATTACCAATCGTTCAAATTACGAACTTGAAAAAGCTCAAAAAAGACAACATATCGTTTTAGGCTTAATTAAAATGGTATCTATTGTAGAACAAGTCATTAAAGTCATTAGAGATTCACAAAACAAACAAAATGCTAAAGAAAACATTATTGCTAGTTTTGGTTTTTCTGAGTTACAAGCTGAAGCTATTGTGACGCTACAACTTTATAGATTATCAAATACAGATATCCAAGCCTTAGAAAATGAAAATTTAGCTTTAGAAGATAAAATCAAAGAACTAGAGCATATTTTATCATCAGAAAATGCATTAAGAAGAGTGATTAAACGTGAGCTCATTGATGTTGCTAAACTCTTAGGTGATGATCGAAGATCGCAAATAGAAGAGGAAATAGAAACGATAAAAATTGATGAGAAGGATTTAATCTCTGATGAACGCGTTATTGTTGGGATTACTAAAGAAGGCTATGTGAAACGTGCATCGCTAAGAAGCTATCAAGCGACACAAACTGCTGGTTTAAAACAAGACGATGCGTTAATTTTTGAAAAAGAAGTTAATACATTAGACACATTATTAATCTTTACTAATTTAGGAAATTATATTTTCTTACCAGTTTATAAGATCGATGATCAAAAGTGGAAGGATTTAGGAGTATATATTAACAATATAACGCCTATTGACGCAGATGAATCGATTATTGATGTGTTATGCGTTTCTAGTTTTAAGGACAATGATTTAGTATTATTAGCAACAAAACAAGGAATGATGAAACAAGCTAAACTCGCAGATTTTGAAGCAACAAGATATTATAAACCGATGAAATGTATGAAGTTAAATGATAAAGATGAGTTAGCCTCAGTTCATTATGGACAAAAAGAAAATATCATTTCTATTTCTAAGAGAGGCTATGTCTTAAGATATTTAACTGATGACTTACCTTTATATGGCCTTCAGGCAGGTGGTGTAAAAGGGATGAATATCGGTGATGATGACACTTTAGTTAGAGCTTTATATGTTAAAGAGCGTGATGAGTTTATCATGTTAAGTGTTCGTGGACATGTCATTAAGGATGTCGTAGAAGAATTACCAATCTATAACAGAAATAGAAGAGGTATTTTAGTTGTTGAACACTTAAAGAGTAATCCTCACGATTTAGTATTTGCAGAAAGACTTTCTAGAGCTCAACAAAAAGAAGATGTTAAAGTCTTGATTGTTACAGATAAATCTGCATTTAATACGACTGTTTCTGAACTAAAATATACTGGTAATAAATTTGGTAAAAAAATATTTGAAGATCAAAAACTTGGATCTGCTTATATGATTAAGATAGATCAGGCAATCGAAGATATCGATATTGCTAAACCGGTAAAAAAGATTGACAAGCAAATTGAACCTAAAATTGATGTTGAAACAATCGTTAAAGAAGAAGAAATTATAACGAAAGATCAAAAGAAAATTCATTTAAGTCGTTTTGATTTATTTGACGATGAAGATGAATAGAGGAGAAAAATATGAAATTTACAATTATGGACAAAGCATATACCTATGATCGTCCAATAGAATTAAAAGATGTTGCAAAAGATTTAAACATTAACACTGCTTTAGCAGCAACTGTTAATAAAAGACTTAGAGAATTAAGTTATATTCCAACTAAGGATGCACATGTAGAGTTTTTAGATTATACGCATGCAGATGCCATTAGAATTTATGAATCTACATTAAGATATGTTATTGCGATGGCAGTCAAAAATTTATATCCTAAGGCAAAGATTCGTTTCAACTATAGTGTATCTAGATCAATTTTAGCGGTGTTTGATGACTTTGATGGCATCTTAAATCAACAAGTTTTAAACGCGATTGAAAAAGAAGTAAAACGCATCATTAAAGCTGATTACTTAATTGAAAGAAAAAGAATCTCTTTAGGCGAAGCGATGAAGTTATATCAGGAATTAAACATGAACGATAAAGTTGAAATATTAAAATATCGTGAAGAAGATTATGTGAATCTTTATGCATGTAACGCGTATACCAATTATATGTTTGGCTACATGTTACCTTCGACTGGATATTTAACAACTTTTAATTTTATTCTTTATCATCCAGGATTTTTAATTCAATATCCAAGAGCAGAAATGGGTGGAACTATTCCAGTCTTTCGTGATGAACCTACCTTTGGTAAAGCTTTAAAAGATGCTAGAAAATGGGGAAACATTATTTCTGGTAATACTATTCCAAAGATGAATGATTTTGCTAAAGACTATGTTTCAAGTGTTGATTTTGTTAATATGTGCGAAACAAAACATGCCCATCAATTAAATGAGCTTGGTGACTTAATCGAGAATAATATCGACTCTATCCGCTTAATAGGTATTGCAGGCCCTTCATCTTCAGGTAAAACTACGTTTTCTAATCGCTTAAGAATCGAATTAATGACACGTGGTATTAGACCTGTGATGATTAGCATTGATGACTATTATTTTGGAAAAGATTTAGCGCCTAGAAATGATGATGGGTCACCTGATTTAGAACATGTAGATGCTCTTGATGTTGATTTGTTTAATCGTGATATGTTAAGTCTAATTCAAGGTGAAGAAGTTACCTTACCACACTTTAACTTTCAAACAGGAAAAAGACAAGCAGGAAAAACGATTCGCATTGCTCATGACTCGCCAATTATTATAGAAGGTATTCATGCCTTAAATGAAAAACTAACAAAATCAATACCAAAACATCAAAAGTTTAATATTTATATAGCACCACAAACACAATTACATATTGATGATCATAATCCTATTTCTATTACAGAAATCAGACTATTAAGACGTATTGTAAGAGACCAAAAGTATCGTAATTCTTCTGCATCAGACACCATGGATATGTGGCCGAGTGTTAGACGTGGTGAGTTTAAATGGATATATCCAAATCAAAGAGAAGCAAACTATGTTTTTAATTCAGAATTAACCTATGAATTAGCTGTCTTAAAAAAACATGCAGTTGCGCAGTTAAGAGCTATCCCTAAGGATAATAGACATTTTATTACTGCAAATCGTATCTTAAAATTCTTAAAATACTTTAGAGATATAGAAGATGAGTTAGTACCATGTAATTCTTTATTAAGAGAATTTATTGGAGGCAGCAGCTTTAACCACTAGAAAGGAATTTCCATGAAAGCATTAGCCAATATAGAACGGATCCATATTTCAAATGAAGTGATGTTATTATTACTATCTTTATATGAATCAAAAGGTAAGTCATTTTATTACGATGATCTTTTTAACCGTGATCAACAAGCATTTGAAAAGAAAACCATGGAAATGAATCTCATTTCGATTGCAACTTATTTAGAGTTAAACATGACAGATGCAAGAATTAAATTGTTTTCTAAAAAGAAAATGGTTCCTAGAACTAAAGATGAACACTGTTTAGCAAATATTAAAAATGCACTTTTTCAACTTCAATCTAGTCCTGAAAACTTTGAACTTTTGGTCAATGAGATCAATAATCTTGCAAAGTTGATTGCAAAAGATTATGATTCTATTACATTTAATACCTATGATAAACAAGAAGATGGTATGTTAAAAACAAAAAAAATGTCAAAAAGAGAAGACTTAGAAAAACTTCTAAGCTTATTTGATAAAAGTTTAAAATCAAAAAAACATGAGTTAACACAATTAATCTCAAATTTCTATGTTGATTTCATGAACATGAATATCTACTCAAATCATAATGATATCATAGGCTTAATCTTATTATATGCAGTCTTATTAAAGCATTTTAATGTATTTAAATATGTGAGTTTCTTTAAGTACTTTTTACTAATAAAAGAAACATGGAGTTCAGGATTAATTACTGCTAATTATTATTGGTCAAGTGGATTTGCTCAAACAGATATGCTTAATCGTTTATTAGTAAACTTATTGATCAATGCTTATGAAGAAGTAGATGTGATGGCCCATGAATATGAGTTTGAAAAAAACTTAAATAAATCTGATAATATTGAAAACAGTATTTTAAAACTCCAAGAAATATTTACAAAAGAGGATTTAAGAAAAAGACATCCTAATGTGAGTGACGCAACCATCGACCGTACATTAAAAAGATTAAAACAAGAAAATAAAATTAGACCTCTTGGTAAAGGTAGAGGATCTAAATGGCAACGTATTATCAAAGGTCATAAGAAAATGATGGTTGAACAATTATCTATATTTAGCGAATAAAGGCAAATTGCCTTTTTTTGTTAAATTTTATGTGTTTTTTAATAAAAATAAATTATTATATAGTATAATACAATAGGAAAGTTGAGGATAACTATGGATATTAAACTATTAAAAAAATTAAGAGAAGAAACTAAGGCTAGCATGTTGGCATGTAAAAATGCTCTTATAGAGTTTCATGATGATTATGATAAAGCATTAGCTCATCTTAGATCACATATAAAAAAAGAAGATGGCAATCAAAGAGTTGCATCTAAAGGTATGTGTCATATTGAAATTGATAAGGATGAAGCAGTTTTATTTGAAGTGAATGCAGAGACTGATTTTGTGACTAAAAATGAACAGTTTGTATCAACTGTTAAACATATAGGAAGATATTTATTAGCTAGTGATGTCACAAATGCCAAAACTGCTTTAAAAGTTGAAATAGATGGCTCAAAAGTTGAGGATATAATCACTCATATGAGTGCTATTATTAGTGAACATGCTCAATTAAGACGATTTTATCGTGTAAAAAAAGAATCTTTTCAATCGTTTGGTTCATACATTCATATGCAAGGTAAACTAGTGACTTTAGTTGTTTTAGACAAAGATGATCAAGAATTAGCTAATCAACTAGCTATGCAGGTTGCCGCAATGAATGCACACTATTTAAAAATAGAAGACATTGACCAAGATACAATCAATTATGAGCGATTTATGTATGAAAAGATACATGGATCAATGGATGAAGCAGATTTTACCAATGAATTACAAAGTAAAACGTTATTGTCACAACCTTGGATTAAAGATCCCAAGAAAACAGTCAGTGATGTTTTAAAAAAACAAGATGTTGAGATTATCGATTTTTTCAAATTTGAACTTGGACAAGGCATTGATAATAAATTAAATTGTCGATTAGATATTCCTTGTGATGGATCAAAAATTACAGTAACACCTATTTTATAAGCCAAAGATAATCTACAGTATATAAAAACCCATGAATCATATACATTCATGGGTCATTTTTTTATTAACTAGGAAATTCTATTTCAATCTTTTATAAAGTTTATAAAAATGTTATAATGAAGGTATAAAAAAATAAAGAAAGGGGGGAGACTTAGATGCGCTATAAAGCCATAAAGACAAAATTGTATTTAAGTCAAAACGAGAAAGAGTTTTTACTTTTTTTGATGCGTGAAGCAAAGCATTTATACAATCA
>WPCG01140831.1_pt1 | contig 44190 bp, 39 predicted proteins | sample 5403311 | NCBI WGS metagenome assembly WPCG01 (sample SAMN12869467, study PRJNA574797) | sludge metagenome | isolation source: wastewater treatment of Control | place: China:Beijing | collected 2019-05-17
GCAACCGTAACGGCTTGATTTGCCCCTTTACCGCCCGGGTTTGTGAAAAAACTCTCGCCCATTAATGTTTCGCCATCTTTTGGAAAAACTTTCGTGACGACGACTAAATCCATGTTGATACTACCTATAACATATACTTTAATAATCGTTACCTCTCTTATTTATTTTACACGAGTTAAACGCTTTAGTTGCGATATATTAGCGGTTTTGTTTAACTTAGTGCCGAATAAACTAACCTTTCTTTTTTATTTCTTGCTTAATGTCTTTAATCAATAATGCCTTTGCGATGCACGACGTTAAAGGCTTTTGCTAAAATCACAAGGTTTTCGTCACTAATTGATTGTAAAATTGGCTTATCAAAAATTTTCATATAAATTTCTGCGCCTTTTTCAATCGTTTCAATTAGGCCAAATACTTCATCAAGATCGTGTCCAGCACAAAAGATTCCATGCTGTGCCCAAATGACCGAACGATATTCCGCCATTTGTGTGGCCGTCGCAATGCCAATTTCCTCGCCACCACATAAAATCCATGGTAAAACACTAACACCTTCTGGGAACACAACAATCGACTCCGTTTGCATTTTCCATAAGATTTTGGTGAAATGGTTACTTTCAAGCGGACAAACATGAGTCATCGCAATGACGTTTGTTGGATGACAATGAATAATTAAGCGGTGTGTTGTGTCAACTTTTAACCGAGCGATATGGCTTTTTAAATGCGTTGGTGCTTCCGATGTCGGCCGTTCGCCGCCGTCATAACCCCAAAGGAGCGCAAGTGTATGACTATCCTTTACTTTGAGTAAACCTAAAACATTTGCTGGTTTTGCTTTAGCATTTTTAAAATATTGCCCCGACCCGGTCATGACAAGATAGCGACCAACAAGTGGGGTAAAATCAAACGGATATTCATATGTACGTATTTCATCTAAATGCGGGGCAATTTCTTTTGCTTCCGCTTCGGAAATTAACAGTGATAAATTCCCGCCATTGCGTTCATCCCAACCGTGTTTATATAAGAGGTCAAGTATTGCGACAACTTCATTAATTACTTTCATATTTAAGCCTTCCTTTCAAGCATGACATCATGCTCATAATCTTTAACTTTTGTAAACCACTCATTTTCACTGCTAACACCTTCGATTTTTAAATACGCTTCCCATACTTCCGCCCACGGTAATGTTTTTAATGTTTCCGTGAGGGCAAAAAGTTCTGTAAAGTTTCCAGCATCTTGGAGTTTTGCTAACGTTTCCCATGGTGTCAATAAGGCACGCAAGAGCGCTTTTTGCATATTGCGTGTACCCATGATGAGCGCTGCCACCCGGTTAATTGATGCATCAAAGAAATCGAGCCCAATATATGTTTTGTGCAGCGCCGCACATTTCACGAGTTCATTGGCAATTTCTTGTAAATCGTCATTTAGTTTTAAAACATGGTCACTATCCCACCGTACCGGCCGACTAACGTGAAGCGCAAGCCGTGGGAAAAAGGCAAGCATTGACGAAATTTTATCAGCGACATTTTCGGTTGGATGGTAATGGCCACTATCAAGCAGGCATAAGATGTTTTGACTACTTGCGTAATTTAAGTAAAATTCATGACTACCAACCGTAAAGCTTTCAATGCCAATGCCAAACACTTTTGATTCAACTGCGACATCAACTAACGTTTTGTCATAGGGTTGCGCTAATATTTCGTCTAAGGCACTTTTCAGCCGTAAGCGTGGGCCAAGCCGATCAACAGGGTCATCTTTAAGACCATCCGGAATCCAAATGTTGCATAATACTTTGTGGTTAAGTTCACGCGCAAAATATTCACTCACTTTAATACTATTAATCGTATGGTCAATCCAATATTTTTGCACTACTTTATCAGGTGACGATAAACTTAGACCATCTTTAAGCATTGGTGACGAAAAGATTGTCGGATTAAAGTCAAGGCCAATGTTACGTTTTTTGGCATATGTAACCCATGATTTAAATTGCGCGGGACTAATATCTTTTCGGTCGACAACGTTATCTGATTGATAAATCGCATGGAGGTTTAATTTCTTTGGTCCGGGGATTTCGTTTAATGCAAAATCAAGATCTGCGGTAAACTCATGAAAATTTCGTGGTTTACCCGGATAATTACCTGTCGCTTGAATACCACCAGTTAATGTCGTTGCACCTTCAAAGCCCGTAACATCATCAAGTTGCCAACAATGAATAGAAATGGGGACACTTTGTAATGTTTTAATCGCGTTATTAACATCAATCCCATAGTCTTTATACTTTTTAATTACTTCTTCACGCATGTTCATCTGCCTCCATTTGTATTTTTAAATTCCCGTACGCCGTTGCTTCAATTGGGAGCGCAACAACATTAATATTTGCTACTTCCGCACACAATTTATTTAAGTAATCGTTATGTGCACCACCACCAACAACGTAGAGTGTATTATACGTTTTATTCGTAATAGCCGCTAATTCATTGAGCGCATCTTTATATGAATGAGCCAGCGAATAATGGATAGTTCGCGACAAATCAGCACTATTTTGCGGTAATGGTCGCTTATGTTCTTTAAAATATTCGATAATGGCTTCGCTCATTTTTGGCGGAGAAAGAAAGCGTTGATCGTTGACATCAAAAATTTCACTGTACGTACTTTCCTTAGCTAACTTTCGCATTTTTGGAAAGCGGATATTTAGTTCAATACTTAATTGTTGTAAAATCCATAACCCCATAATATTTTTTTGAAACCGAATATAGTTTGGTCCATATTCATTTGTAAAGTTTGCGGCGGCTGCTTTTTCACTCGTAATTCCATTATCAATTTTTACACCAAGCAGTGACCACGTGCCAGATGATAAATATGGATGCGCTCCAAGATTATCAATTCCTTCAACGGCACTAGCGGTATCATGACTTGCGCATAATATAACTTTAATATTGCCTCCAACTTCTTTTTGGACATTCTTTGTTAAATTACCGACGATATGGCCAGGGCGTGCTAAATCGCGGAAAAGTTTTTCGGGTAAGCCTAGAGTCCTAATTATTCCACGACTAAACGTATTCGTCTTGACGTCCATTAAACCCGTTGTTGAGGCATTTGTATACTCTTTAACTTTTTGGCCCGTTAACATGTACGTAATATATTCGGGAATCATCAGAAAGTCAGTTGCGTTATCAAGGCGTCCAGCTTTTTTATCAACATAGAGTTGATATATTGAATTGAAAGTTTGTAGTTGGCTACCGGTAATTTCATAAAGCGAGTGAAAACTTATTAAATCATGCACTTCACTAATTACAGGGAGCGTTCGCGCACTACGGTAAGCGTGCACAGGATTAATGCGTTCGTCATTTGCCATTAAAACATAATCAACACCCCACGTATCAATTGCTAGTGAAGTAATTGTTGGATATTTAATCAAGGCAAGGCGAATCCCATGTTTTACTTCACGGACAATGCGGTCAATATCCCAATGCTTTTCTTCACCATTTGTTACAATGCCATTTTTAAAACGATACACCTCATCTTCATGAAATACGTTACGGGCATCTTTATAACCAATAATGTGGCGGCCACTTGAAGCGCCAATATCAATTGCGAGGTAATACTTAATCATTAGTTACCTCCACCGTCACCACGCCGTTATTAAAGGAATATTGTTCTCTACCAGTTTGTAATCGGCGAATAAACGTACCAGTGATGTTTTTACTTGCACCGTCACTTTCATCCGTTGCACTTAATAAATCAATGCCAGTTACGCCGTAAATTAACCAGCGCACGACGTAAGCTGCAAACCCGTGGTTACAACTCGCGCTTGGCAAGTTATTTTCCCATAAAGTGTTTGTTGTTTCTGCCATCGTACGGAAATAATGTTTACATTCTGCCAAAAGTGTTGTTTTCTTTTTTGCCCGCATTAATAAATCAAGGCGCATATAAATACCATACATCATGTTTGGTGCGGCGATATGTTCATGTTTAGTCGTCCGATGTGGCCCTAATTCATTTATTAATAACATGTAAAGCTCGGGGTATTCAGCTGCACTAATTGTTTTTGTCCAAAATAAATAATATTGACAAACTTCGGTAAAGTTTTTAGTTTGGATAAGCTGTCCGTCGTCACCGCGCACAAGGTTATCGACAAAAAGTGGGCCGCGATATGCCAGGCTTTTAATACTCGTTTGGACTTTCATTGCTTTAACACGGAGCGTTTCGTCATTAAGTAATATTGCCGCGGCACTTAAAGCGCGGTAATAGAGGGCGTTCGTCGGAATATTTACACCACGGATGTGCTCATAGTCATTCGCCTTACTCCATTCGACAAACACCCAGCTTTCTAAATTTTCTAAAAGCCCATCGGCATTTTCAAACCCAGCAAAGTATGTTAAAAGATTTTGGATGTGCGGTACGGCATTTTCGACAAGCGCATCACGACCATAAAGATTAGCGTATTTTCCAATTTCTAAAATGTACCAGAGTGACCAATTGGGAATAAAGACACCGTCATAATCATCAGCGGGATACACCATCGGGACCATGCCGGGTGGCAAGGCGGTTTCTTTAATATGGTTAAAGTTTGTGAGGAAATCATGCTCGACACGATTTTCTCCCGTTAAGATAAATTCCGCACTACTTGAAAAGTAACTATCTGATAACCAACCAGCGCGTTCGCGTGATGGACAATCCATTAAAATATCAACCGCATTTTGGGCTAACGTATTTTGTGCGGCCGCAAAGATTAAATTGAGTGTTTGGTCGGAAGTCGTAAATACAGTTTCGTGGATAAGCGGATTTTCAAAATCAATGATGTCTACAGCAACTTGTGCGTCGCGTGGAGCGATAACTTCAATGTAGCGTGCGGTATATGGTTCAAATGTGAGAAGGTCATAACTCCCCGCTTTTGTTAAATTAAAACTTATGACGTTATGCGTTGTATTGCGTTTATAATCGATAAACTTTATGCCTCGTTCGTCACTTAAAAGCTCGTCATACGTAACATAGACGTGGCCAGCTTTAGTTTCAATGCGCACATTAAAGAATCCGGTTATTGCGCGTTTAAAGTCAAACCGTAAGCGAATATACGGACTATTTGTATCGTCGGTCGGCACTAATTTTGCGACCGCATCAAGTGGGTTTTGCATAAATTCTTCGCGCATAAACCCTTCAAGTTTAAGACCAACCAAATTAATAAACGGTGGATCCCAGCTCGGCATTGCGCGATTTAATTCACCAATATTGTTACTAGCGATTAACGTACCTTCGTGCCGGTGCAGGAGCGGATCAAGTGTCACACTTTCAATAAACGGCGGGAGAATGACTGTTTCTGTTTTTACTTTTGGATAAAGCTTTGCCCCTTCTAAAAATAAGGCAGGGTTTTGTGCGAATGTATATTGTTCGCTAAAACCGCGTTGATATGAATAACGGGCAACCTTTTGGATGCGGTCAGTGATGTGATAAGCATCAAAGTCTAAACTTGAATAACGCTGCCCTGTACTTGTTTTAATCGCTGCACTAAAAAAGGGAGCGGTTTTCATATAGGCGTAACTATTAATGTTATGGCTATGGACTTTTATGACGACTTTTTGCCCAGTGAGACTAAATTCACTCGCGCGTGCGTAACCTTTGGGGGCACGGCGTGGGCCAAAGCCCATAAGTTTACCGTCAACAAATAGTTGAAAGATACTTGCCGCTGCAAGCCGCAAGTAAAATTTTTCGACATGCGGAAAAGTGAGGGTAAAACCTAAAGTTATATTTTTTTCATCCTGTAGTTTTTGCCCCCAAATTGCAATCATAATTATTTCTCAACAACAATAAATCCAGTTGTGTTTGCCGGGAGGCGGAATGTAAACGTAATTTGACCATCATTAAATGTTGCATCAATATCACTTATTTCACCAGTAAAGGCGTTGTAATATTTAACGGCTTGCCCATCGCCATCAAGCGTAAATGCTAGTTGTTTACTATTACTCTTATGCGCGTTGACCGTTGGATAAATGATGTAATTTAAGTTTTCACGTTTACTCATATATATGTCGTTAGCGTATGCGTCACTAATGCGGAATGAGTTAAGGTTATTTTGGCGAATAAAGTTTGCAATCGCTACTGATGTCCGTAAGTTTGTGGCTCCATTAACAATCGATGTAAACATTGTCGCTACACTATTTTGTCCGCGTTCAGTGACAACTTCATCAAAGTCTTGAATAATAATCGTCACGCCACCATCTTGAGCTTCTTTAAGTTTTAAGATTGTACTTTCATAAAGTGCAGCCGTATACGGCACAATAACCGCTGTAAACCGTTCACCGTTTGGCGCGACTAAGGCACCATCACGAACAACGAGGTCCTTAAAGTTTTGGTGATCAAATAAATCGTAATCAATTTGTTTTTCAACAAGTGTATTCGCAATATCGCGGAATTCGTCACTCATAATTTGTGCCTCTGCACTCGCCACGTTAAGGTTTGTCGTTGGTAAAGTGACGGCGGAGACGCCTTCATACGGGTAATAAAGGGCAACATTTGCGCGGTGCACTGACTCGGTTACCATATAACGCATCCGTCCGAGTGCCGCGGAGAAGAATAAGTCTTCTTGCAAGGTGTGGTCACCCCCTTGGTAGTAGTAACTTGCAAAGTTATTAATGCCCATTGTTACTTGGACACCAATCGCATTTGCTTGTTCGTATACATCACCTTTCGTACCGTCAAACGCGCCGGACACTTCAGCAAAGGTATCTTTTTTATTAAGAAAGTCAGCCGCGGAACTTGCCATGCGCGACACGATACTACTATCTTTCATTGCTCGTGCAGGGCGGGAGAAGAGTAAGTCCGTTCCGGGAATACCCATCGTGCCAAGCAGTTGAATCATATTACCGGCAAACCATGGGTTTTGGAATAAGTTTTCTTCAAGTAATAAGTGACCCGAGCTTTTTACGTTATGAGCATCTGCCCAATCGGCAATTTGCCCTAAGTAATTTTCGCGGAAGAGTTCACTTGTTAACGCATAGAAATCCATGCGAATTTGTTTGGCAATTACCGAATTATCTTCTTTATATAAATAACTTAAATACGGGCGTAAATCATAGCCGTAACGGGTGCTAAACACATCAAAGAGGGAATTCGCATAGTTAAGCGCCGGAATAATCGGAATATTTAAATCCGGCACATCAATAACCGTGCGTGGCCGGTCGGTAATATCAAAGTAATTACCTTGGTGTGCGGGTTCGTCGGTAAAGAATGCTTTGATGCCATTACCAAAATACTCACTTAGGTGTTCATAATATTTATCATACGTAATGTTAATAAATTTACTGGCTGGACCAGGTTCAAGCATATTAATGTAGCGTTGTTGTGCGTACCAGTTTTCCATTGAGTGCGTATTTTCATACCACCGTTTAGATGTAAAGGAAATTAAGACACGGTTCGTCGGTGTTTCATTTTTATAAACGAGCGTATTACCCGCTTCGTTAATTAAATGACTTACACTTGTCCCGGTTGCAAGGTTCATACTACTTTCATTTGTGCCTTCGTAAACATACGCTTCAACGATACGTTCGTGGCCGTAAATAAGATTAACAGTCACTTGTTCATTTGGCGTTACAACGTGCACTTCACTTACAAGCCCGAGTGCTTCAAATTCCGGATTATTTTTTAATGTTTGGCCAAAGGCGGCACCAGAAGGATAACCAAGTTCATCATAAAGCCATACATACATCCCTTTTGTATTAATTGTATGGTCAAGAACACTGCGTAAATTGGCAAAAGCACGCGAGTTTTGTAAGTAATCATTACCCCACGCGACGTTTGTAACAATTCCGCCGTACCCTCGATCAAACGCATCATTAACCGCTGCATTTGTCGAATTATGCATCATGACCATCGGCCGATCAGCGCGGTTGGGATTTGCAAAGAGTAAACTATTCAAGACTTTATTATCCATTGGTATTTCCTCGCTACTCGGTTCCGGTTCACTTGTACTACTCGTTACTGGTATTTCACTAATGACAGTTGTTTCGCTTGTCGCACTTGTCGCACTATCTTCGCTACTTGGTGTTTCACTTGGCGTAAGCGAAGCATCGCTACCATTACTTTGCCCGTCGCTACTAGTTGGTAAAATGTTACATGATGACAAAATAAGTGCAAAAAAGAGCGTTACATAACCAAACGGTTTCTTAATCGTAAACATTATGAACCGTTCCTTAGTAAGTGACGCCGCCGGAAGTAGAGGAAGAGTCCAAACGCCCCAAGCGCAATAGTTAGTGATAAGGAACTAACAATATTTGTGGAGAAACAGCCTGTTCTTGGTGTTTCGTCAGTTGGTGTTGATGACGGACTACTTGTGCCCCCTGTACTTGTGCCTTCACTTGGTGGTGTATCACTTGTTGGTGGGACTTCACTTCCTTCTGAAGTGTCGGGTAAATGACTATTTAAGTAAGAATACCCATTAATATTTTTCACGGTCATCGTACTTAATTCATTAAACGCCGATTCTTGCGTATTCATGACTAGCAGTAAATAAATTTTTCCATCAGCGAAAATTACATCTTTTTCAATAAAAGCTGCTTCACCATTTTCGGTAATGTTTGTGCCGTTGATATACACATTGTAAAATTGGCCGCTATCATCGGATGTTTCATAAACCAATTTCAATGTAATTTCACTTTGGATACTAGCGCCGGCATTACCTTCGTAAAGCCGCCACGTATCAACAATATCGGCTGGCCCAGATTCTTCACCAAGCGTATGATAGTTTTCATGATACACACTACCTTCGTAGCGTAAATCACCACTATAGTTGAAGAAACGGGTGAAAAGTCCCGGACTATCTTTGGCACGGCCGTGTCCGGTTAATGGACTTGGTTCGTCTTCAGCGTTGTTGCGCCAGTTAATGAATACGGGTTGACCCATAATGCCAATCCCGGCCCAAACGTCATTTGCGTTCCGCCCCGTTGCGACATATTCATCCATCGTTATTTTGAATGTGATTTCAAATTCATTCGTGTCGGTAAACGGGACTTCAAGAATACTAATCGCGTGACTGTCTGGCGTCCCCATTTCGGTTTGTGAAAACTTCAGACCGTCCGCTGTCGTTTCAAAGTTTGTGCGGGAAAAGGTCCAATTTGTGCCTTTTTTGGCCGCAATTATTGCATCTTCTGCACTCGTTCCTATTAGTTTATTTGTTGGTGCAAAGAGCATGCCAAAGGCGACCAACGCCGCCAAAATTTTTCGTCGTTTCATAAATTTACCTCACATTCTACGTTAAAAATTGGGAGGGAAACTAGAATAGTTTCTACCCTAGTTTCCCGAGATACTTTAATTATACAAGTCTTTTCCGTTTGATCACGAGAATAACGGCAAGACCAAGGATGGCAGCACTCATCGAAAGGGTCGCACCTATGTTGCCAAAACAGCCAGTCCGTGGCGCAGTTGGTTCGCTACCAGTTGCTGGTTCGCTTGCAGGAGTTTCACTTGCAGGAGTTTCACTTGCTGGCGGTTCACTTGCTGGTGGTTCACTCGCTGGTGGTTCACTTGCTGGTGGTTCGCTCGCTGGTGGTTCACTTGCGGGTGGTTCTGGTGCAACAATTGCGAAGTCAACTTGGATTTCACCAGTGTAATTGCCTTTGAAGGTGACGACGACTTTACCAGTACCAACTTCAACGTTGTTTAGATATGTAACCGTATAGTCAGTACCGGCGACAAAGGTAATATCATCAAGGACGACAGACATAACTTGTGGTTCAATCGCATTACCTGTATGGGTAAAGCTAACGGCATCTAAGGTTACAACGGCATTACTTGCGTCAATAGGATCAACCGTAAAGGTTTTAACAACCTTTGGGTTTCCGGCGAAATCATTAATGAAGTAAATGTGGAGTTCACCTTCACCAACATTAGTAATCGCACTACCTTCGACGTAGTAGTCAACGTCTGGAACTAAGACGTAGTCACCAACACTTACAGTAACAGTTGGTTTATGTGGTAAACCGTCATATCTAAAGCCATCTTGACTTAAGACAATTTCTGCTTCGTCAGTGTCGTATGTGTACGCATCCATTTCATAAATGCGAATGCCGCGGTGTTCCCAGTGATTGCCGTCACAACCATCGCCTTCATAAATAGCGGTGCTAAAGAAGGTTTGGCCAAGTTCATTAACGAAGAGATCTTTGTTTAATGGTAAACCTGGTGCAGTGAAAATAACTGCTTCCGTAGCAACATTAACGAAACTAATGACGTATTCTTCATTTTCTTCTTCTTCAAGAATGAGATCGAAGATGATTTCATCATTTTCCATCACTCCGCTATTTGTTATTAAGTTGTCAATAAAGACACTCGCAAAAGTGACGAATTGGCCTTCAATACTTTGCACTAATTGCACTTCAACCGTGTTTGGAACTCCAGGTTTTGAATAGTTGGTTATGTGCAAGAAGTACCCTGTTCCGCCACCTGAGTATGCTGGGAAGGAGCCGTCTGAGGCCCCACCTGGTGCGGCGGAGAAGGAATATGTTAACCATCCATCAATATCGTCAGCTTCCGGACTTTTAGAAAGAAGCATAAAGCTTGTCCGCATCCGAATTGCGTCACCTTTTAAGGGGACAAAACCAGTCATATGGGCAAATGTCGTAACACCACCACCGTCGATGTCACCGACGCCGCCCCAATAGTCGTGGAAGTCATATTGATCGGGAACGTATTGTTTCGCCGATAACGTAAGGGGAGATTCTTCAGCGTGGACTGGTAGGGCAACTTTTGTTAGTGCGCCGAGACCAAGCATGGCCACGAAGCCGAGAATCATGGACCTAATTTTTATCATATAATTCTCCTTTCATTGAGTATGATATTATTCCATCGTTATCCAAACAATTTTGATGGTCAATCGTGATTGTTTTAGTGCGACTGGACACGATGTTTATAACTAAGTTTGGGGGTGTTTGTGCTTTTTAGCATTATTATTCTTACTACGTAACGTCACTTGTTTTTAAGTAGTAAACCGCTTTAGTAAGCATTAACACGAATATTTCTTGATGAATTCAAGTTTTTTCAGATTAGACTAATTTTATTTTTATGTTTTTTCCTTGAGTGGAAAATTTGCTATATATTTAATGTTAACACATTACATATTCTTGTCAAAGGAGTAAATTTTGTTTACATAAAACTTTGTAAATTTAGCGTTATCAACTGCCTTTGAAACGAGTAAATCTGGTCGCCCTGGGCGCCGCCAATTGAAGTCGGCAAGGTTAACGCATTTGCCGCGGGAGAAGGCGCCTTCCAGTTCAACTTTAAGATTGCCAGGTTCAAATGTGACATGGCTTGGGTAGATTGCTTCCGCTAGTGTTAACGGATCATGGAGTATCATTCCTTCACCCCACATTTCATTCATTGCAAGCACTGTTTTTACTAATGGACTTGTGCACGCCTTGAGCACATCAATTTCTGCGCTTGTCAGTTCACATTTAAATGTCACATCGAGCGACACTACTTTTTTTGGTAAAGTGGTTTGTAAAACAATATCGGCGGATTCTGGGTCACAACTGATATTAAATTCATTAAAGTTCAGCCAAATTGCTGTTCCCATAATAAAGAGTTCTTTTACACGTTGTACACTAGCGGGATGTTGCGTAATTAACGCCGCGATGTTTGTGAGGGCACCAAGCGTAATAACAGTTAAGTCATCATGTTTTTCTAAAGCATTACGGAGGGCACTAACGGCATCTAGATCCTCGATTCGCGCATCATCAAATAGCTCAGGGATATACGTTTTTGGCAGTGAAATAAGGTCAACAGCATCGTTAAAAACACTCGTTGCCTTAATTGGTTTGCCAATTCCCGCATAGACGGGGACATTGCCGCGTCCGCCCATTTCTAAAAGTTTCTTTGCAATGCGAGCGCGTGCCTTTGTGTTTTGAAAAACGGTACTTACGCCGATGATGTCGACGGTGGGAGTGGCAATCGCGAGTAATAATGCAAGTGCATCATCAATATCGCCACCGATGTCTGTATCAATCCATATTTTCATAACGACCTCCTTACATTTTAATGCCTGAATTTAATAAACCTTTGATGTAATATTTATTACCAAAGATGAAGACGAGTAAGAGTGGAATAGACGAGATGAGATATCCCGCATACGTCACTGGCATGTTTTGCGAATATAGGTTCCGGAACTCGACAATAAGCCCAGCTGATATTGTTAAGTTTTCATAGTTTGTTGAAATAACGGTCATGGGCCATAAGTAATCGTTCCAAATGGCGGTCATTTGCATAATTGCTTGTGTAATTAAAATTGGTAAACTTAATGGAATTGCAATTTTAAGATATGTCTTAAATGGACCCGCACCATCCATCTTCGCTGCTTCAAAGAGTTCTTTAGGCAGTGAGCGGAAAAAGATTGTTAAAAGAAAGACGGAACCAACGGGCATAAGTGTAAATTGAGGTAATAAGACGGCAAATAGCGTGTTATTTAAGTTTAAACGTTTATAAAGTAAGAATTGTGGTACGAGCGTTAAAACACCGGGAATCATCATTAAACTAAGTACTAGAGTGAAGAAAAACGGTTTCCCCGGGAAATCCATGCGTGCAAACGCAAAGGCGGCAAGTGAGGCAATAAGGGACGAACCAATGATGCCAAAAATTGCAACCGCAATCGTATTGTATGTATAAATGGAAATTTTATCAAAAGCCGTCACAAGGTTCGTTAGTTTAAATGGTAAGGTCGGATAAAATTTTGACGTATCGTATTGATCAATTGTTTTAAATGCCGACCAAAGCGACATTAAAAGGGGATAGATCATTGCTAATAGTAACAAGATTAAAGTGAGGTTAACAAAGAATTGGCCCCACGACCATTTTAGTTTTTTGCGGCGAAATGTTTGTGTCCGTGTTTTCATCATTCCTCCTAGTTGTCGCTCGCTTTCGCAAACGGGCCATAATTCATGAGTTTAAACGCAATTAACGAAATAATAAAGATGACAAGGAAGAGGAAAATGCCAACGGCTGAAGCATAACCGTACCGGCCCGATGTAAACGCGAGACGATACATATACCAACCAGGGACGTACGTTGTATAACCCGGTCCACCATTCGTTAAAACAATTTGAATACCATAATCTTGTAAGAGGCCAATGAGCCCAAAAATAAAGAAGTAACGGATTTGTCCAAGTAAAAGCGGCAAGTCAATTTTGCGAATGCGCCGCCACGTTGAACAATTATCGAGCCGTGACGCTTCAACGACTTCTTCGGAGATGGCGTTTAATCCGGAAATATAAATTAAAATACTCGTACCGTTTGTCCACGGAAAGCCAAGAATAATAATTGTTGAAATAACCCATTTTGGATCATTTAAGAAGTCAACAACTTCGCCTGGTTGTAATATTCCTAAAAATTCTAGGAGTTTTGCGTATAATCCCGTACCTGGTTCAAAGATGTTTTGCCAGATAAGCATGCCAACAACACCGGGGGCAATCATCGGCACTAACACGGCAACGCGATAAAACGATTGGAGTTTTTTATTTTTTGTATTAAAAATGAGTTCGGCAAATAAAAGCGGCATAAATACCCCAATAATAAGCCGTGGGACTAAAAGGACAATCATCGTTACAATCGAATTTAAGAAAATTTGGTCATTAAACAATTCAACATAGTTGCCAATACCAATAAATTCACGCGCGCCGGTACCGTCCCAATTATAAAATGACGTGACGATGCCGCTAATGGCTGGATAATAGCTAAATGCTAATGTACCAAGCATGAGTGGCAAGATAAAAAGATAAGCCATTTTATTTTTACGCATGAGCCGGAACACATTATTTTTACGCATTATGTTAAGTTCTCCCAATCTACGCCAATTTGGGCGTCATCTGGTTTAACAACCGGGATAGTGAAATCCCACGCTGCTGGTACCATAAAGAAATATGAATTTGATTCATCCTGTAAGTAAATTGTGACATCTTCTAATGGGGTCACTTGGTCGTTGACATAAAGATATGGATAATATGTAAATGTAATATAGCCGTTTTCATTTGTGACAAGGCGCGATGTCGGTAATGAACCGTTTGACGCATAAAAGTATATTTTATGATCAGGGACTGGTTGATTGTCTTTACGCAGTTCCACACGGAAGCGCACACTTGAGACACCGTCTGCAATAATATAATCATGGGATTGGGCAATAAGTGCAAAGGAGTATTGTTTGGCAATTAAGTGGTCCGTAAAATAAAGCCCACCAATTGCTGTAAAGAGTAAACTCGTAATAATAATTTTAATAGTTGTGCCGCGTTTCATTTTAAATCACCTGACTCCAATCACTAAAATCAACATTCATATTATTTAAAAAGCGGCGAGCGCCAGCAGCTTGAATCGTATCAACTTGGTTAAAGAATGTTGTGTCATTTACGTCACCATTTACCCAATTTTCAAAGGTACGGTTTAATTGATCAGTATATTCATCCGTAAAACCGGCGGCCCATGATGCTTTCGGCATAATTGGGAATAAATTATGAATGAATTCATCGATTAACTGCGAATGCATGGTGTTTTTTACCGCGCCGAGCACCCCACCGTTTTCAACAGTAATAAGCGAAACATTTTCAGGTTTTGAAATAAATTTAAGAAAGCGCAGTGCGGCATCAAGCATTGTTGGATTATTTTTAACTGCTTCTTTCATAATGTTCACTGATAGGTCAGGGCGTGGTTCATGCGGACCATAAGAATACTCAATCGGATTTAAATATGGTGAAGTGTCATCAGCGACAAGCGGCGCCACAAATACCCCATAATCAAAGTCGCGGACCACGTTTGAATTTTCAACTGGTAGGGCCCACAAGCCTTCTTCACGGATGCCAACCGCGCCATTTAACCACTGTGCGTTATAATCAATTGAAGCCCAGCCTTTTTTCAGCATTGAAGTATAGTAATATTTCAAATTTTCATATAAGTCACGCGCTAAATTACTATTGTGTTTATTAGGTGAGAAATGGCCAGCGAGCACACCGCGGGCTTGTTCAATTTTATTAACGAGACCATCACCATCATAATCAATATCATCAGCAATTACTTGTACATAAGACGGCGACATAATTGACTGGAAAACCCATGCATCAAATGTCGTTGTCGTATCAAAGTAAAGCCATGGGGCCACACCAACATAGCCCTTTGTTTCAAGTTTTTCGGTAGCAGTAATAAATTGTTGCCACGTTGTCGGGACACCGTTAACGCCAGAAACTTGGAATGCACGTTTATTATAGAAATAACCAGTTGCGGCGCCCGGATATACCGTTAACGGTATAGCAACGGTGTTTTTATATGAATTCATTACATAACCGGAATCCCATATATAATCACGGAATACATCACGCCATGTCGCAAATTCACCGTATGGCCATGAATTAGGCGCATCTAAAAATTCATCAAGATTTAAATACCAATCACGATCTTCATACCGTGTTGACCAGCTAAACGCAATTGCTGGAACTGTTCCGCCGGCAATTTGCGTTGTAAACCATTGCGCAACTTCCGCGTCCATGCCCCCAACAGGTTTCGTTCGTGCCCAAATAATTTCAATATCCGGGTTTTCTTCCATAAATGCTTGCGCAATGTAATAAGTTGAGTTAAAAACAAGTGGTTCGTCAGCAGTTGGGGTCCGACTAGTGGACGGCATATAACCGTGGAGATCAACAACGAGACGTGTTTTATTCGTAAAGGACTCAAGCCGCACAAACGGAATGACGCCAATAATCGATACACTTATTGTTAGTAAGATATATAAGCTATTACGAATAAATTTTTTGGATAACATTTGTGATTTCCTTTCTTAAATTTGGGTTAAACAGCTTCTTCCGCTTCATTAATTGTTAGTTTTGGGGATTTTTTAATAACGATAAATAAGGCAACACTCCCAATAATGCCAAGGAGTGAAAACCATTGTGATGGGGAAAGACTTAAGAAATAAGCACCGCGGTCATCACCACGAATAAATTCAATTAAGAACCGCCAAACACCATAGCTTAAAATGTAAATAGGCATGGCGAATTTATTATGTTTTTTAAGCGCGAGATAAAGTAAGATCCCACTTAAAGCAAAAAGGAAGAGAGCTTCAAACAATTGTGTTGGGTAAACCGGGTTTGGTAAATGCGGAAATTGCATGCCAAGCCATGAGTCCGTTTCAATCCCGTAACAACATCCGGCACAAAAACAACCAATTCGACCAAAGGCGTGCGCGACGGTAATCGCCGCGGGGGTAATAATTAAGAGTCGCGTGATGTTCGCACCAGCATAGCGCTTTTTAATGTAAAAGAAATAGGCGATGAGAAAAGTCGCAACTCCACCAACGAGGCCACCATAAAACGTCATCGCAAAGGGACGACTATCATTACCTTCCAGCAGATCGAATAGTGACTGGAAGAGGATAGCAAAAACTAGGCCGCCCATAATGGAAATAAGGCCGACAAGTAAATAAGTGTATTTAAGTTTTAAATCCATATTAATCTGTTTAGCGTACAAATGGAAGAAAAACAATGCGCAGACGACACCAATAAGAATGAACATATTGTATAGATCAATAAACCACAGTGTTGGTAACATAAGTTCCGACTCCTTTCTTCGTTAAAAAGTAATACAACCAGACGCCATAGAGCGTTGCAATTACTATCATACTTATATTAATAGTATAGAACAATGGTCCCGTAATTCCCGGATAAAGTGCACTACTTAATGTTCCATTAAAGAGGTTGAATAAGAAGTGAAAAATAAGGGGTAAGACAATATTTAGCGAGAAAATGTAGAGAAAAGCGCATAAAAGACCAATAAAGAACGTATAGCCCATTTGAATAAGTACGGGGCCAATTTGGTTTAAAGCCCCAAGATTAACAATATGTGTTAAGGCAAAGATCAGTGATGAATAGACTATCGCTTTTAAGTTTGAAGTTCGTGTTAATAAATAACTTAAGATAACAACACGAAACACAAGTTCTTCACTAAGAACAATCAGAGTATTCATCACGAAACCTTCAATCAGGATATGGAGTCCATTAACGGGTGTAAGCATGGCACCACTAATGAGACCAACAAAAATGTTCGTTAGTGGTAAGATGAAAAACGGAATAAAAAGTGGCCAATATTTGTGTAATTTTTCAAGCTGTGGAGTTGGTAGTTTATTCCGTTTAATAAAGTAAAACGCAAATAATAAGAAGCCGACCCGTAGTAAAAATTGAATGAAAACATTTGCATAATAATGGGGAATATAAGCAGTGAAAAAAGTTGTTGTTGATAAAAGATAAATAACAAAAAGGAGCAGGATATCATAAAATACGCGTTCTTTATTCATCACTTTGCTCCATTTGCAATGTATGATCACTTATTACTTTTGTATTAACGATTAGTTCATGGATTGTGCGTCCGTCTTTATTAAAGAGCATAAAAGCAATTAAAATAAGCGGGACAAATAGAAGAGTCATTTCGCCGATAACAATATAAGGAAGAATACTTATGAAAATAGCTAAAATAAGAAAACCGGCAAGGAGTTGATACCATGTTACCGGCGTATTATCACTTGCTTTAACAGTTTGTAGTTTGAAAATATGCGATCCGACCGTCTTGCGATGTTTAGTAAAAAGCGGAATAAGGAAAAATGTCACTAATTGGCTGCCACCTACAACAAAGCTCAATAATAAAATGCTCAGCGTTTGATATTTACTTAATAAGGAAGCATAGTTAGTGTCGTTACGTAATAGACTTTGGTAGTTTTGCTTCATCACAGCGGTCGAATCAACAGTATTTTTAACAATATAATCGCCGTTTGCATCGTTATAAATAATATAACTTTCTTCGACGGTTTCCCCGCCGGAAAGATAATATTTAAACCCGTAATCACTCTGTAATTTGTAAGTGTCTTGGATTTCAACCATTTGGTGGTGATGGGATTTATATGTCGAGGACATATTAGTGTTGAAAACAATGAAATTAAGTGCCCACGCTAACAGCAAAAATACACTAAAATCAATTAAAAAGCGACTAACAATTTTAGCGAGTGGTGTTTGTAAAGGTTGCGTGGTTATTTCATTCATTTTTTATACAATCCGGAAATCAATTTCATCATGCCAAATTTCAGCATTATTTACGTCAAATGTTAGATGTAGTACCTCATTATTTGCATATAATTTCGTTGTTTTTAGAACTATTTTATCGCCGCCAACTTGTACTGTTGTATAGAGGGCATGGCCATAGTCTGCACTAGCAATGACGCGACTTTCAACACCATCACTCCCGACGATGCCTAAGGCACTTTGCGGGAAGAAGAGATGGTAGTCTTTTTTATAACTACGTCTACCATCGACATCAAGGAGGCGCATCGCCCGTTCTAATGTAAGCGGATGTTTTGTATTATTTATATTTAGATAATAGTTTGTTTTTTTCTTATTATCAACTTTCACTTTCTCGCGCACAAGACGACCCGTTAAGTGCGCTATTTTGCTAACTGGTTCAATTAATGTGTCACCACCAGTTTGGATTGTTATTTCATCATATTTAAGGTTAAATTTAAACGCATCGCCAACTTTAATTTTTTCGTCACTAAAAGCAAATAATAATTTATCTTCATAACTGATGTGGAGGAGTTTATTCCCGTCGATTTCTTCAATCTTATTTACGGGTAGTGTGAAATCTTTGCCAGCAATAAAGGCGTGTGGTGGGATGAGAAAACTCACTTTTTCATTAGCAGGAATAAAGTCTTTAAGAATTGGGATTGCGGGAACGGACTTATCAAAAATTGTTAGTTTATCACCAACCAACTGAGCGGTAGCGGTACTGAATGATGGTATTTCTTTTAGAATGGTTTCTTCTGTTTTTCCGTCAAATAAGTGGATTTTGTCGGCTTTTAGTGCTAAATGGAGTAATTTGTCAGTTGAAACTTTAACGTCTTCGTCGGCCTTGACAATAATTGAACTTGTGTCTTCGGTCACTTTAAATTCTTGTGCGTGTTTTTCTAGATCACCATAAATAATAATTTCATTACCGAGTTCTTCAAAAAAGTTTACCGCGAGCGAGAGTCCGGTTTTCTTTGTGGATATTGAAAAGTGTTCGGGCCGCACACCAAGAATGACTGGCTTACTGCCGTTTAAATACTTCTCATCGATTTTACTAACAATATCAAACGGAATTTTATATGTTGAATCCTCATTAAAACGGATGATAACTTGAGCTCCTTCGCGCTTTAATGTGACGTCAAAAAAGTTCATTTGTGGCGTACCAATAAAGCCGGCAACAAACTTATTAACAGGCTTATAATATAAGTTCATCGGCGCATCAATTTGTTGGACGTATCCGTCTTTCATCACAACGATACGTGTTCCCATTGTCATCGCTTCGACTTGGTCATGGGTTACATATATAAAGGTTGTGGCGAGACGTTTGTGTAATTTGGAAATTTCGCTTCGCATTGAGGCGCGTAATTTTGCGTCTAAATTGCTTAATGGTTCATCAAATAAAAATACTTTAGGATTACGGACGATGGCACGCCCAAGTGCGACCCGTTGTCGTTGTCCACCGGACATTTCTTTTGGTTTCTTTTGTAAGTAATCCTCAAGGTCAAGAATCTTAACGGCTTCATTAATTTTTTCTTTGATAATCGCGTCTTTTACTTTACGATTCTTTAACCCAAAAGCCATGTTTTCATATACGGTCATGTGGGGGTAGAGCGCATAGTTTTGAAACACCATCGCAATGTCGCGATCTTCGGGTTCTACGTCATTAACAAGCTTACCTTCTAAAAAGAGTTCACCTGCTGTTATTTCTTCTAAGCCCGCGATCATACGTAATGTCGTACTTTTACCACAACCAGACGGGCCAACAAAGACGACAAATTCCTTGTCTTCAATGTCGATTGAGAAATCGTTAACCGCTTTCACGCCATTTGGATATACTTTATAAAGACGGTTGAGTCTTAAATATGCCATATGTTGCTCCTCGGCCTTGATTTTTGCTTAAAATCGCGGCAAATATTATGATGATATTTCGTTATCTTTCTCATTATATATGTTTCTAAATCGCTTTACTAATCATTTAATCGTAAAAAAAGGGTAAAATTTGTTTACTTTCGCATATGTCCGTTTTTCACTTGATTATCGCCTCTTTTGCGCTTTTTGCTGCGTCGTTTTTTTGGAAAAAATTGTGCGCTTTTTTACTTATGATTGAATTTTTACGGTTTTTACATCCGTCTTACTACTCGATTTTATTCTTGTTTTAAAAATCCCGAAAATGTAATATGCTATTAGTAGTAAAAACAAGGAGAGTTAAATAATGGAACAATATTTACAGTTATGTCGTGATGTTTTAAGCAAAGGTACCCTAAAAAAAGATCGAACCGGAACAGGCACTATTTCTTATTTTGGTTATCACATGCGTTTTCCGCTACAAGATGGCTATCCGCTTTTAACAACAAAAAAAGTTGCGTTCCATGCTCTACTTGGTGAACTTTTATGGTTTATTTCCGGTGATACAAATATTCGCCCGTTGGTCCTTCAAAATATTCGGATTTGGAATGAGTGGCCATTTGCAAAATATCAAGCATCAAGTGATTACCAAGGTGAAGATATGCCGACTTTTATCCAAAAAATTAAGGATGATGAAGAATTTGCGAAAAAACATGGTGATCTTGGCCCCGTTTATGGTGCGCAGTGGCGTAATTTTAACGGTGTCGACCAACTGTTAACAATTGAAAACGAAATTAAAACAAATCCGCATTCACGCCGGTTATTAATTTCCGCGTGGAATCCGCCCGAAATTAGCAAAATGCTTTTACCGCCATGTCATTTATTAATGCAGTTTTACGTTTCTGCGGATGGCGAGACATTATCACTCCAACTTTATCAACGAAGTGGCGATATTTTCCTTGGTGTTCCATTTAATATTGGTTCATACGCGCTTTTACTTATTATGATGGCGCATGCAACTGGGAAAAAGGTTGGTGATTTCGTTTATACGTTAGGTGACGCGCACATATATAATAACCATCTAGCGCAAATTGAAGAACAACTAACTCGTAAACCACTCCCATTACCAAAACTTCGTATTACACGATCAGTAAACTCGATTGTTGACATTAAATACGAAGACATTGAACTTATTGGCTATGAATCGCATCCCGCGATTAAAGGAGTTGTTAGCGTCTAATGATTATTTTAATTGCCGCGATGAGTAGTGATCGTGTTATTGGCTATGAAAATAAGATGCCGTGGCACATTAAAAGTGAGTTGGCGCATTTTCGAAGTGTCACAAGTGGACATACGATTCTTATGGGCCGAAATACATATGACTCAATTGGTGGTCCGCTGCCTAATCGCACAAATATCATAATTACGTCACGACCTCTGGAAAGTAATGCTCCAAATTTAGAAGTGCATCATAATTTAAGAGATGTTTTAAAAAAATATACTGATGATACGACGTTATTCATTGTGGGTGGTGCGCAAATTTATCAAAGCACAATGCCCTTTGCGGATGAGATTATTTTAAGTATTATACCTGGCGCTTTTGCGGGCGACACCTTTTTCCCGCCTATAAGTGAAAATGACTTTATGTTAGTAAAAACGGTAGAACACGACGAGTTTAGTGTACGTTATTACAAGCGAAATAAATAAAAAAGGTTTGGCTAAAAGCTTAGTTTAGTGACAAACCTTTTTTTGTTTACTCAACGTATATTTTTACTATACCATCATCACCTTCAATGTTAACAATTTCGCCAAGCATGCCTTCGTCAATCATCTTAATTAAGCTATCAACATCAATATCTAAATCACCTAGTTTGTTCGTGCCAAATTTTTGGTGTTTTAAAACTTTTGCAAACTCGACTGGGATTTGCATACGGACTTTTTCGTTATCTTTTGATTCAATGCGGATTTTAATCATCCGAAACTTTGCCTTTGGTGTAACGGTTGGTAATGTTTCAACAACTACACTATCGTCACTTAATGCGTCAAGGAGCCGCTCGGCTTCCTCGGCGGTAATGATGCCATCTTTAAGCATTTGTAATATTTGTAATCGTTCTTGTTTTAAATTATCTTTCGCCATTATTTTTCCCTTCCTTTACTTTGAGAATTTTGATTGCTTCACTGACACTTATTTCTTTGCGGCTTAATGCGTCAAGGGTCGCTTGGCGTGCGGTATCGGTCGGTGGCGCTTCTTCCTCCTCGTCAACCGCGTAACCAAGGCTTGTTAGCGCTTCATCCAGTAACTTCTTGACGGTCGGGTAAGAAATATTTAGTTCTTTTTCAATCGCCTTAATGTTGCCGCGATTTTTAATAAAGATTTCAATGAAATAAAGTGTTTCTTTTTCAAGATAGTTAAACTTTGACAAGTGAAACTTACCTTCGATTGTCGTTTGACAATGGGTACACGCGAGTTTTGTAACGTGCATTTCATGTCGGCATGTCGGACACATGCCACTAACAGGGTAAACTTTTTGCATATTGGTGCCTCCTTTTAAATTGCTTTAATATAAATAAACACATCTTCCGCAATAATCTCGATAAAAAACGGCTTCACCCCAACAAACTTTTGAAGAGTTTTAAAGTCGAATTTATCGCTTTTACGGTTTGCGGAAATTTTAAAGATGGCACGGATGATAAAAGCTGGTGCGGGAATAAACAAGAACATATTAATTAATTTTGAAACAACCTTTTCGCCTTTAATTTTTATTCGTGCCTTATAAAAAAACGCCTTTTTAACTTTTTGTGCTTTAAAGATTTTGCGGTACGCTTGGCGTACACTTAGCTTGTTATTTGCTAATAACTCTAATGTGTTTATATTCATTTTTTTGTAATCTAACTTAATTATGTTAAGTTCTACATTAATATTATTCATTTCATTTCCTGTTGTCAATTAATATTATTTGATTTAATAGTTGTCTTTACAAACTAATACTTTTCGGGATTATCTTGTATAATAGAAGAGAGGTAACTTATGACAGCACTAGAAATTGTTTTAACGAGTGTCTTGGGTGGGCTTTTGCTTGTTGCGATTTTTTACTATTTGGTGTTTAAGACGAATATGATCAATCGCCAAAGTCTTTTTACCGTCATTAACGAAACAGCTCGCGAAAATTCTATAATCTTTTTTGGGGATAGTTTGACGGATTTTTTTCCGATTCAAGACTTTTTCCCTGGCTATATTATTTATAATCGCGGTATCGCTGGCGACACAACACGTGATCTATTACGGCGCCTTGATGATATTATAGTGATTAAACCGCGCAAAGTGTTTATCCAAATTGGCACAAATGATCTTGGTAAAAACGTTAAACCACAGGTGATTGTTAACAATATTAAAACGATTACAAAACGGCTTAAGGCGGAAGTGCCAGGGGTTGAAATTTATATTATTTCGCTTTATCCTGTTTCCCATCGGAAATTGTGGGTTTCACCCGTTATTACTGGGGTCCGTAGTAATAAAACAATTGTGGCGACGAACGAATTATTAAAAGCACTCTGCGCAGAAAATAATTTACCCTATATTGATATTCATCCGCTTCTTATTGATCCTAAAGGCCGCCTTGATGCGCGTTATACTATTGAAGGCTTACACATTTCAGGTGCGGGTTATGGCGTCATTGCAAGCGCCTTAAAACCGTATCTTGATTAATTTTTTATCATATGTGTTTGCGTACACAACGAAAGTGCTATAATACAGATGTCCAGCAAAAGACCGACAAGAGGCGAAGCTCGAATATCCGGCAGCAACTGGACAAAAATTGACAAATTGCTTCTTCGAACATATATTGTCAACCACGTGGGCTCTCATGTATATGGGAGTTTTTTTATTTAAGCAATTATTTATTTTAAAAATGGTATATAATAGAAAACAATCAACTTTTTAAAGGAATGAATGATGAAAAAATATTTGGCAATTATTAGCTTAATGACTATCTTAGTCAGTTGTAATCCAACAATTTCAACAAGTGAAGACTTATCAGAACCAACGACACAAACAAGTTACGCTAGCGAACAAGCAACAAGTAGCGACGGTAGTGCACTCATTAGTGAAGAACCACCCTTAAGTAGTGAAAGTGAATTTATAAGTGAAGACCCCGTAAGTAGTGAAGTGTCTTTACCAAGTGAAGAACCGCCTGCAAGTAGTGAAAATGTTCCGTCTAGTGAAAACCCAATGTACTTAACAAACATTGGCCAAATTAAAGCATTAGGCGAAACGTATCGCACTCAAGTTAATGAACAAGGTTATTATGTATCTGATGTACTTGCAAAATTTGATGCCCAAGTGTTAACGGTCCATGATTATGTGGCAACAACGGCATTAACGCAATATAAAGCCTTGGTTGCAAACGAAACTGGCTATATTGTTGTGCATATTTCGAAAACGACATACACACGACTTGATGAATATAAACATTTACACCAAGTTAATGAATTTATTGGCTATGTGGCCGTCTTTAACGATGAAATTGCTGTTCATACACTTGGAGTTAGTGAACCGCGCTATCTTGCTGATGCACCTGTTAATTATGATTATCGTGATTACGCCATAGCAGGTGACTCGATTGCCGGACTATTAACGCGCGTTAAAGCTCGGAAAATGAACTTAAAAGGGGTTAATTCTAGTGAAGATATTTATAAATATACACTAGTGTATATCACTAAGCTTGAAGCGAAAATCGGCCTCTTTAGTGACGGCGTTAATATTATCCAAGTGCACGGCTATAAAACACTTAATAACGGCCTTACGCCCAACAGTGTTTATGATGTTTATGGCCGCGAAGGTATGTATTTATTCAAACCACAATTTGAACTAATTAGTTGGGAAACAAATAATAGTGCGACTTTGAGTGCAAATATAGGCGTAATGAGTAGTCCACTAAGTGCAACGACACTTTATGATTATAAATACGTGCGCGATAGTGCAAGTGCGTTTAATGCAAATATGCGCTACGCTGACCTACTTGTGAATGTCTATTATTTTGCGGGTTATGCTAACTATTACACAAAAGGGAATAATGACTTTATTGTGTTTGAAGATACACTAAAAACAAAAGCATACACGACATATACAAACGCCTTAACCGCGAAAGCAATGTTTGTTAACAATGAAGACGGTGAAGATCTTTATTCACAATATGATTGGGACCATAGCCCATATACCCCATACGTTCCAGGCGCCATAAAACATGGGACAAAAGTCGGGTTTTATTTTATTGGCTATGAATATAACTCCAACAAATATTGGAAAGTGCAAATCTTAAGTCCACTTGTCGAACTTGATTAAGGCGTCTTTCACCATTAAAGCATAGGAGCGAATAAATCTCGCTCCTTTTTATGTTAGAATAGGAAAGATTGAAGGAGGGACTATGATCGAAGAACGCAACAATTTATTCATGTTTAATAACTTATATAATGTGCGCCATTTAGGTGGCATTGTGACAAAGGATAACCATGTTTTAAAAGATTATAAATATATTCGTGGGTCAGCAAAAGGTGAGTTAACGGAAGACGAAAAAGCGCATCTTTACAACCGTGGCGTACGTATTATTGTTGATTTACGCTATACGCATGAAATTACAAAAACTTTAAGTCCACTTAAAGATTATAAAGACACCAGTTATTATCACGTCGATATGATGGGTGAATTTTGGCAAATGCGCGAAAAAGGCTATACCGATTTAAGTGATTTATATATTGATTTACTTGATGATTCACAACAAAAAATTTACGATGTATTACAAATCTTCTTAAAGCACGTCAATGAAGGTATTTATTTTCATTGCACCGCGGGCAAAGACCGGACCGGCATTATTACGATGCTCCTTTTAGAACTAGTAGGCGTCGATGATGCGACCATTATTAGTAATTACAGTGAATCATACGAAAATAATAAAGCTCGACCCGGCTATAAAAATATGCCCGAAGAATGGCGGCGCTTTACATATTCACATCCTGAATATATGGAACGAACGCTAGCTTATTTCCGCAAAAAATATAAAGATGCGGCAAGTTATTTACGTTTAATTGGACTTACTGACAAAGAGATTGAACGGTTGAAAAGTAGTATAATTAAATAACGAAAGCAGTTTGGGGATTTATGAAAAAATACGCATTAGTGTTAGGAGGCGGTGGCGCAAAAGGGGCTTACCAAGCGGGTGTTTTAAAAGCGCTTGAAGAAGCAAACATTTTACAACATGTGCACCTCGTATCCGGCACCTCAATTGGAGCGATTAATGCGTTTTTACTTATGAACGGGTTATCAAGTCATGATATTAGTAAAATATGGTTTGATTTTAATAACGATGAAATTTATGGGAAAAATAATTGGAGTAGTGCCTTTAGTGTCCTTGGTTTATACAATACAACGGGTATTTTCAAAAAAATTGAAAAATATTTAGATGAAAGTGCATTTAAGCGGACAACATTACAAGGGTATGTAACGTTAGCGAAAGTACCTAGCAAAGGTTTTCTTTCTAAACTAAGTGTAAAAAATTACGAAAAAGAATATGTGCATTTAAATAGCGCCACTGATCCACTTGCCGCGACAATGGCCAGTGCAGCCATTCCGATTGTATTTGGCGAGAAGAAGTTTGAAGGCGAAAGTTATGTTGATGGTGGGCTCGTTGATAATTTTCCGTTTGAACCTGTCTTAAATGCGGGGGCAAATGTTATTTTTTCGATTGGCTTATCAAGTAAATATGTCCAAGATGTTGCGCACCCTGTTAAAACAATTATTGATTTTACCCCGCTTGAAGATTTTGGTGCCATGCCAAAAGCGGCACTCGACTTTAATGCCCAAAAACTAACCGCATATTATAAACAAGGTTATGAAGCAGGCATGCTTATGATTAACTACTTACGGACCGAAAAAATGTTTAATATCTTTAAGAAAATTAAGCGCAAAAAGGGCCGGATTTACAATATGGCCGATGTTCTTGAAAAATAGCATATCGTTAAGTACGCTCTCATTGTTTTATTAACCGATTAGTGGCATAATACGACTATGATTAGAAAACTTTTAAAGCATTTTAAACCAGTAAAAAAAGAAGCACTATTAGCAATCTTTTTTATCTTGCTCGAAACAGTTTTAGAAACAATTATTCCGTATATGTATGCACAAATTGTTGATCGTGGTATTAAAAATAACGACTTGCCGTTTATTTATTTATGGGGCAGTCTCATGGTCTTAAGTGCAGCCTTAGCGTTTTTGATTGGCGTCATCGGTGTGCGCTATGTTGCGCGCACAGGGCAAGGTTATGGTGCCGAGTTACGCCGTGTCCAATTTTTAAAATTACAATCATTTGATGCCGAAAACCGTGACAAATTCGCAGTATCTTCGCTTATTACACGCTTAACAAATGACACATACACCATTCAAAATACGATCATTATGGGTATGCGTGGCCTCTTTCGGGCCCCATTTATGATTGTAAGTGTGCTTATTTTAAGCTTCTTACTTAATGCTGAACTCGCGATTGTGTTTGCAATTATTTTACCGGCTGTAGCGGCACTGATGCTTATTATCGTTATTAAGGTACGGCCAATTTATGAAATGATGCAAAAAAACTTTGACGAACTAAACCGGACACTGCAAGAAAACTTTCAAGCAATTCGTGTTGTCAAAGCTTACGTGACAGAAGAAGCAGAAATTAAGAAATTTAAGACGATTAACAATAACTACCGGAAAGTCGCTTCAAAAGCATTTATGACTGTGTCACTAAACAGTCCATTTATGCAACTAGGGCTTTATACAACGATTATTGCCCTCCTTTATGTCGGTGGTGATTTAATTGCATCGTCGAAGGCTGCTGTTGGCGAAATTACAGGGCTATTAACTTATGTTTTACAACTGATGAATGCCCTCCTCATGCTTGCGCAATTACTCATTATGTTTTCACGGACGATTGCTTCCGCTGAACGCATTAGTGCGATTCTAGATACGGAACCGACGCTCGTCTATCCAACAGAAAGTGGTGCTAAATTTAGTGACGGAGTTTTAACGGTTAAAGATCTCGCATTTAAGTATGCCGGAGCAAGTGAAAGTCAATATGTGTTAGAAAATATTAACTTTACATTAGCGCCCGGACAAACACTTGGAATTATTGGGCAAACAGGCAGTGGAAAATCAACCCTTGTCCATCTCCTTGCTCGGCTTTATGATCCAACAAGTGGTGTTATTACGATTGATGGCCACAATCTAAAAGATTTCGCCGCCAATGACTTAAACCACGAACTAAACGTTGTCTTTCAAAATAACATGCTTTTTAGTGGGTCGATTATAGATAATTTACACTGGGGCAAAAAGGATGCATCCGCTGCTGATATAAAACGTGCTTTAGCAGCAAGTTTAAGTGATGAAATTGTTGAAAAACTCGGTAGTAGGTTAAATAGTGAAGTAGGGCAAGCTGGTGCAAATTTATCCGGCGGCCAAAAACAACGGATCGCCCTCGCACGTGCACTTTTACGTGAACCAAAAATCTTAATTCTTGATGACTCGCTCTCGGCAATCGATACGATCAATGAAGGGAAAATTCGTAAAAACCTTCGCAAATACTACCCAAATCTTAGTTTAATCATTGTTACACAACGCATTAATGCGATTAAAAATGCTGAGCATATTATCGTATTACATGAAGGCAAAATTCATGGTGAAGGAAAGCATGACACACTCCTTGATAGTGACGTTATTTACCGCGATATTTATGAAACACAACTGCAAGGAGCAAAAGCATGAAGACACAACATGCTAAACCGCAAAACTTAAAGCAAACGATTCGGACACTATTCCGTTATCTTTCGTATCAGCCGCTCCAACTCGTTTTTATTGTGCTCCTTGTTATTTGGGCAGGGTTTGTTAATGTTTATGGCATTTATCGGATGCGCGAAATTATTGATGAATATATTAATGTTACCGTGTTTGATGGTGCCGGACTCGCTCGTGAAGTAACAAAACTTGCGTTCTTTTTTGCCAGTGGCGGTATTGCCACACTCATTTATAATCCGCTCATGGTCCGTTATTCACAAATTGTCATTGCGCGCATTCGTAATGAACTTTTTGCCCATAGTGAAAAACTGCCACTTTCCTATTTTGAAGGCCGGACACGCGGCGAAATTATGAATTACTTCACAAATGACGTTGATACACTTAACCAAGCATTAAATACGGGATTTACGGCGATTATCTTCTCGATTGTCACGGGTATTGGGACAATTGTCTTCCTCTTTTTCATTAATATTTATTTGTCGCTCATCGTTATTTTCTTTATTGTCTTAATGTTTGTTTTTCTGTTTACAAACGGCAGGAAAACCCAAGCACTATTTCGTGCAAACCAAAAAAATGTAGCGCGCCTTAATAGTTATGTTGAGGAAATGGTTGTGGGTCTTAAAGTATCAGCAATGTTTAATCATCACGATGAAAATATGGACGCTTTTAATAGTCGCAACAGCGCACTCGCTGAAAGTGGCGCCAAAGCGCACACAAGTGCATTATTAGTGACACCGATTGTTGTAAGTCTTTCCTATTTTAATTATGCGGTTAGTGCGGTCGCTGGTGCCCTCTTCGTCATTAACGGCTGGATTAGCTTAGGTTCACTCGGTATTTATTTAATTTATGTGCGGCAAAGTTCAAATCCGTTTAATAACTTTACGAGTCAATTAAATGCGCTTTATAACGGTCTTGCCGGGGCGGAACGAATCTTTACATTCCTGGAATTACCTCATGAAGTCGATGAAGGAAAGATTGCGCTCGTTAGTGCGGTTGAAATCGACGGCAAAATTATGGAAACCGAACATCCGACCCGCTCACTTGCGTGGAAACAACCAAATGGTGACGGCACATACCATTACAAAATGTTCAAAGGACGTGTTGATTTTAAAAATGTTACCTTTGGTTATAAAAAAGACGAACCGGTTCTTAAAGATATTACGCTTTACGCCGATAAAGGCGAAAAAATTGCGCTTGTCGGCTCAACAGGTGCCGGAAAAACAACGATTATTAACTTAATTACGCGCTTTTATGAAATTGATAGTGGTGTCATTCTTTATGACGGCATTAATATCAAGGATATTAAAAAAGATGATTTACGGCGCTCGGTAAGTGTTGTAATTCAGGATACACATCTTTTTACTGGCACAATTTTTGAAAATATTGCTTACCCAAGCCCCCTTGCGACGCCAAAAGAAGTCGAAACAGCCGCGCATATTGCTAATGCCCATTATTTTATCGAACGGCTGCCGGACGGATACCACACAAAACTTCATGATGACGGGGCAAATCTTTCGAGTGGGGAACGGCAACTTTTAGCGATTGCCCGTGCTGCAATTTTACAACCACCAGTGTTAATCTTAGATGAAGCAACAAGTTCAATCGATACGCGGAGTGAAAAACTCATTCAAAAAGCGATGGACCAATTAATGGAAGAGAAAACGGTGTTTGTTATTGCCCATCGCCTTAGTACAATTCGTAATGCTAAAGCCATTCTCGTGCTTGATAAAGGTTCCATTATTGAACGCGGCAGTCATGATGAACTAATTAGTGAACAAAAAGTATATTACGAACTATACACTGGGCAATTTGAATGGACGTAGACAATAAACGCGAACTCATTTTTTAAAGTCAGGAAGTAAGTTATAATTAAGAAGAACGATAAGAAAATTTTAGCGTACTTATTACTACATATAACTAAGAAAAAGTAGTAAAAATAACTATGAAAAAGTATTGCTAACGGTCGTTTAAAGTAGGAAACATATGAATAAATTAATTATTACAATTTTTGGCTCAACCGGGGACTTAACAATTCGTAAACTTTTACCAGCACTTAGTAATGTGATAAACACGCAAAAAGATTTTACAAGTTTATCAATTGTTGCGGTGGGACGGCGCGCTTTTACGAGTGAAGATTATTTAGGTTTTGTCGAAGAAAATGGCGTAAACCATCATGATATCGATATTTTGCGTCCACATTTAATGTATTGTAAACTTGATATTGTTGACGGAAGTACGTATGGACAATTAAGTGACTTACACGCGGCATTAATGCGCGGGTTTACCACGGTCCGCAAAATATTCTACCTCGCCGTTGGTCCCGATTTATTTATACCAATTAGTGAAAACCTAACGGCACTTAACCTCATTACTAAAGGTGATGAAAATAGTATTATTGCGTTTGAGAAACCGTTTGGGCATACGTATGAAGATGCAAAGCTTATTAATAAGTTTTTAGAAACAAAATTGACGGCCCGCCAAATATATCGCGTTGACCATTATTTAGGGAAAGCAATGATTCAAAAACTTCTTGGACTCCGCTTTAGTAATGAAATGATTCATGGCTTATGGCAAAAAGACCATATAAGTGAAGTAAAAATTGTTGTGACTGAAGAAGATGGAATCTTAAATCGCGGGGCGTATTATGACGAAGTTGGTGTCTTAAACGATATGATTCAAAGCCACCTTTTACAAATGTTTGCGCTTGTCATTATGGATGCACCAAAGTCATTACGTAGTTATGACGTCCAGCAAGCCAAAATCGCCGCCTTAAAGCAAGTTGAGTACGTACCAAGTGCCTCACTCCTTGGTCAATATAAGGGCTACCGTGAGGAAAAAGGTGTCGATCCCGATTCGCCCATTTCCACACTCGCATTTTTAACGTTTAAAGTGCATAATCCGACGTTTAAAGATGTACCGTTTTACCTTTTTACGGGAAAGAAACTTGCTAAGAAAGAAGCATACATTGAAATCTTGTTTAAAACACCACCGAGTGCTAGCCTTTACCCGAATGCACAACCGAACAGTTTACGCATTGAACTCGCGCCATTTTCACGGGTGACGTTTGGCATCAGCAGTAATGAAGAAAATAACGGTGACGAACTACAACATTTGGCGTTAGAACATTGTTATGATTGCGAATTTCCAAGTGCTGTCAAAGAGGCGTACGAAATTTTATTCAACGAAATGATGGCCGGCCGGAAAACATTATTCCCAAGTTGGGAAGAAATTGATACTGCCTGGCAAATTATTACGCAAATTCGCGCGCAAAAACCACGGTGGATTACGTATGATCAAGGATTTAGTTTAGACGGAGGGAAACAAAACGATGAAGTATGATGTGACAATGACAATTAGTGAAACGATGCAAGTGTATAAAAACCGGGCGAGTAAAAAACCAATCTTTTCGGTAGCAGGCGCCAAAAGTCGCGGTGATTCGACAAATGAAACTGATGTAAAGTTTAACGTTCATAGTGGTACACATGTTGATTTTCCGCGCCATATTTACGATGATGGCCAAACGAGTCGTGATTTCGACCTAACAACGTTTTTACGTCCGGTAAAAGTCTTTGATTTAACCGCATTACAAGGGGAAATAACGAAAGATGATTTACTTAAACTCGATATTAAGAAAAATGACTTTATTTTTTTCAAAACACAAAATAGTTTTAGCGAAGACTTCGTTTTTGATTTTGTTTATTTACGTGAAGACGCGGCTCATTATCTTGCAAGTTTAAACATTAGTGGTGTCGGCATTGATGCGCTAGGCATTGAACGTGATCAAAGTGGCCATCCTACGCATCGCGCTTTAATTGATCATCATATTTGGATCATTGAAGGCTTGCGCCTCAAAGATGTTCCAGCAGGTACGTATAACATGATTGCGCTCCCGTTAAAACTTGATGACGTTGACGCTTTGCCATTAAGCGTTATCTTGGAAACAATTTAAAATAAACTGACATTTTACTAAAAGTCTTAGACTTTTGTAAGTTAATTGAATATTTATTGTTTTTATACGACTTTTTTCTTTAATTGGCGTAGAATGATAAATTAGTAGAGGGAAGATGCAAGAACATATTACAAACAAAAAAAGGCTTAAGAAGAAATCAATCTTCAGTCTCCTTAAAGGCCATGGACTCGGGCTTGTTTTTAGTTTGCTCCTTGTTGCGTTTCACCGCGTTACGTATTCGTATGTCCCGCTTTTCACCCAATATATTTTAAAGCACTTTGAATCGGGCGGAAATGTTCAAGGGGTTAATTTACCAAAGTTTTTGTTAAACTTTTTTGCAAGCGGCAAAGATTTATTCCAAGTAATTTTATTTGTCGCGATTGCCTTTATTAGCTGGCAACTGTTCCGCTTTGCGACAATGATTGTTGAACGCACATTACAAGGTCATGTCCAAGAAAAGATTGCGCTGCAATTACGCGTAAAACTTTTTGATCATGTGCAATCGTTAAGTTATCATTACCATAACAATAGTGACACTGGTGACTTAATTCAACGCGTTACGTCAGATGTTGAAACAAGTTCGGGTTTTGTCATTACACGATTCATGGATGCGTTTGGTCTTGTGTTCACGCTCGTCAGTGGCGCATACCAAATGTATTTTTTAAGTCCACTATTAATGTATATTGCGCTTGGCACAATTCCGCTTTATGCCGTTAGTTCACTCGTTTACTTCCGCAATATCCGCGTTAAATACAAAGATATTGAAGAAAAAGAAGCGGATATTATGACGGTCATTCAAGAAAATATCCACAACACAAAAATTGTTAAAGCGTTTGCTAATGAACAGTTTGAAACCGAAAAACTTGCCGTTAAAAATAAAGCCCATAAAGCCGCACAAATAAAAACTAATAAAATTGTTGGTGCGTACTGGGGGCTAATGGATTTCGTTGCCCTTTCGCAATATTTAATCATTACGCTCGTAAGTGTAAGCTTAGCAAGACGTGGAACGATGGATATTGGGGACGCTGCTGCCGCGCTCATGCTTGTCGGGATGTTAATATGGCCAATCCGTGGGTTAGGGCGTCTAATTAACGATTTCTCCATGGCAAATGTTGCATTTGAACGGATTAGTGAAATTCTTAAACACGAAAGTGAATTTGTAATTAATGGTACGGAACTTCCACCCATTGCCGGAAAGATTGAATTTAATGATGTCGCATTTAAATTCCCGGGCACTGATGAATATGTGTTAGAAAAACTCACCTTCACAATTGAAAAAGGCGAAACTGTCGCACTGGTTGGGCGGACGGGCAGCGGGAAAACAACGATTATTAACTTACTCATGCGCATGTACGAATATGAAGGATCAATTTTGCTTGATGGTGTGGAGTTACGAACGATTGAAAAGCATTATTTACGGAAAAGTATGGGTGCGGTTTTACAAAATCCGTTTCTTTATTCCCGCACAATTCGTGAAAATATTTCTATTACTGAACGGGAAGTCCATCAAGATCTCATCGAGCGGGCAAGTGAAGTATCAACGATTGCCACTGATATTCGCGGGTTTGATAAAGGCTATGAAACAATGGTTGGTGAACGCGGCACAACACTATCGGGTGGGCAAAAGCAACGTGTTGCCATTGCACGCGTCCTCGTTAGTGATAAACCAATTCTTATTTTTGATGATGCACTTAGCGCTGTTGATAACCGCACTGATATGCTGATTCGTAGTGCGCTGAATGATAAGGCAAACAAATCAACAAATATTATTATTACGCATCGCATTACAACGGCAAAAGACGCTGATAAAATTATTGTCCTTAATAATAAAACGATTGAAGATATTGGTCAGCATAAACGGCTTGCGAAAGCGGGTGGGCTTTATCAAACATTATGGGATATTCAAGGGGAATTAGAAGCGGAATTTTTAGAATTGTTAGCAAAGGAGATTGCATAACGTTATGGAAAACTTTGTAGCCGAACAAGCGATAAAAAAAGTTACATTTAATGTTTGGAAACAAATTTTCCGCGTAATTTTACGTAGTAAAAAAGAATTAGTTTTACTCTTAATTTTCGCAACGATTTTATCACTCACGGAAGCGCTTATTATTCCACTAAATGAATATGCAATTACAAATTTAATTTATACGTATAAACCCGAAGCGTTATGGCCCTTTATTATTTTAAGTGTTATCCAAATTGCGGTGTTTGCACTTAGTGTGTACTCCTTTATTTACTTTGGATCACGGCTTGAAGCAAAAGTGCGTTATATATTACGCGAAGAATCATTTAAAAACTTACAAAAACTGCCATTTAGTTATTACGATAATACAAAACAAGGGTGGATTATGGCCCGGATGACTAGTGACACGAACCGTTTATCACGCATCGTATCATGGGGGATTTTAGACATTACGTGGTCATTATTTTACATGTTCTTTTTACTGGCGATCTTATTTATTCGGGAATGGCGCCTCGCCCTTATTATTTTAGGGTTAGTGCCGTTTTTAATTTTAATTGCGTTTGCGTTTCGTAAGAAAGTCCTCCTTTTAAATCGTAAATCACGGTTTCATAATAGTCAATTAACCGGACTATTTAACGAATCATTTTTAGGTGTAAAAACAACGAAGAGTTTAGTGATTGAAGAAGAATTAAGTGCCGAATTCCATGATGAAGCGGTCGTAATGAAAAAAGTAACGGTCCGCGCCACATTTGTAAGTGCGCTCTTTTCTAGTTCATTATTAGCTGGTAGTTACACTGTTGTTGCGTTCATCATGACATTTGGTGGTTATCAAGTTGTCCAAGATGTCATCACGATTGGTACGCTTTACATGTTTATTCGTGCGGCTATGAACTTTTTTGAACCAGTCTTAAACTTAACGCGGTTTGTCAATGACTTACAAGTGGCGCAGGCAAGTGCCGAACGTGTCATTCAACTGATTGCCGAAAAGCCAGAGATTGATGACACTGATGAAGTAAAAGATGTTTATGGTACGCTTTTTGACCAAAAACGTGAAAACTGGGAAGACATTGTTGGTGAAGTAGAATTTAAGGATGTATCGTTTTATTACAATCCGAAAGAAATCATCCTTGATACATTTAATTTAAAAGTAAAAGCGGGGCAATCAATTGCACTCGTTGGCCATACCGGCAGCGGGAAAACAACAATCGTCAACCTCTTTGCGCGCTTTTATGAACCGCGCAGTGGCGAAATCTTAATTGATGGCAAAGATTACCGTACGCGTTCGCTTTCGTGGCTCCATAGTCGCTTAGGGTACGTTTTACAAATGCCGGAACTCTTCAGTACGTCTATTAAAGAAAATATTCGTTATGGTAATTTAAATGCGAGTGATGCAGAAGTGTATGCCGCGGCCGCTGCTGTTGGCCTTGATGAATACGTGAGCACGTTAAAAGACGGCTACGATACATTTGTTGGTGAAGCAGGCAATTTATTATCTGTCGGCCAAAAACAACTCATTTCGTTTGCGCGCGCCATTATTGCGAACCCGCGCATCTTAATTTTGGACGAGGCGACAAGTTCGATTGATAGTGAAGCCGAACATAAGATCCAACAAGCAACTGCCACGCTTTTAAAAGGGCGAACAAGTTTCATTGTTGCGCACCGCTTAAGTACGATCGTGAGTAGTGATTTAATTATTCTCCTTGATAACGGTAAAATTGTGGAACAAGGCACGCACGCCGAGCTTTTAAGTAATCGCGGTCCATACTTTGCCCTTTACCGCAATCAATTTATTAGCGAACGTAGCGAACAAAAATTAAAACAATAAAATTTCCATAAATTCAAGAAACTTTCCTTGCAAATGTTTTTATTTTACTTATAATTGATACTATAGGGGGGTATAGTAGATGACGAGAACATATGTAGTAGCAAAAATGATGTGTAATGGGTGCGCTCGCGCGATTGACAGTCAATTGCAAAAAGTTAAAGATATTAGTTACAACATTAACGTTGAAGATCGGACAGTAGCTGTCGATTTTATTGGTAATGTTGATGATAATAAAGTAATTCGCGCGATTAAAGCCGCGGGTTATGAGGCGCATCGTTTATAATATGAGCCAAAAATATAAAATTGCCGGGATGATGTGTGCGGGTTGTGTCGCAAACGTCGAACGGAGTGTGAGTAAACTCGATAATGTCCTCAAGGTTGACATTAATCTTTTAACGAACTCGATGGAAGTAGTGTTCAAAGGGGATGTAAATGATGCTGAAGTTATTAAAGCCGTAACTGACGCGGGGTATGGGGCAAATGTATTTGAAAAGCAAGCGATTAGTGAAATTCGCGCGGAACGGAAAGCGGAACTTAAACATAACCGCACCAGACTTTTAATTAGTAGTGCGTTATTAATTATTTTAATGTATGTCGCGATGGGACCGATGCTTGGCATACCATTACCATGGGATGCGCATAAGTATCTATTAGTTGGACTTATTGTCCAATTTGTCTTAGCGTCCGTTATTGTTAGCTTAAACTTTGGCTATTTTACGCGGGGGTTCAAAAGTTTATTTAAGCTTGCCCCAAATATGGATTCATTAACGGCGATTGGCGCGACAAGTGCGCTTGTATACGGTATTTATACAATTGTGATGACTGCTATCCATGTGCGGGCGGGAAACGACGCTTTAGCGCAAACATATGCGCACAACGTCTACATTGAAACGAGTGCAATGATCCTTGTCTTTATTTCGATGGGGAAATATTTAGAAGACTTAGCGAAAGCACGGACCAAATCAAGCTTAGAAAAACTCATTGGTTTAGTGCCAAACACCGCTTTTAAACTTGTTGGTGACGAATACGTTGAAGTAAGTTTAGATGACATCATTGTTGGTGATTTAGTCCGCGTTAATCCTGGGGCGAAAGTACCGCTTGACGGCATTATTACCTCAGGATACGGGGACATTGATGAATCAGCGGTTAACGGTGAAGCTGTGCCCAAATATAAAAGTGTTGGTGACGAAGTAATTGGGGCAACCACAAATCGGAATGGTTCGTTTGTCTTTAAAGTCACCCGTGTTGGCGAAGACACAACACTCCAACAAATTATTAAACTTGTCGAAAAAGCGGCGAATAGTAAAGTGCCGCTCCAACTTTTAGCCGATAAAATTGCCGGCATCTTTGTGCCAATTGTCATTGGTCTAGCACTTTTAGTGTTTGGCTTATGGTCGATCTTTGGTGGTGCGGGACGTTTTGATTTAGCGTTTAACTTAGCAATTACCGTTTTAGTTGTTAGTTGTCCGTGTGCACTCGGCCTTGCGACGCCAGTCGCGGTTATGGTGGGCACTGGCAAAGGCGCCGAAAACGGGATTTTAGTGAAAAATGCTGGTGCACTCAGTATGCTTAGTAATATTGATGCCGTTATTTTCGATAAAACGGGGACAATCACAAGTGGGTTTTTACAAGTAACAAAAGTAACAATGAGTGAAAAAGCTTTAAAAGCCGTTGCGCCAATGATTATTGGTCTAGAAAAACTTAATGATCATCCGCTTGCCGGTGCGCTTGTTAAATATTTAGAAGATTTAAACTTTAATGGTGTTGATTTAACAAATACGGAATATATTCCAGGTCAAGGAATGATCGGAATGTATGAAGGAATACAATACTTAGTTGGTAACTTAACACTCTTAAAAAATTACAACGTACAAACAAAAGCAATTAGTGAAATCGGTACACATATTTATGTTGCAGCGGGGACGAATGTTTTAGGTGCGTTTGTCTTACAAGACGAAATTAAGGAAAGTGCAACCGCGACCATTAAAGCATTAAATGACCGCGGGATTAAAACGATTCTTTTAACTGGTGATAACCATGACAACGCTATGCATTTAGCGGCCATTGTCGGCATTAGTGAAGTGCATAGTGACGTTTTGCCAAGTGAAAAAGCGTCGATTGTTGCCGCTATTCAAGCCAAGGGCTTAAACGTAGCAATGGTTGGTGACGGCATTAATGATGCCCCCGCATTAGAGCAAAGTGATGTCGGCCTTGCAATTGGTAGTGGCACACAAATTGCGCTTGATAGTGCGGATATTATCTTAGTAAATGATAATCCCTATGACGTCCTCCAAGCCGTACGCCTTGCAACAAAGGTGACAAAGACGATTAAATGGAATTTATTTTGGGCATTCTTTTATAACATCATTATGATTCCAATGGCCGCGGGGTTATTTAATTTCCAAGTATTTAACTACTTCCGGCTTAATCCGATGATTGCGAGTGCCTTAATGTCGGTGTCAAGCATCTTTGTTGTGACGAATGCCTTGTTAATAAAACGCTTAAAACTTAAATAGGAGGGTTGACCGATGAAAGCCGATAATAAAAAAGTAACACGGAAAGTAAATATTGCCAAGGGGCAACTTGATGGGATTGCAAAAATGATTAAAGATGACGCGTATTGTCTTGATATTTCCAATCAAATTCTTGCGGTTATTGCTGTTTTAAAAAGTTTAAATCATGAAATTTTAAATGCGCACTTACAACATTGCATCTTTACTTCGACACCCGCAGAAATTCAAACGAAGTTAGACGAAATTGACGCGCTCTTAAAACGAATTGTGTAACAAAAACACATAAATTAAGATACAATTAAACGTATATGAATACAAATAAAATTATTGTTTATTTTTCCGAAAGTAAAACACTCGCAACGAATTTAAGTATGCAAATGAACATCCCATGCTTTGAATTAAAACCGCTTGTCTATTCGTTTGGCGAATTTAGTGTGGTGATTCCCGATATCCCCGTACAAAGTGATATATATTTTGTCATCCAAAATGTTGGAGAACCAACGAAATCATTAATGCACGTCTTTATGGCACTAGATGCCCTTGATAATAAAGATCCACTTAGTGTGAATCTTGTTGTTCCATATTTACCATTTAGTCGCCAAGATCGTAAAAAAGGCGAAAATCGCGCAGTGGCTAGTCGCGTCCTTGGTAAGTTATTTAATACGAGTAAGGTCAATAAGATTTACACATTTGATTTACATAATCCCGTCATCATCGATTATTTCACAAGTGAAGTTATTAATCTTTCGATGCTTGATGACTTTGTTAAGTACTTTGCTTCGCTTGGCTTAGAAGATGTCGTTATCGTTGCCCCGGATCACGGGCGCTTTAATGCGGCACGGTATGTTGCCGACGCGCTTAATGCCTCTTTTGTGTTAATTAACAAAATGCGTGACGAAGATGGCGGTGTATATGTTACAAGTATTGAAGGCGACACAAACGGCAAGACCGCGTTAATTATTGAAGATATCATTGATACTGGCACAACCCTTGTAAGCGCCGTTACCGCACTAAAAGCGCAAGGTGTAAAAGCGGTGTATGTTGCGGCAACCCATGGTGTCTTTAGTGGTAATGCCCTCAAAAGTATTAAAGCACTTGGCTTAAAAAACATTATTATTACGAATACGATTCCCCAACATATTATTGATCCACTTGTCGTTGTTTTACCCATTGAAAACCATTTGGTAAAAATTATGCAAAAAAGCGAATAGCGTGCACTTCTTTATGGTTTAAATTTACAAGTTTATGGAAATGTGTATAATTAAAATTATAGAAAAGGGGTATTTATGGTTTTAGGTTCAGAAAAGAAATATTTGTGCTTACTTTGCGGTATGATTATTGATAATCCTGATTATTGCGAATATTGTGGTGCAACATCAGAAAATATCGTCCCATATAACGAAGAATAAATTAAAATTTAGCCGTTAAATAAAAACATGGTTCGCCATGTTTTTTATTTATAATAAAAAATGGTAAAATTAAGTAACTAAAATTGAGGACAAACTTATGAAAATTCGTTTTATTAATGCATTAATTCTAACAATGGAAGATAATCGGTCAATTTTTAATGGTGAAGTGCATGTTAGTGACGGTAAAATCACTTACATCGGCCCAAGCCTTGACTTTGACGAACAATTTGACCGCATTATTAATGTCGACGGCAATTTACTCATGCCGGGCTTTAAAAACACGCACACGCATTCACCAATGACGTTTTTACGAAGCTTTGCGGATGACTTACCGCTTTTTGAATGGTTACATACTGCTGTCTTTCCGCTTGAAGATCGGCTTGAACCTGGCGACCAATACGTTTTAAGTAAAATCGCCTTTGCCGAATATTTAACAAGCGGCATTACGTTTTGCTTTGATATGTATTATTCACCGCTGGAAACGGCTAAAGCAGCGATTGACGTTGGCTTCCGCGCTGCTCTTGTTGGTACGGTGACCAAGTATAAAGAAAGTGTCGCAGAAATGAAAGCATGCTATCACACAATTAATAAAATGAGTCCGCTTGTTAGTTATCATCTAGGGTTTCATGCTGAATACACGTCAACACCCGAAATTTTAAAAGAGTTAGCAAGTGCTGCCCATGAACTTAAAGTCCCAATTTGGAGTCATATAAGTGAAACGAAACAAGAAGTTGATGATTGTGTCGCACGGCACGGGGTAACACCTGCTGTTTATATTGATAACCTTGGTCTTTATAAGTATGGTGGTGGTGGCTTCCACGGTGTGCATTTTAGTGATGAAGATTTTGCTATTTATAAAAAACGGGGCTTAACGATTGTTACAAACCCAAGCGCAAATACCAAACTTGCAAGTGGCATTGCGCCAATTAAACGGTTTTTAGATGAAAAGATTAATGTTGCGATTGGTACGGATGGGCCTGCTAGTAATAACGCGCTCGACTTTTTCCGGGAAATGTTTTTAGTAACGGGATTAGCGAAAATTCGCGAAGGCGACGCAAGTGTTGTTAACGCCTATGATGTCTTAAAGATGGCTACGGTTAATGGGGCCGCTGCGGTCGGGTTAAATGACGCCCGCTACTTAACAGTTGGTAGTTACGCCGATATTATTATGATCGACTTGATGCAACCAAATATGCAGCCCATTAATAACATTGAGAAAAACATTGTTTACTCGGGTAGTAAAATTAACGTTTTAATGACGATGATTAACGGCAAAGTACTTTATGAAGACGGCATGTTTAATCTTGATGAACCAATTGAAGAAATATACCGCAAAGCACAAATCATTACCGATCGCTTAAAAGGAGTTTAGTTAAACCGAGAGCCAAAATTAGCCATTTTTACGCTTCTTTTTGCAATTATTTTTTTAAATGGTATAATACTTTTACATCGCGGAGTAGAGCAGCGGTAGCTCGTCGGGCCCATAACCCGGAGGTCGGAGGTTCAAATCCTCCCTCCGCAACCAAAAGTGAACTTATCCCCTAAAGGGGATTTTTTTGTATGTTACTTTCTTTTATACCCTTATGGGTATATTATATTAATGAGGTATTGATAATGAAAAGTAAAAAAAGAATTATTGTCGTTGGTGGTGTTGCCGCCGGGATGAGCTTTGCAACGCGCTACAAACGACTCCACCCCCATGATGAAGTTATTGTCTTTGATAAAGGTGAATATGTTTCGTTTGCAAACTGTGGTTTACCGTATGCGCTTAGTGACACGATACGCGCGAAGGCACGCTTAATTGTTGAAACAAAAGAACGCCTCGGTGCGCGCTTTGAAATTGATGTATACACAGAAACGGAAGTTGTTAAAGTTAACCCGGATAAAAAAGAAGTAACGGCACGCCATGACGGAAAAGATGAAGTGTTTACATATGACGAGTTAGTGCTCGCACCTGGGGCAAAACCAATTAAACTGAATATCCCAGGGCTAGAAGACGCACATACATTTGTGTTACGGAATATTCCTGATTTAGATAAAATTAAAGATAAGATTAACGAACAAGAAAACCAAAACGTTATTGTCATCGGCGCCGGCTTTATTGGTCTTGAAGTTGCCGAAAACTTAAAACTTAAAGGGCTTAACGTAACAGTTGTTGAGAAAAGTAGTCATGTTTTGCCGCCATTTGACCCTGAAATGGCCCGTTTACTCTTAAAAGAACTCGAAACCAATGACGTAAAAGTATTTACGGATACAGAAATAGTAAAAGTAGAAGGTAAGGTGGCGCATTTAGCAAATGACGAAAAAGTTCCGTTTGATTTTGTCGTGATGAGTGTTGGTGTCGCTGCGGATACAAGCTTCTTAGAAGATTCGGGTATTGCCTTAAGTCCACGCGGCAATATTTTGGTGGATGACCATTACATGACAAACAAGCAAGATGTGTATGCTGTGGGGGATGCAATTCTCGTTAAACACATTATTACCGGGGAACTCGTCAGTATTGCATTAGCGAATCCAGCAAACCGCCAGGGGCGACAACTAGCTGATCATCTTGGTGGGCTCAAAGTTACAAATAACGGGTCCCTTGGCACCGCCATCCTGAAACTTTTTGAAAAATCATTTGCGTCAACTGGCCTAAACGAAAAAATGCTTATTGCCAAAAAGATGCCCTATAAAAAAATTTATATTTCATGGTTTGATCATGCGACATATTATCCGGGGGCAACGCCTATTTACTTAAAAGTTTTATTTAATCCAGAAACACGTCTTGCTTACGGTGCGCAAGCGGGCGGTTTAAAAGGTGTTGATAAACGGATTGATGTTATTGCCACTTTAATTAAAGCAAAAATGCCAATCACCGCATGGCCAGAACTTGAATTTGCGTATGCACCACCGTTTAGTCTTGCTAAAGACATCATTAACTTGGCGGGTTATTTTGCTGAAAACGTCTTAAACGGGATTACCGAACTTGTCGAATGGCACGAACTTGAAGCAAAGATGGCCGCTGGTGCCGTTGTTGTTGACGTCCGCAGTGAACGCGAACGGATGCGCCGCGGCTATATTAAAGGGTCAATTAATTTACCACTCGAAATGTTCCGTGATATGTATGACGAATTACCGCTTGATAAAGAAATTATCCTCTATTGTGATAGTGGGACACGCAGTTATAACGCGGAACGGATTTTAAAATCATACGGCTATAATGCTAAAAATCTCAACGGTTCATTAATCTTTTATAAAATTGCGAATCCGGAGCATGTTGTTTATGATGAAATGTGATAAAAAATTAACAAATCGGCTAAAACGGCTCGAAGGACAAATTAAGGCAGTTATTAAACTTAGTGAGCAAGATACGCTTGATTGTCCGCTTTTAACAACGCAACTTAAGGCAATTAAAGGTGCAACGGAACAAGCAATTGCTTATATAACCGTTAATAATTTAAAACAAGCCATTCAGAATAATTTGGACTTAGATGAGTCGCTTGCACTCATTAGTAAAAATATTACATAAATCGTTAATGTAGAGTATATAATAATTGTCAATAAAGTCAGGTTTTTTCTACGAAAAAGCTATATTGAAAAAAGATAATGACAAATAATTGAAATACTTGCAATCTGTTCACTTTTTGATTATTATATATTTTACTGGACCAGTGGTGTAGTGGTTAACATGTCTGCCTGTCACGCAGAAGATCGCGGGTTCGAGTCCCGTCTGGTCCGCCATCAATGATGGCCCGATAGCTCAGTTGGTAGAGCAACGGACTGAAAATCCGTGTGTCGCCGGTTCAAGTCCGGCTTGGGCCACCATC
>WPCG01086878.1_pt1 | contig 43778 bp, 37 predicted proteins | sample 5403311 | NCBI WGS metagenome assembly WPCG01 (sample SAMN12869467, study PRJNA574797) | sludge metagenome | isolation source: wastewater treatment of Control | place: China:Beijing | collected 2019-05-17
ATGCAATTTTTTCTTGCCTTACACATTCAATATATAAGCGAATACACTATATTCGCGAACGTTAAGGTTTTATGAGGTTTCCATTGCTCAAAGTGAGCGTGAGAAGGGTTTAACATTGTCAAAAAAATCATCAGTATGAAAAAGTTTAAAAAAACAATCTTTTTTTTATTTTCGTTATCCCTATTTCTCGTTTTATTGAATTGCGAGGATAAAACAGTCGAAGAAACGCAGGATTATTTTTTAAGTTTCAATATCGAAGCGTCGGCGAATCCTTCACTGTTAAGTAAGGATATTACTGGGGAAATTGAAAATCGTAAAATCGTCCTCTCGGTTCCGGAGAATTTAGATCTTAGTAATTTAATTGCCACGTTTGAGCATCAAGGTGAGGGCGTGTTCGTGGGTGAAACTATCCAAATGTCGGGTAAAACTTCCAATAATTTCACGAATCCACTTGTATATACTGTCGTGAATAAAAGCGGCACCAGAATTGACTATACCGTGGAGATTATCACGATCAGTGATTCCGGGAATGCTTTTATCTTGTTTCGTTTCTTGAAAGAAAACAACCCATTGCTAGTACGGGACTACACTGCCGATATTACAGGTAACAAGGTAGAAATTTCAATTCCCTCCGTCACCACAGACCTTGTGGCAACATTCGAGGCCAGTGCTTTCGAGGTTACTGTTGACGGTGTTGAACAAAAGAACAACGTGACAGTGAATGATTTTTCAAAGCCGGTTACTTATACTTTAGTTTCTGAAAAGGGTGTAATAAACAGGTACACGGTTTCGCTCACGTGGACTTCGCCCATTCCACATATTGTCATCAATACAGACAATAGTGTTGAAATTGTTTCCAAGGATGATTATGTTTATGCCGATCTTGCCATTACTGCCAATGGGTGGGGTGAAGATTTTTTGGAGAGAACGAGAATCAGAGGCAGGGGAAACTCAACCTGGGGATTGCCCAAGAAACCGTACCGGTTAAAATTAGACGATGATGCCGTCATTTTAGGTCTGGCAGAGGAAAAGGACTGGGTCTTGCTGGCTAATTATCTAGACCCTACCTTGATGCTAAACGCGGTGGCTTTCAAGATCGGGGAGCTGCTGGGACTAAAATACACCAATCATGCGATACCGGTTGATTTGACGTTGAATGGGAAATACGTGGGGAATTACATGCTTACGGAGCAGGTAGAGCGATCGAAAAGCAGGGTCAATATTCATAAGGAAAAGGGGGTGTTGCTGGAAATTGATACAAACTACGACGAGGATTTCCAATTTGTATCCAATAATTACGGTCTTCCGGTAATGATCAAAGATCCTGACTTGAATGACTTCGAGGGGGCGGAGCGAGATGAATTATTTCAAAAAATCAAAAATGACTTCCACCAGTTTGAAAATGAAGTAGCATCAAGCTTGTTTCCCAATAACAGCTATAAGGATTTTATCGATATAGAATCATTAGTAAAGTATTTGATTGTCTATGATCTAACGCTGAATATGGAGATTAATCACCCCAAAAGCACCTACATGTACAAAGATGAAAAAGGCAAATATTCCATGGGGCCCATTTGGGATTTTGATTGGGCCTTTGATTATGAAAACGGGGGCGCCCACTTCGCTAGCTATAATAAGCCTTTATTCAGGCAGTTGACGTCTAACTCTACAGGTTATACTTTTTTTAACCGGTTTGGGGAGGATCCCGAGATCAAGGAATTATACACGACCACGTGGGAAAAGTTCCGTACAGAGAAAATGGCGTCGTTGTTGGCATACGTGGAGTTTTACGCGGCTCAAATCACGGACTCTCAGAAAAAAGATGTTGAGGCTTGGAAAGAAGCACCAGGTTACCCGGGTGTTACGAATTATTCCGATAAAGTAAAGCAATTGAAAAAATGGCTGGAAGATAGAGCCGGGTATATTGATTCCAGGGAAAACTTTTAATCGAAACTTGTTGGATTAAATAACAAAAGGAAAACATGTCAAAATAGAAAAAGGGTGAAATCACGTTTGTGATACACCCTCTAACATTTTATAGCTTAATAATGTCTTGGAATCAGTATCCCCTGATGGCTTTTACTCCCGGGAGTACCTTTCCTTCGATCATCTCCAGTAACGCGCCTCCACCTGTTGAGACGTACGATACCTCATCGGCGTGGCCAAACTTGTTGACGCAAGCGACCGAGTCGCCCCCGCCCACGAGGGAGAATGCTCCTTTTCGGGTAGCATCTACAATCGCGTCGGATACAGCCCGTGATCCCACGGCAAAATTATCGAATTCGAACACGCCTACCGGGCCATTCCAAAGGATGGTCTTGGAGTTCTTGATGACTTCCGTGAATGCTTTTTCCGATTCGGGGCCAATGTCAAGCCCTTCCCACCCGTCGGGAATCTCTTTGACCGAAGCAAAATCGGTTTTGGCGTCGTTGCTGAAGCTGTCGGCAATCTTTGTATCGGTAGCCAGCACCAGGTTCACCCCTTTTGCCTTTGCCAACTCCACGATCTCCTTCGCCAAGTCGAGTTTATCGTCCTCGACGATGGAGTTGCCTATCTTTCCTCCCTCGGCTTTGGCAAACGTGTAAGTCATTCCACCGGCAAGAATCAGGTTGTCTACCTTATCCAGCAGGTTCTTGATGATATCTATTTTTGAAGACACCTTAGACCCGCCCATAATGGCCGTGAACGGACGTTGGGTATCCTTCATTACTTTCTCGACGGCGGTAATCTCGTTTTGCAACAGGTAGCCAAACAGCTTGTCATCCGCGTCGAAGTGATCGGCGATCAGCGCCGTGGAGGCGTGTGCACGGTGTGCTGTACCAAATGCGTCGTTCACGTAGACGTCGGCATACGAAGCCAGCTTTTTGGTGAACTCTTTCTGTGACTCTTTTACCGCTTTCTTGGCGTTGGCTGTCTCCTCTTCGGTAGCATCCGCGCTTAAATCGCGCGGCTTTCCTTCCTCTTCGGCATAGAAACGGAGGTTTTCAAGCAGCAGTGCTTCTCCCGGGCGCAACGCGGCCGCCTTTGCTTCGGTTTCCTCACCGATGCAATCGTCGGCGAACTGCACGTCCACACCCAATAACTCCGATACGCGGGGGAGGATATGTTTGAGAGAAAATTTATCCGCTGGCCCTTTGGGTCTCCCCAAGTGAGATCCAATAATGACGCTGCCCCCGTCCTTCAGAATTTTCTTGAGGGTGGGGATGGCTGCACGGATGCGTGTGTCGTCCGTGATCTGGAAGTTCTCATCCAGCGGAACATTGAAATCCACGCGTACGAATGCCTTTTTATCGGCAAAATTAAACGAGTCCATTGTTTGCATAGTTCAGTATTTTATGAATAATTGTTTAAACGAAATTCAAATCCCACAAAGCCGTTTTCCCCATGCCGGGCTCAATGAGCCGGGTGATTAATGCATTATTCACGTGGTGGACATCACGTGAAAAAGGACGTGAAATCCCGCTTTATCCCTGTCAAGCAAAACGTCTGTTGATAAATGATAAACCTACTCGCGAAGGTATAAAAAAATATGGAAATTTTTCCGTAATACGAGGGAAAAGTCATTCACGGGTTCACTAGGGACCCGGAAGGAGATCACGCCTCCTTCACCACGATCTCGTACGACACGGGAATGGCTTTCTTATACAGCGCGAGCACTCCGCAATACTTGTCGAACGAAAGCTGGCATGCTCGCTCCAATTTATCTTTCGGAAGTTCGTTGCCTTCAAACTCGTAGATGACCTTCATGGAGGTATATTGCTTGGGATGCTCCTCCGCCACTTCGGCATCGATACGTACATCAAAACTTTTCAAGTCGATACGCATTTTTTTGGCCATCGCCACGATATCCAATCCCGAGCAGGTAGATGCTGCAACCAATTGTAGTTTTTTTGGCCCGGGCCCCTCTGTTGCGTGCGTGTCATCTCCCGGCATATCAAGCGTGACGGTGTGCCCGTCGATGTCGGTGTCAAAAATGTTGTCTTCTCTCCAAACAGTTTTAATTGAATGTGTTGCCATTTTGCTTTCCTCCTTGTGATGAATAGAACTACGGTAGTTGATAAATAATCATACCCCTACTGGTTTAAAACAAACTCGCCTGTTTTTGGTTCGAATGTACGAAAAGAGGTTTAGGTTAAACTCCAACGAATCTTTTTGGAAAAAATAAAATGCCAAAAAGATAGTATTTGTTTGCAAATTGCTACATTTGTGGAGAAAAAAGAATGTCGAACTTTAGTGAACTATTCTGTTAAGCTATATGAGCAGCACCGAATTTGTTCGAGTGATGCCATAGCGAAGAATAGTCTAACTTAAGTGAACAATGATTGATAACAACGCCAACGTGCTTTTAATTTACACGGGAGGAACCATTGGCATGGTGGAGAACGCGAAGACCGGAGCGTTGGAACCTTTCAACTTCAGCCATCTTCGATCCAACATGCCGGAGATACGGCGGCTGAATTTCAGCGTGGATACCTACCTGTTTGACCCGCCCATTGACTCGTCGGATGTCTCTTTGTCGATCTGGCAACAAATGGGCCGCGTGATCGAGGAGCGGTATGACCGGTACGATGGGTTCGTGATTCTCCACGGTACCGATACCATGGCGTATACTGCTTCGGCATTGGGGTTGATGTTCGAGAACCTTACCAAACCGGTGATATTGACCGGCTCGCAACTCCCTATTGGAAAACTGCGAACGGACGGCAAGGAGAACCTGATCACCGCGTTGGAGATCGCTGCCGACAAGGATACTTTGGGTCATCCGGTTGTTCCAGAACTGTGTGTCTACATGCAGAATCTCCTGATGCGAGGTAATCGCACCACCAAGGTGAATGCCGACAACTTCAGCGCGTTTACCAGTCCTAATTATCCTTACTTGGCCGAGGCAGGATTGAATATCCGGTACAACGAAAAATTTATCTTGAAACCTGATTATGGCGAGCCGGTTCGCTTCAATTACAAGATGGACCCGCACGTGGTGGTATTGAAATTATTTCCCGGTATCTCGGAGGAGGTGGTGAGCGCGCACTTGAATATCCCCGGTCTTCGCGGGATGGCACTGGAAACGTATGGCAGCGGGAACTCACCCATCACGCCTTGGTTTACTCGCCTGTTACGGGACGCGATTTATCGAGGCATTGTTATCGTGAATGTCACGCAGTGCCTCTATGGTAGCGTGCAGATGCACCGGTATGAGAACGGGCAACAACTGGAAAAACTGGGAGTTGTGAGCGGGCATGACATTACCACCGAAGCAGCGCTGGCCAAACTGATGATCCTCCTTGGCTCCGGCGAGTCACCGGCCACAGTAAGCCGTCTGATGCAGGCTTCCCTCCGGGGAGAAATGACCGTAAGAAAGTGAATGACTAAGAGTTTAAAAATCCATGTAAATAAGCAAATAAATGAAACAGGTTCACCATGTACAAACCATCCTTTTCGTGCAGGATCAAGAGGCGAGTGCCGATTTTTACACGAAATTATTTCGGCAAGAACCGGATTTGCATGTTCCCGGGATGACGGAGTTTATACTAACCGATACGTGCAAGCTGGGGCTGATGCCAAACAGGGGGATTGCCAAGATTTTGGCCGGTAAAACCCTCCATCCCGAACAAGGAATCGGGATACCCCGTTGTGAACTGTATCTACGTGTCGAGAATATCAATCTTGAATTTGATAACGCGCTGAAAGCCGGTGCCAAGCTAATCAGCCCTATCGAAAACCGTGACTGGGGTGATAAAGCGTGTTACGTTGCCGATCCCGACGGGCACGTTATCGCGTTCGCGGAACCGTTGACCCTCCCCCGGTGAAATGTCTGCATGAGATGCATGCATTTTTTGAAAAAACGTGCCACCAACATAGACTCGATCGACTTTCGGAAAATTTGGTTTAACGAATTTTGTCCTCGGGTATGCAGCCAAATCGCTTGGAGGTTTTATCTTTGCCTTTTACCGCCAAAAAGAAAATACACGGGTTTCAATTAAGGAAAAGGGAATGGTTGTCGGTGATAAGGGATAGGCGGTTGTCTGTTCGATCAGCTTTTGGCGCGTTCCTTGACCATGAAATCCCAATAAAAAGAATAGTAAATGGAAAATCTGGATTACGGGGTGATCGGTAATTGCCGCACGGCAGCGTTGGTGTCAAAAAAAGGGAGCATCGACTGGTTCTGCTTACCCGACTTCGACTCACCATCAATTTTTGCGAAGCTCCTGGACGAAGAGAAAGGGGGCAGCTTTCATTTCGAGGTGTCGGACGACTACACCATCACCCAAAATTATCACGGCCATACCAATATATTGCTCACGCGGTTCGAGTCGCCCGAGCACGGTTTTATAGTTTTCGATTACATGCCGCGCTATCACACGGTGGAACATCGCCACTACATGCCGCCGGAGATACACCGGTACATACGGGTAATAAAAGGAAAGCCCACGGTGAAGGTAATCTATGACCCGAAAATCAATTACGCGCGCGAAGAGGTCCAACACGAGATCGTGAGTAATTATATCCGGACGCATTCGGTGGAAGATTCCGAAGATAAAGTATACCTCTATACCAGCATGGATATGGAGAAGGTGCTTCAACGAGAGGAGATCATGCTGGATGACCATCATTTCTTCTTGCTTTCATACAACCAGAAACTGGTGACCGTGGATACAAACCGCATCCTGCTGGAGTACGAACGTACCAAGGTGTACTGGCTAAATTTCGTGAATCGTTCAAGGGATTACTTGGAATACAACGATATGATCAAGCGGAGCCTGCTGGTATTGAAGCTGCTCTCTTACCAAAATTCCGGTGCCATGCTGGCGGCAGCGACTACCAGCCTGCCGGAGAGCATCGGTGAAACGCGTAACTGGGATTACCGCTTCTGCTGGCTTCGAGACGCGTCCATGTCAATAGACACGCTGCTGTTCATGAAGCAGCGCACCGCGGCAGAACGTTTTATCGGCTTCGTGAAGCGCATCCTGAAATCGTCCCGAGAAGAAAGCATTCAAATTATGTATGGCATCCGCGGGGAAAGGGACCTGGTGGAGGAGGTGCTTCCCCACCTGAGCGGGTATGAAAATTCGAGCCCCGTGCGAATCGGGAACGCGGCCTACTATCAAGAGCAGAACGACTCCATCGGCTACCTGCTCGACGTGATCTACAAGTACTACCTTTACTTCCCCGGCACGCTTGACGAAGTGGAAGAGATATGGGAGATCATCAAGAACCTGGTGCGCCAGGTGTTGGCCGACTGGCGTAAACCCGATAGAAGCATCTGGGAGTACCGCACAAAGAAAATGCATTTCGTGTTCTCTAAGGTGATGAGCTGGGTAGCGGTAGACAGGGCTTCACTGATTGCCGAACTGTTGAATCGGGACTATTATGCCGAGAAGTGGCGTCTCGAAGCCAATGCCATCAAGGCGGAGGTGCACGAGAAAGGGTGGAACGAAGAGCTGCAATGTTTCACGCAAGCATACGACAATACCGACTACGATTCATCGTTGCTGCTGATGCAGTTCTACGATTTCATTGAACCCGATAACGAGCGATACGTGAAAACGGTGAAAGCCACGAAAGAGAACCTCTACCACGAGGGGTTAATGTACCGGTATAAAGCCGAGGACGACTTCGGGGTACCTACCTCTTCCTTTACCATCTGTACCTTTTGGCTGATCGAGGCACTCTTCGTGATCGGTGAGAAGGAAGAGGCGAGGGAAATATTTGAAAAAATGATCTCGTACTCTAACCACGTGGGGCTCTATAGCGAGGACCTTGATTTTGAGACGAAACGCCAACTGGGTAACTTCCCGCAAGCATACTCCCACCTGGCCTTCATCAATACCGCGGTGCTCTTCTCGGAAGAGAAGCAACTATCGAAGTTTATTCGTCCTTAAAACGTTGCACGCGTACTGGTTGACCAAGCGTGCCGGTTGGTCAAGTGTTCCGTTTGATCAACCGGATGGGGAATATAGCCTATGGGACACTCTCTCGGCCCTTGCCATTACCGCCCTTGCCGTTGTTCTGGTTTGCCCCGCTGATCTTGGCGAATGAACCGGGGTAATGCTCGTTGATGTAGTCGATCAGTTTCTCGCGAACCGCTACCCGCAAGTCCCAGTTCTTGGAAGAGTCGGTGCTACTGACCAACACCCTGATCTCCTTGTACCACTCCTTGCTCTCGGTCACTTGGATGTTTTGTACCCTCCCGTCCCAGTTGGGGTCGTCTTTCACCAGGCGGCTCAACTCTTCGCGTAGCGGCTCCAAGGGGAGGTCGTACGAAACGTAGAGAAACACCGTGCCCAAGATGTCGGAATTTGTTCGTGTCCAGTTCTGTATGGGAGTAGTAAGGAAATAATCGATGGGGACGATGAGTCGCCGCTCGTCCCATATTTTCACGACGGCATACGTGATATTGATCTCTTCGATGCGCCCCCATTCGCCCTCGATCACCACCACGTCGTCCAGCCGGATAGGTTGCGTGAACGCGATCTGGATACCGGAGAAAATCTGGCCGAAGCTGCGTTGCGCGGCAAAACCGATGATAATCCCCGCCACTCCCGCGGAGGCCAAGAGGCTCACCCCGAGCTGCCTGACCGAGTCGATCGTCATCAGTGCTATCGCGACAAAGATAAAAGCAACAATGATAATCACGATCCGTTCTATCATGCTCATCTGGGTCAGCCTTTTCCGTGCCTCCAAATTGTTGGGATTAGTGATATCAAACCGCTTTTGCCAATAATGAAAGAGGCCACGTGCCCCCTGTATGATTAACCAGCCAATGGTTAGTATGAGCATGATGCGGCTGATTTTCTCGAAAGTGGCAAACGTGCTTTCATCTTCTTTCAAGAATGAACTGAAGAGGTGAAGCATCACCGAGAAGATGATCCAGATACCCGGTACCCGGAACAGGCGGACAATAAAATCGTCCACCAGGCTCTTGCTTCTACGTGCCTGCTGCCTCCATTTCTTGATGATGAAATTGAATATCGCGACCAACACGACAAACAGGGCAATAAAGAGAAGGGCAATAAAGAGGTAGCGCAGCGAGCTACCGGCCGTTAAATTATCGATAAATTCCATGTTATACAGTTTCTTATTTAATCAGGTTGGTAAGAAAAGATATAACCGACGATTGCAGCGGGATTCGGTACTTCGCGGCAGGCGAGAAACTACCCACCTTAATGCTGATGCCATCCGATGGTAGCACCCGGAACATATCCTCGTCGGTAGTGTCGTCGCCGACAGCCAGCACGAAATCGTAATCGTCCTGGTCCAGCCTACGCAATACTTCACTCCCCTTGTTAAAGTCGGGCGGCTTGATCTCCACGATCTTGTTGCCCGGCACGATCTGAAGGTCGAGTCTCCGGCAGGGGCCTATCAACGCGTTGATCAATTGCTGCGCGCGAAGCTCGGCAAGCCACACGTCCACGTTGCGGTAATGCCACACCAGCGAAGCGTCTTTCCGTTCCATCCTCGACCGGGGTGTCTTGTCGATGGTATGCTGGATAATGTCCAAGATCTCGTGGTCCCACACCACCTCTTCCTGTAGGTTCTTGTGCCATTTGCCATCCTCTTTGTAGAACATCCCGTGTTCGGCCGCGAAATCAAGGTCCAGTCCTTCAAACCACTGGTCGAGCACTTGATGGTTTCTGCCACTGTTAATCACTACTTTGTTCTTTTCATCCGCGGATATTTTTTTCAAGAGCTCCAATAACCCCGGCGAAGGAACCGCGTCTTCCGGTTTTTTCACGAACGGAGCGAGCGTGCCGTCGTAATCGAGTAAAATCAGTCGACTCGATGCCTCGTCGTACGCGTTCTTGATCTGGTTGAGTTGTCTTCGACCCACGATTTTTTGCAGTATCTCCTGGTTTTGCGCTTTGATAGAACGGAGTTCTTTCACGAAGTCGTTGGCCCATTTTTGCACGGTCTGCGTGGAGATCCTTTTTTGCATGGCCTTTAATCGCTCTTTTTTTTCTTCTTCCGGCATGTTGAGGGCGGTGAGAATCGCGTTCTCGATCTGGTCGGTGTCATTTGGATTAATGATGATCGCCTCCTGCAGTTCAATGGCTGCTCCCGCCATCTCGCTGAGGATAAGCACGCCCGGCTTTTCGCTCTTTGTGGCCAGGTATTCTTTGGCCACGAGGTTCATGCCGTCCCTGAGGGGAGACACCAGCGCGATGTCGGCGATGTCGTACATCGCGATTAACTCTTCGAACGAAAAACTCCGGTAAAAATAGTAGATGGGTGTCCAGCCCAGCTTAGAGTATTTTCCGTTGATCTCCCCGATGGATTGATCGATTTTCGTCTTGAGATCGGCATACATCTCCACGTTGTCGCGGGAAGGCACCACGATCATGCCCAAGGAGACCTTGTCGTGATACTCGGGATGATTATCCAAGAACTGTGCAAAGCCCTCCAACCGGTGAAGGATGCCTTTGCTATAATCCAACCGGTCCACGGAGAGGATGGCTGTCTTGTTTTCCAGCTCTTTCCCGAGTATCTTCGCTTTCTCGATCACCTCTGGCTGCCGGGGAGCGAGACGGTACTGGTCGTAGTTAATCCCCATGGGGAAGGCATCCACGTGCACGGTCCGGTTTTCGAGGTTAATCTCGTCAAGCGTGCAGTTCAGGTCCAGGACCCGGTAGATGGCACTGATAAAATGACGCATGTACTCGTGCGTGTGAAAACCAACCAGATCGGCTCCCAGTAACCCCTCCAGTATCTCTTCGCGTTCGGGTAGCACCCGGAACAGCTCGTAAGAAGGAAAGGGGATATGATGAAAATAACCGATGTTGGCATTCGGTAGCTCGTCGCGAAGGAGCTTGGGCAATAACATCAGTTGATAATCTTGTACCCAAACCACATCGTCTTTATCAATAAACGGAAGTGCTTCTCGGGCAAAAAGGTTGTTCACCTCTTGGTAAGCTTCCCAGTATTCGGCCTTGTACTCGATGAACGAAAAGAAATAGTGGCAGAGGGGCCAGATGGTGCTGTTGCTGTACCCTTCGTAATAATTTTCAGTCTGTTCGGCGGACAAGAAAACAGGGTGGAAGTTAAGTTCGCGCAGCCGTTCGGTAATCTCGGCTTTCTCTTTTTCGTTCTCCGTGTGTACCCCCGGCCAGCCAACCCAATATATCTCGGAGTCGGTCTCTAACGATCCAAGCCCGGTGGCTAAGCCTCCCTCGCTTCGCGCGATGGAGAACCCTTCATCGTCGTCGCGTTCAATTTTAACGGGAAGTCGGTTAGCGATAATAATTGTCTTCATTATATTCAAACGTTTTTCATTATGTCTTACTTTTATAACGTCGAGTTTCGTTGAAAGATTATTTTTTAATATATTTTTATATTTAGAATCGTATTGTTTCGGGGGGAGTGAACAAAACGAGGGTATTGTTTGTTGCTTCCACATTTTTGTAGTAATTTCGTGATTCAAACCGGAAAAGTCGCATCGAGAAATTAACAAAAATTACAATATAGATTCAAAACACTCTCGTTTTATTATGACAAAACAAAAAAAGTATTTAACCTGCGACGGTAACCAAGCCGCGGCACATATCGCTTACATGTTTAGCGAGGTTGCTGCTATCTACCCGATCACGCCCTCCTCTACCATGGCGGAGTACGTGGACGAGTGGGCCGCCGCCGGAAGAAAGAACATTTTCGGACAGCCGGTACTGGTGCAAGAAATGCAATCGGAGGCAGGAGCTGCCGGTGCCATGCATGGTTCGTTACAGGCCGGGGCTCTCACCTCTACCTTCACGGCATCCCAAGGATTGCTGTTGATGTTGCCTAACATGTACAAGATGGCGGGCGAATTATTGCCTGGCGTTTTTCACGTCTCGGCTCGGGCGTTGGCATCGCACGCGTTATCAATCTTTGGCGACCACCAAGACGTGATGGCGGCACGGCCTACCGGCGTGGCCCTGTTTGCCACGGGGTCGGTACAGGAGGTGATGGATTTGGCCGCGGTAGCTCACTTGGCATCGATCGAAAGCCGGGTGCCCTTCCTGCATTTTTTCGACGGGTTCCGTACATCACACGAAGTCCAGAAGATAGAAGCACTCTCCATGGAGGACCTTGCCCCGCTGGTAAACCAAGAAGCGTTGAAAGGCTTTCGTGACCGGGCCCTCAGCCCCGACAACCCCGTGACCCGGGGAACCGCTCAAAACGACGATATCTATTTCCAAGCACGGGAGGCATCCAACCCGTTCTACGACGAGGTACCGGGTATCGTGGAAAAATACCTTGAAAAGTTGGCAGTCCTTACCGGCCGTAAATATGGACTGTTTGACTATTATGGCGATCCGGAGGCCGAAAGGGTTATTATCGCCATGGGATCGGTCACCGAGACCATCCGCGAGGCAGTGGACTACCTGACCTCGAAAGGAGAGAAAGTGGGCGTCGTGGCCGTGCACCTTTATCGTCCCTTTAAGGCCGAAGCATTCTTGTCGGCCGTACCCAAAACGGCCAAGCGGATCGCGGTGCTGGACCGCACCAAAGAGCCCGGTTCCACGGGGCAGCCGCTCTACTTGGATGTGAAAGATTGCTATTACGGCAAGGAGAATGCCCCCGAAGTGGTGGGCGGTATCTACGGGCTCTCGTCCAAAGACACTACCCCCGGCCAGATTCTGGCCGTGTACGAAAACCTGTCGATGAGCCTGCCCAAGAACGACTTCACCATTGGTATCGTGGACGATGTGACCTTTAAGTCGCTACCGATGAAGGAAGAGGTATCCATGGATGAAACTACCTACGAGGCCAAGTTCTACGGGTTAGGATCGGACGGTACGGTGGGTGCCAACAAGAACTCCATCAAGATTATCGGTGATAATACCGACAAGTACGTGCAGGCCTACTTCGCGTACGACTCCAAGAAATCGGGTGGGTTTACCTGCTCGCACCTGCGTTTTGGAGATAACCCCATCCGTTCTACCTATTTGGTGAATACCCCCAACTTCGTGGCATGCCACGTGCCGGCTTACTTGCACTTGTACGACGTGACCAAGGGGTTGAAAAAGAACGGGACCTTCCTGCTCAACTCCGTCTGGTCGAAAGAAGAGGTGGTGAACCATCTGCCCGACCACGTGAAGAAATATTTCGCGGAAAACAATATCCGCTTTTATATCATCAACGCGACCCAGATTGCAAGTGAAATAGGTTTGGGTAATCGCACGAACACCATCTTGCAATCCGCTTTCTTCAAGATATCCAACGTGATTCCTTACGATCAAGCCGTGGAGCAGATGAAGAAATTCATCGTTAAATCCTACGGCCGCAAAGGCGAAGAGGTGGTCAAGATGAACTACGCCGCCGTGGACCGGGGGGGAGACGTGGTGGAAGTTGAAGTGCCCCAAGAGTGGGCAGGGATACTGGCAGAAGCAGATACCGCCGACGATGCCCCCGAGTTTATCCGGAAAGTGGTACGCCCCATCAACGCGCAACGCGGGTATAACTTGCCCGTGTCGGCTTTCAGCGGCCGTGAGGATGGTACCTGGGAAATGGGAACTACTACCTACGAGAAACGAGGAGTGGCCGCGAGCGTTCCGGTATGGAACCCTGAAAACTGCATACAATGCAACCAGTGCGCGTACGTGTGCCCTCATGCCACCATTCGCCCGTTCATGCTCGATGAAGAGGAGCAAAAAGGAGTGGGAGAGGACGTGGAAATCCTGAAAGCACAGGGCAAGCAGTTCACCGGGATGGGATTCCGTATCCAGGTGGACGTGCTCGATTGCTTGGGTTGCGGCAACTGCGTGGATATCTGCCCCGGCAAAAAAGGGCAGAACGCCCTTGAGATGGTGCCTATTGCCACGCAGCTCGACAACCAGAAGAACTGGGATTACATGATAGAAAACGTGACCAGCAAAGCGCACTTGGTGGACGTGAAACTGAACGTGAAGAACTCGCAGTTCGCCACGCCGCTGTTCGAGTTCTCGGGCGCGTGTTCCGGCTGCGGGGAAACACCTTATATTAAGCTCATAACGCAGTTGTATGGAGATCGGATGATGATCGCGAACGCCACCGGTTGTTCGTCTATCTATGGTGCATCCGCACCGGCGACGCCCTACACCAAGAACGAGGAAGGAAAAGGACCGTCATGGGCCAACTCGCTCTTCGAGGATAATGCCGAGTTCGGGTACGGGTTCGCGATCGCGCAGGCAAGCATGCGTAACCGGATCGAGGACTTGATGCGCCAGGCACTCCGTTCGAACGAGTTCCCCGAAGGGCAAAAAGCCACGTTCCGCCAATGGATCGATAGTAAAAGTGATGCCGACGCGTCGAAAGCAGCTTCAGCCGAGGTGATGGCCGCGATCGTGGGTTCCGACCACCCCATCGCGAAAGAGATCCTTTCGCTCGAGAGGTACTTGGTCAAGAAATCGATCTGGGTATTTGGAGGTGACGGATGGGCCTATGATATCGGCTTCGGTGGCCTTGATCACGTGTTGGCCAGCGGACAAGATATCAACGTGTTGGTACTCGATACCGAGGTGTACTCCAATACCGGCGGGCAGTCGTCCAAATCGACACCCATTGCCGCCGTGGCCAAGTTTGCCGCGGCCGGGAAACGGATTCGCAAGAAAGACCTCGGCATGATCGCCACCACTTATGGATACGTCTACGTGGCGCAAGTAGCCATGGGAGCCAACCAGTCGCAGACATTGAAAGCCATGAAGGAGGCCGAGTCGTATAATGGCCCTTCCATCGTTATCGCGTACTCGCCCTGTATCAGCCACGGGCTGAGAAAAGGGATGGGACACGCCCAGTCGGAGCAGAAAGCAGCGGTGGAAAGTGGGTACTGGCATCTCTGGCGCTACGATCCACGTTTGGAAGATGAAGGGCAAAATCCCTTCCAACTCGACAGCAAGGAGCCTGATTGGAGCAAGTTCCGGGATTTCTTGATGGGCGAGGTGCGCTACACCCAGCTTATGAAGTCGTTCCCCCACGAGGCCGACGAGCTCTTCAAAGCCGCGCAAGAGGCGGCCCAGTGGCGTTATCGCTCCTACATGCGCATGGCAGAAGCATTGTATGCCCTGCCCGAGGAGCAGCCTGCCGAGGATTTGAACTGATAGGGCAGTAAAATAACACTCCGTGTTTTTCCGGGGGTGTCACCAAGGTGATGCCCCCGGCTATTTTAAACGGATCTCCAGAATATTTTGCGTATCTTTGCCGTCAAAATTAGGTGAATAGTCATGAAGGTACAAATCATCAACGGACCCAACCTCAACTTGCTTGGGGCACGGGAGCCAAGCGTCTACGGCGACACCACTTTTGGCGATTACTTGAACAATCTCAAGGCGAACTACCCGGCTATGGAAATCGACTACTTTCAGTCGAACATCGAGGGTGAGATCATCAACAAGATTCAAGAGGCGGGGTATGGACGCGACGGCATTATTTTGAACGCGGGAGGTTACACGCATACCTCCGTCGCTATTCGCGATGCCATTAAAGCGGTTCCTGCACCGGTGGTAGAGGTACATATCTCCAACGTCCATGCCCGGGAGGAGTTCCGACACCACTCCATGCTTTCAGCCGTTTGTCTCGGCGTGATCGCGGGATTTGGGCTGGATTCGTACCGGCTGGCAGTGGAAGCCATCCTGTCCACAAACAAAAAATGAGATAGAGTGTTACATAGGTTGTAATCAACTATTTCGTTAAGCAAGAGCAGAAGCAAAGCTTGCTTTGATTATGCCGAGCACAGAAATAGTCTAACTTTAGTGAACAAATAAATATGCATAAACATACAAAAATTATTGCCACTATTTCCGATAAGCGGTGCGAAGTGCCGTTTCTAAGAGAACTGTTCGAGGCCGGAATGAACGTGGTGAGGCTTAACTCGGCGCATTTGGACGAGGAAGGGTTCCTGAAAATTGTCCGGAACGTGCGGGAGGTATCCGATGAGATCGCTATTCTGGTAGATACCAAGGGGCCGGAAATACGAACCACGGTGGCAGAAGCTCCCATCGAGCTGAAAACGGGTGAACGAATCAAGGTGGTGGGAGACCCCACCGGCGTGTCGTCACGAGAGACCATCTACATCTCCTACCAGAATATCACCGAGGTAATGGACGAAGGGGATGATATCTTGATTGACGATGGAGAGATCGACCTGAGAGTAATTGAGGTTCATGACGACCACTTGATTTGCCTGGTGACCAACGAGGGGGTCGTGGGTAGCCGCAAGAGCGTGAATATTCCCGGCGTGCGTATCAACTTGCCGGCAATTACCGAAAGGGATAAAGAATTTATTGCCTTGGCAGATAAGAACGAGGTCGATTTCGTGGCCCATTCGTTCGTGCGGAGCAAGGGTGACGTGATCGCGGTGCAAGAGATATTGGACAAACTGGGCAGCTCCATGAAGGTGATTGCCAAGATAGAGAACCAAGAAGGGGTGGATAACGCGGATGAAATCCTGGAGGCCGCGTACGGCGTCATGATTGCCCGGGGCGACCTGGGAATCGAGGTAGCCCAAGAGAAGATCCCGGGTATCCAGCGGGTGCTTATCAAAAAAGCAATCCAGTACAAGAAACCTGTAATCGTGGCCACGCAGATGCTGCACTCCATGATTCAATACCCCCGGCCTACCCGTGCGGAGATTACCGATATCGCGAACGCCATCTATTACCGTACCGACGCGGTAATGCTGAGCGGGGAGACCGCCTACGGGAAATACCCGGTGGAAGCGGTACGTACCATGGCGAAGACCGCTTACGAAGCCGAAGTGACGAAGCTATCAGAGAATGATATCCGGGTGCCTTTCGCGGACGATGACCGGGAGGTGACGGAATTTTTGGCCAAACAGGCGGTGAAATCGTCGCAGCGATTGAACGTGAAAGCAATCGTGACTGACAGCCATACCGGCCGAACCGCGCGGGTAATGGCCGCCTTCCGGGGAAGAAGCCCCATCTATGCTATCACCACTACCAAACGGCTCGCGCGTGAACTCGCGCTTTCGTACGGTATCTGGGCAGAGTTTCAAGAGGGGAAGGGCGATGGCAATACCAAGGAGAGCCGAAGGGCCTACTTCACCGAAGCCATACGGCGACTGATTGATAGCAAACTGATCAAACGGCAGGATCGGGTGGCTTACCTGGGAGGAAGTTTCGGGGAAACCGGGGGGACTACTTACCTGGAGGTCGTGGATGCATGGCGGGTGCTGGAAGCGAAAGAACGCTACAACCTGCCCGACTATACCACGTGATATATGCACGGTTGCCGTGTTATAGAATTCGCGGCAGCACGTGATTAATTGGCCTGCAACATGAAAAGTGTAGAAGAGTATATCGTTGCCCACATCGATCCCGAGCCCGATCTATTGAAAAAGATCGACCGGGAGACGCACGCGAAGATGTTGCATTCCAACATGAACTCGGGACACCTGCAGGGACGCTTCCTCGCGATGTTCACTCGAATGATCGGCGCGAGGCGAGTGTTGGAAATCGGCACCTTCGTGGGGTACGCCGCGCTCTGTTTTGCCGAAGGATTGGACGAGGGGGGAGAACTTCACACCATCGAAGTAAACGATGAGCTGGAAGATCTTCTGCGTACCCATTTCAACCAGTCGGAACACGGACACAAGATTACCCTTCATATCGGTGACGCGGGAGAGGTTATCCCCACGTTTGCCGAAGAGAGCTTCGATTTAGCGTTCTTGGATGCCGATAAGGAAGATTACTGGGAGCATTACGAGCTCATCCTTCCCAAGATTCGTAAAGGAGGAGTAGTGTTGGTAGATAACACGCTCTGGTACGAGAAGGTGTTGAACGTGGCGAAACGAAACGACGAGGCCACCCGATCGGTTCAGGATTTTAATGAAAAGTTGGCCAAGGACGACCGGGTGGAGAAAGTAATCTTGCCCCTTCGTGACGGGATAACCTTGGTACGAAAAAAATAGAGAATATGGAATCGAACAGGCAACAAAAAATAAACCGGCTCATACAGAAAGAGCTGGGCGAGATCTTTTTATTAGAAGCCAAGAAGATGCCGGGAGTGTTAATCTCGGTAACCGGCGTGCGGGTGACTCCCGACCTGGGAATAGCGCACGCGCACCTGAGCGTGTTCCCTTCGGAAAAAGCAGCAGAGCTGGTCGACAATATCAACGACAACGTGAAAACGGTGCGTTATAACCTCGGCAAGCGGCTGAGAAACCAGCTGCGGGTAATCCCTGAACTGGTATTCCACGTGGATGACTCGCTCGATTACATTGATAATATCGATAAACTCTTGAAAGGCGACTGACCCGTATGAACGTCTCCTTCTTCATAGCACGCCGGTACCTCTTCTCCAAGAAGTCGCACAATGCCATTAACGTGATCTCCATGATCTCGGTATGTGGCATCGCCATCGCTACCATGGCCATGGTGTGCGTGCTATCGGTATTCAACGGGTTCGGGGGCATCGTGGAGGGGATGTTCAACGCGTTTGACCCCGACCTCAAGATTACCGTGAAGGAAGGCAAGGTGTTTGATTGGCATACCCCCGAATTTGAAAAAGCGTTGCAGGTAGAGGGCATTCAGATGATCTCCGAATCGTTGGAGGAGAATGCCCTTTTCTTGTTCGACGATAGCCAGGTGCCGGTATTGATGAAAGGGGTATCGGAAGAGTTCCGGCTGATGGCCGATATGGAGAAGCTGGTGGTAGACGGGACGTTCAAGTTGCGGGAAGACGTGGTGGATTACACCACCCTCGGGGCTGGGCTGGCGGTCACGCTCGGTGCTCGCCCCGGCTTTATCAACCCTGTCGAAATTTACGCTCCCAAACGGGACGAACGGGTAAACCTCGCCAATCCCGCGGCCGCCTTTAACCGGGGATACGTGCAAATCGGGGGTGTTTTCAGCCTTAACTCGCCACGACACGACGAGCAGATGGCCCTCGTACCCATCGGCCTCGCGCGCGATCTGTTTCATTACGACGATGAGGTGACCTCCCTCGATATCCAACTGGCACCCGATGCTTCGGTAAAGAGGGTCAAACGGGAAGTGCAAAACACTTTGGGAGACCGCTTCCTCGTGGAGGACCGTTTCGAACAGCAGCGCGAATCGTACCGGATGCTGCAGATCGAAAAGTGGGTGACCTTCCTTATCCTCGCCTTCATCCTGTTGATTGCCGTGTTCAACGTGGTTGGTTCCTTATCAATGCTGATCGTGGAGAAACAGGAAGATATCCGGAGCCTCCGGCACATGGGAGCTTCCAACGAGTTGGTATCTCGTGTTTTTTTATACGAGGGATGGCTGATTACTTTTATCGGCATCGTGGCCGGCATCGTGACCGGGCTTGTTTTATGTCTCTTGCAGCAGCATTTCGGGTTACTCCGCCTGAGCGATACGCCCGGGGCCTATATCATCGATGCCTACCCGGTGATCGTCCAGTTCACCGATATCTTGGTCGTTTTTTCCGTGGTGAGCGCGATCGGCATATTAACCGTGCTTTATCCTGTCTCCAACCTGAAGAAGAAGCTTGCTGTCATTTCATAGAACTTTCCTTTTTGCTGACTCATTTTCTTCGGGTACATTCTCTGTATGTACCGGTTAGCCCTGCCTCGTGTTTAGTTGCAATTTTCCATCTCGACAATATAAAAGCCGTTTTGCTTGATCTCGTCCACCTTGTCCGGGTTCACCGACTCGATATGGCAAAACCGGCACTCTTCGGAAGTGAGGGGTTGCCCTTCCTGTCCTTTCGTTTTCAGGTACTCCCTACCATACTCGTGGATTTGGTTTTCATCCCTGATGTCTTGCGGGGCAATGATGTCGAAGTGCATCACCGTGCCGTCTTTTTTTGTTACATAGGTGTCCCAAACAGCTACTTGCATACCGTGTGATTTTTATTGATGTTGTGCGATATCGCGGGTGTTCCCCTACATAACAAATTATCGGTGTTATAAGTTTTTCTTTGCCGTGTCAATACCGCCTGTCTCGCATGGTAACGGATGAGCTGGTGGCTGCCGAGCGAGCGGGCTGTTGCCTTCCCCGGCGGTTGACGCGTGGATTGTCTTGCCGGGCAGGAGGTGGTGTTCCTTTCCAAAGTTGGTTTTCGAAATCGATCAGCTCTTGCTCGATCCGCTCCCGTTCTGCTTGTGCCTCCTCGGGGGTGGAAGTATACTGGGAGATGGATAGGTTCCTTGGATTTTGTGCTTTATAAATCTCCCCGTTGTATTTTCGCAGCCGGAAGAAGTCATCCACGGTACCGCTCATGCTGTTGTTGAGGGAGGAAGCCATGATGGGCATACGCCGTGCATAAGATTCAAGTGCACTGTACGGGATCCAGAAAAGAGGGTAGCGGGTGGCTTCGGTAGCATAGTCGTCTGCACGATGGAGGACAGGGCAGATAGCAAGGGGGCGAACCTCGAAGCTGGAGGTAGCCGGCTCAACGTAATAAGCCTCCTTCACGAAGTAACCCAACACCTCGTTGCCGGGGATATCGGCATCGTTGACCACGATTTCTCCGCCGTCTGTTTCATGGTAGATCCCAAACCGGTCCAAGAAAGCCGGAAAATCGAGGCGGTACTCATCGGTGAATACCTCCTGCCCGTCGAGGTACTCGTAAACGGGAATACGCTCTTCTTGGAAGAGATGGAATATTAGGGTAAAGAGGCTCGATTTACCCTCGATAGGCGTGACCGGGTAATAGAGCGGGGCGTTGGCCTCTCGCGTGAGATCAAGGTGCCGGTAAATTACGCGGGACCACTTCGCGTTTTCAAGCGACTCATCCACGTGGTTACTTCCTGGTACCGACCAGGTTGTCGTGCCGGCTTGTTGTTGTCGCGTCTCGTTTTGCCGCCGCTGTTCAATGCGTTCCCTCGCGGTCTCCTGCGAGAGAAGAGATCCAACTCCTCCCGCGAAAAGAACCCCTATGATTAATAATACCCTTGCTTGCATATATTTTTTATTTCCAAATTCTAAATTGACACATTATTCACATTGGCACATTAGTCTTATTAGCACATTAATCTCATTAATCACTGTACTCTAACTTCCATGACCGCGATCTCTCGTTCCGTGCCGTCGGGACCCGCGGCCCGTACGCCTGAGATGTAGAAGTAGCTTCCCCGCGTGAGGCGTCGGATCTGTTCTTTCTGCCTTTCGGAAAAGCGATTACCGTTGGATACCTCCGGGATGGCGTTTCCCATCGAGTCGAAGAAAACCGTGCGGAAGCTCCTCACTTGGAACGGCACGGAGAGGATACCGTCGTCGATCGCGGCCTCGATACCGTCGCTATTCATCAGGATGCCCTTCGATAGGCTTCCTCCTTTAAATATTACCGGATTCCCGTTGGCATCGGCGTACTGTATAAACGGGGTGGGGTCGGGGAGAGGGCGCACCCGGAACTCCTGGGCCGCCATTTGACGGATGACCCCGCCGGTTGTGCGCGCCGAGACGGTGATCACAGCATCTTGTCCGATTGCCGTGGGGCGAGCCACCCACCGGTTCCCGCTACGGGTGAGCGTGCCATTACTCATGCTTGCCTGCACTTCTCCTTGCGGGATGCCTGGCACGGAGATGCTTACCTCGTTGTCGATGCCCGCGTACAGCACGTTGGTCAGCACGGGAGCGATGGAGGCCATTGGTTCGATCACGGTGTAGCTGCTCCGGAACGGGTGGCGTGTCACGGAACCGTCGCTGCCGGCCATCTCCAGGTAACCTTCCAGCGGGAAAATACCTGCACGGGATGCCGGTACGGAGAAGTGCCCTTTTTCCGCGACATCTAACATGTTTCCATTCACGAAGACCGACGGGGAGCGCGTGGTATCTTCCGCCGCGAGAATCACCCGGGCATTGTAGGTGCCGCCCTGCACCACGATAGCGGACTCCGGGATCAGGTACGCGTTGAGGCGGTTCATCCGGAAGTCGCCGCCGTCCACGTTATGGAGGATATTGGTCAGGGCTTCTCCTTCCGATTCACGGATATCGTTTTCTATCTTCGTGAGCAGGGTCACGGCAGCTGCCAGCGGCATCTGCTCGAACAGGGAAGCCTCCCAGCTTTTATTGCCCGACCGGGGGATGGTACCGAGGTTTTTCTCGATGATGGATCGGCGTGACGGGTCGGAAACGACTTCCATGAGCGAGTTCCGGTAGTTGTCGATGGCTTCCCTCAGCTTTTTCCCCTCCCCGTGGATGGGGGAGAGCATTACTACCGAGGCTGCTTCCAAGTCGTCTTTCCGTCGGATATTTTCGAGGTTGGCCCGTTTCCCGTCGGCCTCTCGTACCATTTTTAGCTTTAGCTCTCCGATGTATCCTGCAAGGGAATCGCTCGCGGCACGTACTTGGCTTCCTTTGATATACCATTCGCCTGCTTTCTCGGGGTTCCGGGTGTGATAGGCCGTCAGTTCCTCCATGATGAGCCTGTTTCTCTCCAGCAGCGTGGCGGATGAATCTCCCAGGCTGTCGTCCACCAGCTTGAAGCCGTCCAGCACCTCGACCGAAACATTCAACGCCAGCATCGCGATGAACACCAGGTACATCACGTTGATCATCTTCTGCCGGGGGGAGTGGGGGCTGTTTACTGCCATACAATGGATGGTTTAGGCATACGGGTTTTCGGGATTGTTGCCGCGGTTCGCGGTCATCGCGTGGAGCATGCGGGCGTAAACTTCGTTCAGCTCCTTGAGCTGGTGAGCCATCTTCTCGGTCTCTTTCTTGATGGATGCCCCGTCGGGAAACGCATCGCTGTATTCTGCACGCAAGCGGTCTAATCCGCGGTTGATCTGCTCTATAGTACCAATTTGGCTGCTGATGCCCTTTAATTGGATCTCGTAAATGGAGTTGAGGCCGGACAGTGTGCGGTTCAGATTCTCCATCTGGCGACTGTACTCTTCGGTGCCGGCCGAGAGGTCGGGGATGAATGTTGCCTGATGTTCTTCGGAGGAACCCGGACGGGTGTCCCGTGAAGCCGGCCAAGATGTTTCGGGATGATGCGCTTCTCGGGGAGCGGGGGCGTGGTGAGCACGGTGCCGTGCCGTGCCGCTAGCTTGGTGCACGGGGTTGGTAGAACGACCGTCTTGGTCCTCGGGAGAATTACCGCTAAGCGCCGGAAAGACCTGCTCCCAGGCATAATCTTGCACGGGCCTGTCAAATGCCGAAAGGGTAAAGACGATTACCTCGGTCATCATTCCTATAAAAAGCATCTCGTTGCCAAAGGGGAAATGGAGCAACTTGAACATGGCGCCAAGGATCACGATGGCCGCACCGATGCTGTAAGCGAAATTGATAAAACGTTTTCCCCGTTCGGTCTGTAGGAATCGTTCTAACCGGTTTTTATATCTGCTGTAGGCGTTCATAGACTTGTTATTTTGGCAATCCACGCGTGCAATGGGTGTCTGCGGGATTGTTGTTCGTGTACTGTTCTCGTGTAGCGGGTTTATTTTCCCGTGCTGACCTGTGTGCGCACGCAGCGGAACCCGATGTAGGAGCGCCCCTGGTTCTGGTGCTCCCGGTCGCGTGTTCCCGGTTGGATAAACGTGGCGATGTCTTTCCACGACCCTCCTTTTACCACCTTCCGTGTCATCGCGTACGGGCCCGTTTCCGAGGCGTTATAGCGATACTCCGGGTTCATATCTCCCATCAGCTCGTTGCCTGCTTCCGTGAAGGTGGTAGAGGTCCACTCTGCCACGTTGCCTGCCATGTCGTATAACCCGTAGGGATTGGCCCGGTAGCTTCTCACCTTGGCAGTGATCAGGTGGTTGTCTGCCGCGTAGGCACCTTCCCCCGGCTTGAAGTTGGCTTGATAACAATCCCCATCACTGATGCCCCCCTCAAACCCTTGCGCCGCCATCTCCCATTCTGCTTCGGTGGGTAGGCGGTACCGTTCAATGATCACGTTGTCGCGGTTGATGCTTCGGCGGAGGAAGAGGGTACGCCACTCGCAGAAGGCATTGGCCTGTTCCCACGAAACGCCCACCACCGGGTGGTGCGCGTAGGCCGGATGAGAAAAGTAGTGGCGTAGGTAGCGTTCGTTGTCCGCGTCGGGGAAATCGTTCACCCAGCAGGTGGTATCGGGGTAGATGTTCACGATGCGGGTGTGTACGAAGTCGTAGAGGCTGCTCAAGGGGCGGGTGATGGTTTCGTTCACGACCCGCCCGTCCGGGGCGATGTATGCCGTATCTTTCGTGATCAGTATGGTTTCATTGGGGATGATAGCGAGGCCTGTATCGAGTGATCGTTCCGCGGGGTTCAGCCTGTATTGGCGGCGGGCTGCTTCGGCCGCGTCGAACCACTCGTAACGGAAGTTCAATTGACGAACGTCCAACATACGTTTTCCCGTGATGGGATGCGTGGTATATAGGCTGTTGATGGTGGCTTCTTCCTCTTCAGTATTTCGTGTCCACGGGATGGGGAGTGACCAGTTGAGGCGGGGCGGTACCGGATCGCCATACTCGTCCTCGGTGATCTTGTAGAAGTCGTCTCCCGCGTAGGCGGGGTCTGCCAGCCGTTCACGGATAATGGAGTCTCGTACCCAGTAAACGAACTGCTTGTATTGCGAGTTGGTGATCTCGGTTTCGTCCATCCAGAAGTTGTCGACAGACACCCCGCGCGAACTAAGGTTCAAGCCCCACAGCGAATCTATTTCTCCCGTGCCCATCGTGTAGGCTCCCCGGGATACCAGTACCATGTTGTAGGGAGTTGGCTCCTCCCATACCTTGCCGACAGGCACACCGGTAAGCTCCCCGCCGATGCTACTACCAATCCCTCGCCTCCCGCAGGAGATAATAACGGTCAGCAACAGTATACATAAGCCCCATCTTCTCATTAATGAAAAATTAATAATTTAGAATTAATAATTAGCGATTAGCAACCTGCAAATGCTAAAGTAGCCGGATGCTCTTATGCGGTTGGCGTTTTGGCTTGAACGAGTCCATGGGTAAATTGTACCGTAGGTATACCTCGTGCCCGCTCCCGCTATGTTTACCGATTTCGCCGGTGTAGAGCTCGTAAGCGTATCCCAGTTCCATCCCGTGTAGCGTGGCACCCGCGAAAAAAGCATACCCTTCGTCCATTTTCCACGATGCGCCTCCCGAGAACTTCCGGTCGTATACCAGCCGAAGCGCGGTTTGTACGCGCGTTACTCCCGCGATACTTTGCACCCGTGCTGCCGGTTGTAATTCTAACGGATGAAGCAAGCGAATATTGCATCCGGCCATTAAATTATACGCGCGAGGTACGTGAGTGGTCAGGGAATCAGCTGGAAGAGAAGTCAGGTTGATGGTGTCATTATATACCGGAAAGCGAGGTTGAAGGGCGTGCAGTACAGATAGGCCCACGAAAGCGTGTTGCCCCGTCCACGAGATGCCAACATTCAGGTCGAACAGTTTTTTCTTGACCTCGGTTACCTCAAAGGCACGTTGCGCGCGTATAAGGGTATCCCCCATCAAGTTTCGGCTGCCGGCATCAAAGTTCAACTCGTGCATTCCCGCTTGCAGACCGATGTTTAAGAACCCGTTGGCGATCTCTTTCTTGAAACTGTACTGGGCTGCCAAGAGGGAGTTCCGGAGCGTGCCGGTCGTCTCGGTATATGCTACCAGCCCCGCACCGTGCCTTCTCCCGAAGAATTCAAACGGCATATCGGCAGTGACAACGAACTGCCGGGGGGCGTTCTCGATCTTGCTCCACGGGTAACGGTAAAGGGCGGCTGTCCGGATAGCTTCCTTCTCTCCCGCGAACGAGGGGTTGAGGTAGCTTCGTACTGCCCAAGGCTGGCTGAACGAGGCATCCCACTGCGCCTGCACCGGCGAGAGAGCCTGCAGGAGCAAGGGGATGATCAATAAGAACCGCCGCTTTTCCATTGCAAGTATAACGGAAAAGCGGCGGGAAAATTGCGCGTGAAGAGAAAAATTACGCGAGGCTCTCCGGTTTCACCCGCATCACGCTTAGTGCCTTGAGCATCCATTTGGGAAGGGCCTTTTCGGGATCCCTGTTTTTCAGGTTGATGCTTAGTCCCAGTTTTTTCACGACCGGCACCTTGTGGGTCTCCACGAACTCGATCAGCGTGCCGTCCGGGTCCTCGATATAGGCAAACTGCCCGGCGGCGTCGCCCATGTCGAACGAGCTGCCCTCCTTGAACTGTTGAGTTGTATCCACGGTGAAGGGATACCCCAGCTCCGCGCACCACTTACCCAACGCGTCCATATTCCGGATATCGAAACATACTTGGATAAAGCCCGGATCGCCCCAGAAACGTCCTTCATAGAGTTTCTTCGGGGTTCGCTCCAATGCCTGGACCAGCTCGATGGTGGAGGGGCCAAACAGTTGGCTGAAGCTTCCTTTTCTTGGTTTGGAATGGGTCAACAAGCGTCGGCGGAATTTTTGTGTTCCCGAGGGAAGGGATTCGAAATCGGGGAACACGCCCGTTTCGTCGGAAAGGATGGTGTCGTAGCCCAGGATGTCCCGGTAGACCGTCATTGCCCGGTCGATATCGGTAACGCCAATCGTCACGCCCGCCACACCGGCGGTTAATCGTCCCTCGTCCTTGAAGATGTAATTGTCGTGCACCACTTGAAAGAGGTTCCCGTACGGGTCTTTCAGGTAGAAGGTTTGTTGCCCGTCGATATTCTTGTTCAGCCCTCCCACGATGTTTGCTTTCGGGTTACGGGAGAACGCCTCGAACGCGCGGGCCACGTCCCTGCTCTTTACCTTGCAGACCAAGACGCCCAGGTCGCCCATGTTCAGTTCGAAACCGAGCGGCTCGGGTTTCCGCTCCGCGTACTGCCATACTTCGAAGCCGCCGCCACCTTGCATGTTTACCGCGATCGCGGCATGGCGTCGTTGGGGCTTACCCCCGGTGTAGGGCAGCATCAGTTCCGCTACCTTGTTGTCCTCCAGGATACGGATATCCATGTTGAACAGTTCGATGTAGTACTTCCAAGCCTCGTACAGGTTCTCTACGCCGATACCTACTTGTTGAATTCCAGAAATGATATACCCGTTGTTACTATCCATTGTATGTTATTATTTAACGGGATTCATCCCGTTTTTAACGTTATGTTTTGATTTATAAAGAAGAGCCGCCCCGTGAAAAAGGTACTCGTCGCCCGGTTGCCGAGTCCGCGTTGAAAGACCCTTCTCGATCAGGTTGCCTTGATTTTCCGGACCATCGTTCGTGCCAATCCCGGGAAGAACCGTTTTATATAGACCATCAGCAACTCTTTGCCGCCGACGAGCACTTCCGGCTTCCGTTTCTTGATGGCTCGTACGATCTTCTCTGCCGCTTTTTCGGCCGGCATCCCGGTCTCTTGCCCCTCGTCCATTTGGGCGTGCTTGCTGCCATCGGCCTCCAGTGCGTTGTAAGAGATGTTGGTATGTATTCGTCCGGGGCAAACCATTACCACCCGGATATTCCGGTCGTAATATTCCGCGTGGACCGTCTCGAAGAAACCGTACAGGGCAAACTTGGAAGAGGCATAGGCGGAACGGAGCGGGAAGCCGAACTTCCCCGTGATACTGCTGGTCACGGCCACGGTGCCGCCCCCCTTCACGATCATGCTGGGCAGGAGCCGTTTCGCGATCTTGACCGGCGCGAAGAAGTTGACCGCCATGATCTTTTCGTCCACGCTATACGCGGTGTCGAGGGTTTTGGAGCGTTGGCTGATCCCGGCATTGAGAAAAGCGATATCAATGGTGCCGAAAGTGTCGATTGCCTTGTCCACCAACCCGTCGATCCCTTCCAAGTCGGAAAGGTCGTAGGGCAATACCTCGCATCGTGCTCCCAAGCGGATGCAGGTTTCTTGCACCTCTTTTAATCGCTCTACCCGCGTCGCGGTGAGGATCAAGTTGGCTTTTTCTTTTGCCCAGAGGTACGCGCACGCTTCGCCGATACCCGACGAGGCGCCCGTGACCCATATCGTTTTACTTGTTTGCATGTTAAAATTTCAGATTCCGGATTAATCATCACATCATCACATCATCGAATCGTCTCATCATCACATCGTCTATTGGCACATTGGCACATTAGTCTCATTAATCACATTAAGTTAGTCCCGCAGTACCTCGTTCCATAGCTGTGTGCGGAAGTCGTCCATGGAGTGCGGCTCGCACTCGTCCACGTTTTGCACGTTGCGGGAGGTGTAGATCATCTGTTCCAAGAAGTAGGGTGCGCGGTTGGCTCCCTCCCCGAGGTTGATCAGCACCGTTTCGCCGTCTTTGATCAGGTTCTTTTTCAGGGCGATGAAGAAGCCGGCCATGCACACGGCCGAGGCAGGGCCCGGGATAACCTTCTTCTCGTAGGCCATGAGTTTACCCACGGGCAGGAGTTTCTTCTCCCGCATGCGCAGGAAGCTACCGCCCGATTCTTTCACAAGCTTGGCCACGATGGGATAACTGGCCGGGTTGCCGGTGGCCAAGGTCGGCACTTCGGTCTCCGGGTTTTCGATGATGGGATAATTTTTCTCGAACCCTGCCGGGAAGCCCGCGGCCTCGGCATCCTCCCACGCGCGCACCATCGGGTCGCATGCATCGGTCTGCACCAGTAGGAAACGCGGGTTCTTCAAGTCGGGATAGATCTCCTTGATGTCGCGGATCCCCTTGTCGATCGCGATGGGGCCCGTTCCCCCACTGACGGCTTGGATATAGACATCGGGTATTTGCTCCATCTGGCGGAGCCACTCGAAGACCATCGTCTTTTTGGCTTCCACCCGGATGGGGTCGATATTCCCGGTCGATAACGGGATATTATGCATCGCGGCGTACCCCGCGGCAATCTCTTTTGCCTTGGCGTAATCGCCCATCACCCGGAAGACCTGCTGCCCGTACGAGCTGATGGTGGCTTCCGAGGTTTTGATGGCGTCCTCGGGCATGAAGACCGAGCAGTTCACGTTGGCCATGGAGAGGTACATGGCATAGGCCGTGGCCGAGTTCCCGGTGGAGGCGATGCAGTACTGATCGATCCCGATCTCTTTAAAGAGACTGGCAGCCAGCGAGGCCGCGATGTCCTTGAAGGTGCCGGTTCCCCCGTTGAGGTCGTTCCGGTACACGTTCACCTTGATATCGAGGCCATACTCTTTTTTCGCGAACTCCTCCAAGAAGGACCACTGCTCCACGGGGATGGCTCCCTCCCCTTTGGAGACGATGTGCCTCCGGCGCAACAAGGGCAGGAAAGGGAAGTAGTGCCAGAAGCTGTCGGGCGTGCGTTTCATGATGCGGGGCAACCGCTGGTACCTACGGTTATAGGATACCTCGGAGTGCTTGCTCCCGCACTTGGGGCACTGCTGGCCTTGATCGAACCACGTCCAGAAGTTAGGGGTTACATGGCCGCATTGGGTGCAGGTTAAACTGTATTTATGTTGAATTTTAACACGAAGCATGGTAACTTGTTTTTAATTACGAGACCGACATCTGCTGCATCTCGTCTGATTTGTATTTTCCTGCCTCGAGGTTGACCTTGATCTTTTTAAACACTTCGATGGTTTCCGCCACCTCTTTCTCCGTGTGTGAAGCGGTTGGGATTAACCGGAGCATAATTACATCTTTGGGTACCACGGGGTAAGCCACGACGGAGCAGAACACGCTGTGGTTCTCCCGTAGGTCTACCACCACGTTGGTACCTTCTGCCACGGTTCCGTCGACGTAGACCGGCGTGACGGGCGATTGGGTATTCCCGATGTTAAACCCTTCCGCGACCAATCCATCTTGCAGAGTCTTGGCAATTTTCCAGAGGTTCTCCTTGTGCTGGGGTTGTGTTTGCAGTATCTCGAGTCGCTTCAACGCGCCAATCACCATCGGCATGGGGAGTGATTTAGCGAATATCTGCGACCGCATGTTATACTTGAGCGAGTCGATGATTGCCTTCTCGCCGGCCACGAACGCGCCGATGCCAGCCATCGACTTGGCGAAGGTGGCGAAGTAGATGTCCACCTCGTCCATCAGACCGAAGTGCTCGCTGGCTCCCGCACCGGTCTCACCCATGGTGCCGAAGCCGTGCGCGTCATCGATCAACAACCGGAAGCTGTATTTCTCGCGCAGTTTCACGATGCCGGGAAGGTCCCCCAAGTCGCCCGACATGCCAAACACCCCTTCGGTAATTAGCAGGATGCCCCCGCCGTTCTCTTCGGCGTTGCGGGTAGCGAAGCCCAGCATCTTATCGCATCGCTCCATGTCGTTATGCGGGAAGACAAAGCTCTTGCCGCCTTTGGCCTTGTGAAGGAAGATCCCGTCCATAATACAGGCGTGTGATTCGGAGTCGTAAACAATCACGTCGTTACGCGACACGAGCGAGTCGATGATCGACACCATGCCCTGGTAGCCGTAGTTCAACAGGTAGGCCGACTCTTTTTTCTCGAATCGGGCCAACTTCTCTTCCAGCTCTTTGTGGTATTTTGTTTGTCCCGACATCATCCGGGCCCCCATGGGATACGCCATGCCCCAGTCGGCTGCCGCTTTCGCATCAGCCTCGCGCACCTCGGGATGATTGGCCAGTCCCAAGTAGTTGTTCAAGCTCCAAGTGATTACTTCTCTCCCGAGAAACTTCATCCGTGGTCCTATCTCTCCCTCCAGCTCGGGGAACATAAAATATCCTTCCGCTTTCTGGCGGTACTGCTCGAGTGGCCCAGCGGCACTCTTTAGCCTGTCAAAAATATCTGTCATGTTGTATGTATATGTTGTGAATGATTTTCCTGAAAAAACGGCCGTCGAGGCCACTTACTGCAAAATTAGTCATTTTTCCTTTATTTCCACGAAATCGGCATCCTCCACGTCACTTGTCTCGAAGGTTTTTCGTTGGTAATCGATGATACGATCCTCTTGTCTTTCGGGCTGCTTGGGCGGTTCGCGCCGTGCTTGCCGGTAGCGAGAGTCCCGGTACGTGTTTTGCCGGTTTCGTTTGCCGAGAAGCCAAGCGCCAAATGCTTTCAGAAAGAAATATATAACGATAAAAATAAGGAGAAACTTAAAAAGAAATCCCATATGTAGTAACTGTTTGTTTAAAAGGTAAAGATACAATGATTCGGCAGATTATTTCGAACCGCTTTAATATATTTAACGATTGAGTTCCCGGGGCTACGCGAAGCTGCCCATTGCCTACTGGCCGGCTGTCCGATTAGGACGAACGGGAAGCAGCGAGAGCAAAATATACGCGACGATCGTGGCAGCGACGCCCGTCACACCCCACAGGGCAATGAAAGCGACCGTTAGTACAGCCAAAAGGGCTTGCCGCTCGTTTCCCTTCCAACGGAACGATGTTAGCTTGAGCGAGAACATGGGGATATTGGCTGCCATGAGAGGAGATAGGATAAAGAGGAAGGCGAGGGTCACGTAAAACAACCACCCGTTGCCTGCCACCAGTGTATGAATGCCGTAGCAGTAGCTGACCCAGAAGAGGCCGCTGGCAGGGGTGGGTAGTCCCAAGAATGAACGGGTCTGTCGTTCGTCGATATTGAATTTAGCCAGCCGGTAAGCAGAGAAAAGCGGAATGAGAAAGGCCAGGTAGGGAATAAATGGACGGAAGGGCTCCGCGAACCCGGGAAACAGGGCATGGTCCTGCAGGAGGATAAATAGGGCCGAAGCCGGTGCTACCCCGAAGCTAACCACGTCGGCCAGCGAATCCAGTTCTTTTCCCAAGGGGGAATAGGCGTTCAAGAGACGAGCGGCGAAACCATCCGTGAAGTCGAACAGCGCGGCAACAAACACCCATGTAGCTACCCCCGTGAAGTTTCCTTTGAATGCCAGGGTGATCGCGATACAACCCGAGAGAAGGTTTAGGAGCGTGAGTAGGTTGGGTACATGTTTTTGCATCTCTTTTTATTTTTTGATCAGTGGTAATCGTGCCAGAAAGGTAATGTTGGCACGTACTTCGTCGCCAAGTTCGACCAGTATTTCGCTGTCGACCGGCAGGTAGATATCCATTCTCGATCCCAGCTTGATAAATCCGAGGGGAGAGCCGATATGTGCCTCTTCTCCCTCTTTCACGTAGGTGATGATCCTCCGGGCCACGGCTCCCGCGATCTGTTTGGTGAGGATGGTGCCATGCTCCGGTGTCTCGATCACGATGTTGCTGTGCTCGTTCTCGTGGCTCGATTTTGGGAGGTAGGCCGCCCGGAAATTCCCTTCCACGTGGGAAAGATGGGTGATTTTCCCGCTCACCGGTATCCAGTTGGAGTGGGCATTGAAGAACGACATGAAGATAGATACCTGGATACGTTCCTCGTTAAAAAAGTTTTTTTCAAACACTTTCTCGATGACCACCACCTTGCCGTCGGTGGGGGCGTTCACCAACCCGTGCAGGTCGCCTTTATACACCCGGTTCGGGCTTCGGTAAAAGTTGACTGCCATCGCGAAGAGAATCAGCGAGGCCCCGAAGATGATGGTTGTGAGAAGCATCTTCGGAATACAAAGAAACAGGGTGAGGTTGATCACCAGTAACACACCAAAGATCCTTATTAGGGGGGACTTCCCCTCTTTATGAATGTATTTCAGCATTAATCCACGTTAAAGTGTCGTTGTTGGAACAGCGAGTCGATAGGTCTTCCACCCGGCAGGGTGCGGAAAATGCTGTCTTGCTTATTCTCGATCTCCTCGCGGTATTTTTCCGGAACGTATTCATCCCAGAGCTCTCTGTTCAGGTAGGGTACGATGGCCGGAACCACCGCCTCCACCCGGTGAAAGAAAAAGGACCCTTCTTTGACTTCCCGTGTGATGGCTATTTCTCGTTGGTCCAGCATCAACACCAGGTTAAGCAGTACGCTCAAAAAGACCATCATGGTGCCCACCGCAATCACGGCTCCAGCGAGGCGGTTGATAAAACTGAGGAAAACCACATCGATGAATCGCTCGAGGAGCCGGCCTATCAACGAGATAACCACGGCGATAAGCGTGAACGCGAGCACGTACGAGATCACTCGTGCCACCTCGGGTGTGAAGTTAACGAGCCGATCGAGTTCCGGGAGTATCATGGCTGCTAACCGGCCGCCAAAAATGGCTGCCAGCACGATGGTACCCAATCCCACCAGTTGCATGATTAATCCCTTTCGGTACCCGTTTACCAGGGCGACCAGTAAAAGGATGGTGACAAGTATATCAAACCAGTTCATTTTTCTGTTCTATGGTCGTTTTCTTGGCGTCGATCGGTTCCTTCATGAAGAGCGAGGCCATTTGGTTGAATTTCTCCGGCGAGTCGGTGGTATAGTACCGGGCGGTTCCATTTTTCGTGCACTTGGCTTCCATCCCCGGGTGTCGTTGAAGGTAATCGAGCAGGCTTTCTGCCACCTGTCTCCCTTGAGGGATAGCCTGGACCCCTTCCGGCAGGTATTGGCGGATCTTGTTCAATAGCAGGGGGTAGTGCGTGCATCCCAGGATGATGGTGTCGATTCGCGGATCGCATTCAAGGAGCCGGTTGATATGTTGCTTCACGAAATAGTCGGCACCCGGTTTGTCGTGCTCCCTGTTCTCGACCAAGGGCGCCCACATGGGGCAGGCTTCGCCGGTGACAGTTAGTCCCGGGTGGAGCTTACCGATCTCCATCTCGTAGGACCGCGACCCGATGGTACCTTCTGTTCCCAGTACCCCCACGTGCCCGCTGCGCGTGAGCGTGGCCACTTGCTCCGCGGTAGGCCGGATAACGCCCAGCACCCTTCGTTCGGGGTCTAACATGGGGAGGTTGATCTGTTGGATGCTTCGCAGTGCCTTCGCTGAAGCGGTATTGCACGCGAGGACCACCAGGTGGCATCCTTTCGAGAAGAGCCATTCAACTGCCTGCAGCGTGAACTCGTGAACCCGTTCGAACGACCGGTTACCGTAGGGTGCACGGGCATTGTCGCCCAGGTAGATGTAGTCGTACCGGGGCATCAAGGCTTTTATTTCGGACAGTACCGTGAGCCCGCCGTACCCGGAGTCGAACAGACCGATGGCACCCGCTTTCATTGAAACAGTTGTTTTACCGGATGCCCAGTTTTTGCATCACGTGGGGATTCGCGTCCACGGCACGGGGGGTTACAAAGGCGATGCCCGGGTCGGCCAAATCATATATCACGGTGAAACCCTGTTCGATCCCTACCGAACGGATAGCCTCGCTGATACGCTCCCGCAATGGCTCCAATAACCCTTGCTCTTGGTATTCGATGTCTTTTTGCGCGAGTTCCATGAATTGCTGCATCTTCTTTTCCAGTTCGGTCAACTCCTGCATCCGCCGAAGCTTGATGTTCTCTGCCAACGAGGATTGGTAGGTGATGTAATCGGAGTACTTTTTGTTGTACTCGTTCTGCATCAACTCCAATTCTTTTTTATAGTTTTCGCTTAAGTTTAGTAATTGCTGGGTGGCAGCTTCTCGCTCGGGAAATGCTTCCAAGAGTTCCGTGGTATTTATATAAGCAACGGTCACCTGCCGCGTCTCCATCCCTTGTGGCGGTATTACCTGCGAAAAGGTGGGGATGCTTATTAACAAAATAAATACACTAAGACCGAAAAAGGCTTTTTTTGTCATAATCATCTATTTTATGGGGTGAATATCTTGTTCGCTCTTCACGTAACCGGTGTTGCAATTGTAATTCGTTGTCCGGTGTGTGTTGCGGCCGCATCTGCCTTTAAGAGAGCGGATGCGGCCGCTTCAGGGTTAGGATATAAAATTACAATGTCAACTGGTTACGTTTCCTGCCCCCGTGGGTATTCCTTTACGGGAAAACCTGCCGAGGGACTTTTTTATTGTTTATAATGTTCTCTTTTCTTCTACCTCTTCGAACGATTCAATGATGTCTCCCACCTTGATGTCGTTGAAGTTACGTATGCTAATCCCGCACTCGTACCCGGAGGTCACTTCCCGCACGTCGTCCTTGAATCGCTTCAGCGAATCCAACTCGCCGGTAAAGATAACGATCCCGTCGCGTATGAGGCGAATACGGCTCGATCGCTTGATCTTCCCGTCTCGCACCACGCAGCCCGCGACCGTACCCACCTTTGATACTTTGAAGACGTCGAGCACCTCCACGTTCCCGGTGATCTCCTCCTTGATATCGGGCGAGAGCATCCCTTCCATCGCGGCTTTCACCTCTTCGATGGTGTCGTAGATGATAGAGTAGAGGCGGATTTCGACTCCCTCCTTCTCGGCTTCCTTCCGGGCACCGAGCGACGGGCGCACCTGAAACCCGATGATTATCGCGTCGGATGCCGCCGCGAGGGTGATGTCCGACTCCGAGATCTGTCCCACTGCCTTGTGGATCACGTTCACTTGTATCTCTTCGGTGGAGAGTTGGATGAGCGAGTCGGAGAGTGCTTCTACCGATCCGTCCACGTCACCCTTCACGATGATGTTCAGTTGCTGGAAGTTACCCACCGCGATCCGGCGCCCGATGTCGTCGAGCGTGAGCATCCGCTGCGTACGGATCGATTGCTCGCGTTGGAGTTGCTCGCGCCGGTTGGCAATTGAGCGGGCTTCTTGCTCCGTCTCCATCACGTTGAAGGTGTCCCCTGCTTGGGGAGCCCCGTTCAGTCCCAGTACCAGCGCGGGTTCGGCAGGTCCTGCCTCCTTGATGCGTTGGTTACGTTCATTGAACATGGCCTTTACGCGTCCGAAATAGGACCCGGCTAACAAGATATCGCCTTGTCGCAGGGTTCCGTTCTCAACCAGTACGGTAGCAATGTAGCCGCGTCCTTTATCGAGTGACGACTCGATGATGGATCCGGATGCCCTCCGGTCGGGATTGGCTTTCAGCTCCAGCATGTCGGCCTCGAGCAATACTTTTTCCAATAGCTCGGGTATTCCCAATCCTTGCTTTGCCGAGATGTCCTGCGACTGGTATTGGCCGCCCCAGTCTTCCACCAAGTAATTCATCTCGGCGAGTTTCTCTTTTATCTTCTCCGGGTTCGCGCTCGGTTTATCAATCTTGTTGATGGCAAACACGATGGGGACGCCCGCGGCACCCGCGTGGTTAATCGCTTCCACGGTCTGGGGCATCACGCTGTCGTCGGCTGCCACGATAATGATGGCCACGTCGGTCACCTTGGCACCCCGTGCACGCATCGCGGTAAACGCCTCGTGGCCGGGTGTATCCAGGAAGGTAATCTTACGGCCGTCTGCCAGCTGCACGTTGTACGCGCCGATGTGCTGGGTTATACCCCCGGCCTCACCGGCGATCACGTTGGTGCTGCGGATGCTGTCCAGCAGAGAGGTCTTCCCGTGGTCCACGTGTCCCATCACCGTAACGATGGGTGGGCGGGGGATCAAGTCTTCCGGTTCATCTACTTCTTCGGCGATCGCCTCGATCACGTCGGCGCTCACGAACTGGGTTTTAAAACCATATTCCTCGGCCACGAGGTTGATGGTTTCCGCGTCGAGGCGCTGGTTGATAGCTACCATCACGCCCAGGCTCATACAGGTGGAGATCACGCTTGTAACCGGCACATCCATCATGTTTGCCAAGTCATTTGCCGTGACAAACTCGGTAAGCTGCAGTACGCGGCTCTCTCTTTCCTGTTGCTTGAGTTCCTCCCGTTGCCGGTGAGCGGTGGCCTCCCTTTTTTCGCGCCGGTACCGGGCTCCTCCCTTCTTGCCCCTCTTCTCGGTGAGGCGCGCGAGGGTTTCTTTCACTTGCTTTTGTACATCCTCGTCGCTCACCTCGGCTTTGATCGGCTTCCGGAGGGATGCCCGCCTGTCGCCTCTCGATCCTTGGGCATACGTGCCCGGCTTGTCGATGTTCACTTTCCCGGAACGGATACGCCTGCGTTTTTTCTTCTTGCTGTCGTCCTCCGGGGTGGTGGCACCCTGTTTCTTCTTCTCGTCGATCGCCTCCTTCTTCAGCTGGGTTACTTTTTCTTCTTTCACCTTCTTGCTGTCGAGCGCTTTTTGCTCTCGTTCCAGCCGTTCTTTTTTACGCTGGGCCCTTGACTTCCGGGGCGGGCGGGTACGGTCGTTGATGGAACTCAAGTCGATGGATCCCTTGACCACGATATTGGATTCCAGTTTGTTCTTGTTTAACCGGAAAACCTTGTCGGACTTGGGCTTATCGGGAGCTTCCTCTTTGCCTTCGGCGGTGCCGACCTCCTCTTTGCCTTCTATGGTGTCAGCCTCTTCTTTGGAGGCTGTTATTTCTTCTTTAGGGGCCTCTTTGGTACTCTCTTCTTGCCTGCTTTCCGCGGGAGTGTCTTCTTTCTTTTCTACCTCCTTGGCAGTTTTTTCGATTCCTTCATCACGCGGCGTCACGACGGCCTTCTCGGGCTTCGGCGTTTCCGCCTCTTTCGTTTCCACGGTTTGCTTTGTTTCTGCCGTTGGCTCCTTCGGGGCCTTTACTTCCGGTGTTGGCTCGCTCTCCTTGGATACGATTTCTTCCGACACGGGTTTCTTCGCGCCTTGATCTTCTTTTTCTTTCGCGGGAGGTAACGCGGCCTCTGCCTCTACGGTTGAGGGAGCGGGGGAAATCTTTTCCTCGTCTCGACGTGGTTTTTCGGGTTTCTCGACCGTTTCGACTTTGTCGACCGTTTCAACCGCGGGTTCGCTTTTCTTTTTGTGCAAATTATCCAAGTCGATGTTGCCCACCACGTTAAAGTGCGGTCTCATCTCCTTGGGCACTTCTGCTTCAATGGTTTCTCTTTCCACTTTTTTCTTAGGAGCCTGGTCTTCGGGAAGTTCGTACCCTTCAATGGCAACGGTCTCGCGTTTTTCGTCGCGCCGGTGCATTTTTTCTCGGGTCTCTGTGGCTTCCCGGCGAATATTTTTGTCTTTCCCGAATTCCGCGATTAGTATATCGTACTGTTCATCCTCTATTTTAGCGTTAGGATTTGCTTCTACTTCAATACCTTTCTTGTGCAAGAATTCAACAAGGCTGTTGATTCCCACGTTCAAATTTTTCGATACTTTTATCAGTCTAATAGGCATATATATATTCTATCCTTTACTCCTTAAATTTTATGTTGTGAACAGTATGACTTTCTTGACGGTCAGGGGGGACTTACTCCTCTTCGTCTTCCTCAACCTCACGAGCGGGTTCGTCTTCGGCAGGCTCCTCGATTTCCTCGACATCGTCTGTCTCATTGACTTCTTCCGTCTCCTCGATTTCTCCTATTTCCTCGACTTCGTCCGTTTCGTCGATTTGTTCTGTTTCTTCGATCTGTTCCTCTATGTCGTTAGCTTCTTCCACTTCTTCGGGCTCATCGAGCTCATCGTTGTCTTCGAACTCGTAGCGAAGGATGGCCAGTACTTCATCCACCGTGCTCTCTTCGAGGTCGGCTTCCCGGATGAGCCGTTCCCGGCTCGCTTGAAGCACGTTTTTCGCGGTAGAGCATCCGATTTTCTTTAACTGGTCGATTACCCATCCATCGATCTCGTCGCGGAACTCGTCGAGGTAGATATCTTCCTCGTCCACGTCGTCGATGTCACGGAACACCTCGATGTTGTACCCGGTAAGCATGGAAGCCAGTTTGATGTTAGCTCCTCCCTTACCAATGGCGAGTGATACTTCCTCGGGATTGAGAAATACCTCGGCCCGGTGCTCCTCCTCTTTCACGGTGATGGAGTTGATCCGGGCGGGGCTCAACGCCCGTTGAATAAAGAGGGTGGTATTATTCGTGAAGTTAATCACGTCGATATTCTCGTTACGAAGTTCCCGCACGATGCCATGGATGCGGAATCCTTTCATTCCCACGCAAGCACCCACGGGGTCGATGCGATCGTCATATGCTTCCACCGCCACTTTAGCACGCTCGCCTGGGATACGGGCAATTCCCTTGATAGTGATCAGCCCGTCGGCGATCTCCGGGATCTCTTGCTCGAACAGTCGCTCCAGAAACACGGGCGACGTGCGCGACAGGATAATCCTGGGGTTGTTGTTCTTGTTCTCCACGCGTGCCACCACTGCCCGCACGTGTTCACCCTTGCGGAAAAAATCGCTCGGGATTTGTTCTGTCTTGGGCAAAATAAGCTCGTTATGCTCGTCGTCAAGCAGCAGGAGCTCTTTCTTCCATACTTGGTACACCTCTCCCGATACGATTTCGCCCACCTTCTCCTTGTACGTGTTGAAGAGGTTGTCTTTTTCCAGTTCCAGTATCTTCGACGCGAGTGTCTGGCGTAGGTTGAGGATAGTGCGCCGGCCGAAGTGTTCAAGCGACACCTCGTCGGTTACCTCTTCCCCTACTTCAAACTCATCGTCAATGGTTCTTGCCTCGGTGAGGGTAATCTCCAGGTTGGGGTCTTCCAGCTCATCGTCTTCCACGATCGTCCGGTTACGCCATATCTCCAAGTCGCCCTTATCGGGGTTGATGATGATGTCGTAGTTTTCGTCGGTTCCGTTGGTTTTCGAGATCACGTTGCGGAATGCCTCCTCGAGCACGCTGATAAGGGTGGCTTTATCGATATTTTTCAGCTCGTTGAATTCCGAAAACGTATCTATGAGACTTATGGTTTCTTTCTTCTTGCCCATATATTATTTAAATCTTATAAGATATTTTGTATACTTTACTTCATCAAACGCGAAATGAACCTGTTCGGTCACATCCACTTTCCGTTTGGCGCCTTCCGGCTTCACTTGTTTCGTCACGGCGAGGGTGAACCCCTCCTCGTTGGACGACCCCAAGATGCCGGTTACCTTCTGCCCGTTCTTGCCGAGTACCTCTACCTCTTCTCCCTCGAACTTCTTGTACTGGCGCGGTGTTTTGAAGGGCGACGTGAGTCCCGCGGAGGTGACGGTCAACTCGAAGTCTTCCGTGTCGCGGTCGAGCTCCGATTCCAAGTGCCGGCTCAGTGCCGCGCAGTCGTCGATATCCACTCCCTCGTCGTTGTCAATCTCGATGGTGATCGCGTTGCCCCCTTCCACCAGTACATCCACGAGGTAGTTGGGTGAACCCTGCAGGTATGCCTCCGTGAGGCCGATGAGCGTTTTCTTGTCGATCATTAAACGGTGATGAATAAATATTGAATAAAAAAGGAAGCGGTGTTTCCTGCTTCCCCATTCATTTCGAGTACAAAGATATTGTTTTCAAACGGATTCTCAAAATGTTTGCCCCTTTTTTTGTATCCTCCCTGCCCGGGGGAAAGGGCTACTCTTTTTCGCGCGATTGAATGGTTGAATCGGGTGGAGGAACATCGGCTTGCTTCTCTTCGGTAAGCGCTGCCACCTCTTTGTGCCTTCGAATCCTGGGTATGGCTTCTTCCTCGGCCACGCCAATAATCACGCCGAACTCGTAAAGGTGGGTAATGGTAAGCCCCTCCTCCTGTAGTCCCTCGGCAACGATGCTTAACCGGTCGAGGTAGTATTCCGATATGGTGATCACGACTCGTTTCATGGTGCGATGCATAGGCCTGCTCCCGCGTCTTTGGCCGCGATGGGAAGGTGTTTGGCCAGCTTCGCGAGCTCTTGTTCAATCTCCGTCGGCGTGGCGTTGGGGTGTTTCTCGAACAGGAACGCGAGGATGCCCGCCACGTGAGGGGTTGCCATGCTGGTGCCCGAGAGGGTGCGGTACCTCTCCGGCATGGGCCACGCGGAGTGGATGTCCACGCCGGGCCCCGCGATGTCGACCTTCCCGGAGGGGTTTATTTCCCTGTTGGAGAAGTTGGCGATGGTCAGGTTCTCGTCCAAGGCGGCCACGGCCAAGATAGAGGGACAGTCGGCCGGGCTTGCCACGGGGCTATACCTGTCGCGAGATCGGTTGCTCTGGTTTCCTGCGGCGGCGACCAGTACCGCTCCGTTGGAGCGTGCAAAGCGGGCTGCTCGTTCGTACGCGATGTCGTATGCTTGACCGGGGAACACGGGGGTGCCCAGTGACAGTGAAATTACTTTGCACCCGTTTTTGGCGGCCCACGTGATGCCGTTTAGTACCCACGATTGGGCGCCGCTTCCCCCGTCGCTCAAAACCTTCCCGGCAAAGATATGGGCGCGTAGCGCGACCCCGTAGCGAAGCCCGTTTTCGCTACTCGAGCCACAGGCGACGCCAATACAGTGGGTGCCGTGGCCGTGGCGGTCTTGGACGGGCTCGTTCGGGACGAAGGAGGAGGCGGAGATTTCTCTCGCGATGAAATCGGGGTGACCGGTGTCGAAGCCGGTATCGAGTACTGCCACGCGGATGCCCGAGCCGGTATAGCGAGAATCGATGACACCGCTGGCTTGGATGCCCCAGGTGGAAGGTTGGTCGGGTTGTACCGGGATATCATCCGGCACGTAAACCACCTTTTCCGGTGCGATGAAGTAGTCGGAGTCGAGTGACTGTAACAGGTATGCTCGTTCGTCTTCTACTCCAAGAAGGGTGATGCCCAGATCGTTGTAGATGAGCGCGTCGGCCCCGCGGAGGTCCTCCTCGTTCAATCCTCCGGTCGAGAAATCGGCCGTCTCTGCCACGGTAAGACCCCATTTCGATGCCAGTATTTTCTTGGTTTCGCGTTCGTTGCTCTCTGCTTCCCGCTGGATGAGAAAATGCCTGCCGGTATATAAGGGGTGTTCGTCGCCCCCGTCCGTGGCGGAAAATACCCGGGGTGCTTGTTGGGTTGGATACGCTCGGGTGTCTTTGGGGTGGGAGGGGAGGCCGTTCCCAATCTTCGGTGGTTGCATACTTTACGGATTTAAATCGTCACATTTGCACATTGGCATATTGTCACATTTGCATATTTGCATATTGGCACATTTGCACATTAATCATCACATTATCACATCAATTCATCAAGTAGCTTTTTGTTGGCCGCACGTGCAGTAGCTGCTTTATGCATACCCTCTCCCGGCTCCCATTCAAGGATGCCTTTCGCTACCAGTACGTTCACCGCCGCCCGCTCGTCGGGATCAAGCGTGTCAGCCGCGGATAGCCGGTCGTCGTGTTGCCTGACCCTGTGGAGTACCTCCCGCTCCTTGTCCGAGAGCGAGTCGAGTTTTCGCGATGTTGCTGCTTCGGTGCTTGGTGAAGCGTTCCCTACTTCCGCGTGTTTTCGTGACCCTGCTCGCCAGATCGCGATCTCGGCATCTTTTACCCGACTCTCTTCCATCATCGAGAAAAGATTGGGAAGGAGGAGGCGCGTGTAAAAATAACCGACGATAAAGCCTGCAATCAGGAAATAGAGGATGGTCGCCACGAGGAGAGGACGCGCGAATTCGCAATTCATACGGCTGCAATCCACGTGGCTCAGCACGTTATCGGCGAGGCTTTGCAGCTGCCCGGGGATACGCGTGAGTTGCGTGAGGCCTACCCCGATGATAATTTTGGTGAGCCAGTCTGACACGTCTTCCAAGTTGGTGTTGGGGTGATACCTCGTGCTTCTGTTGTAATCGTCTCGCGGGTTATACGCTTTGTTCAACTTGGGAATGCCGAATAAAAAACCAAGTACGCCCCCAACGAGGAAGGTAGCCAGTGAAATAAGTATGAGAAGTCCCGCGAATTCGCCTTGCAAACCGGAGAGAGAAACACTCACGATGCACGCGACGACACCCAAGATAACGATTGCCGCCGGAAAAAAGTGTATGTATGGAGGTACGCGTTTCATCGTTTGGCAAGGTAGTGCAATTTTTTGAATCTCACAATATTAAAGCCTTTTTTTTGATCGGGATGGTTTTTGAAAACAGGTTTGAAAAATATTGTGTACTTTTGTATAAAGTAAGATGCGCCTCGGCATTGCTCAAGCAAGCTTGGCATTGCGCTCGGCTTTCGTTACTTTTGCAGAAAGTAAGATGCGCCTTGGCATTGTGCTCGGCTTGCATGTAAAAGCTGTAAAAGCGGATAAGTAGATACCTATGAGATAATGGAAAAATCAGAAAACGATAAAATTATATACGACAATAACGTGATCGACTTCGTGACCGTGGGCGTGGAGTTCTGCGCGTTCTTGGAAGAAGAAGTATCGCTCAAGCGAGAGGAGTGGGTGGACAGGATGTTGAAAATACTCCCCCTCTTGTACGTGAAGGCCTCTTTGTTACCCCAAACGACCACCATGGGTATACACGGGGTGCCCACGTTCGTTCGGGAAGAAGATTATAACCGCATCGCGCTCCGCGTGGAGGAGATCATGGGAGATGAAAACATCTTTTTGGAGGTTTTCATGGAAGAGATGAAATATAGCGATACCCCCGTTTCAGCTTTCGTGTCGGAAAGCATCGCCGATATTTACCAGGACATTCGGAACCTGGTGTCGGTATACCAGTTCGAGTTGTCCGATCAGATGAACGACGCGTTGCACCGGTGCATGGAGCACTTTTATACCTACTGGGGGCAGCGGCTGGTGAACGTGCTGCGCCCCCTACACCTGCTCAAGAGCAGGGAGTGGGACACGCTGAACGGAGATGCTTTAATCGAGGAGGAGCCGTGGGGTTAACAATAACAAAAGAACAGATCGCGGAGTTAGACCAAGAGACGTTCGAGGGCACCCTTCACGTGATAGATCAGCTGAAGCAGGTGCCTGAAGCAGTGGCTTACCTCGCCACCCAGTCCACGCTGGGCTTCGATACCGAGACAAAGCCCGCGTTTAAACGAGGTGAGGTTCACAAGGTGGCGCTGATGCAACTTGCCACGGAACAGGAGTGTTTCCTTTTCAGGTTGAACCGGATTGGATACCCCGATATGTTGGAAGATATTATTGGGAATCCCGCGATTCGAAAGATCGGGTTGTCGCTACGCGACGATTTTGCCGCGATCCGAAAACGGTCGGGACAGCTTCCCGAGAATTTCCTCGACCTCCAGTCATACGTGGACAAGTTTGGGATTGAGGTGAATAGCCTACAGAAGATTTATGCTATCTTGTTTGGAAAGAAGATATCCAAGAACCAGCGGCTTTCCAACTGGGAGGCACTTGTCCTTAGCCCTGCCCAACAATCCTACGCGGCGATTGACGCGTGGGCCTGCCTGCGTATTTACAATTACTTATCTCGCGTGAACCCGATGGAATGGACGAAGTCAATGTGATTAATGTGCCAATGTGCCAAT
>WPCG01010040.1_pt1 | contig 43650 bp, 39 predicted proteins | sample 5403311 | NCBI WGS metagenome assembly WPCG01 (sample SAMN12869467, study PRJNA574797) | sludge metagenome | isolation source: wastewater treatment of Control | place: China:Beijing | collected 2019-05-17
CCGGACGGGTGGCGGTTTCGCGCAGCACCTGGCCGCCGATGTCGCCGGGCAGACCGGCCAGCCGGGCATGCAGGCGCTGGGCCTTGTGCCAGGCTTCGCGGTGGGCGGGGTCGCGGGCCAGCCAGGATTCGAAGGCGGCGCGCTCGGCCTCGCTGACCGCGCCCGACCAGAACGTGACCTGCCATTCCAGCGCCTGGCGCAGCAACGGGTCGAGGGGCGGGCTGGCCGGCGGCATGGTGTCAGGACCGCGCCGTGGCGGAGGGCGAATCCTCAAGCACCGCGTAGCAGGCCAGCGTGGCCTTGAGCATGTGCTTGCGCACCGTGCCCAGGGCAATGCCGAGGCGCTCGGCGATGGCCGCGTAAGTCAGCCCGTCGAACTGCGACAGCAGGAAAGTTTCGCGAACCGGGCGTGGCAGGCGGTGCAGGGCAGTGTCGATGCCGATCAGCGTTTCGACCACAAGCGCACGGGTTTCGGGGGAGGGCGCATGCGCTTCCGGCACTTGGGCCAAGGCTTCGAGGTAGGCCCGCTCCAGCCGGCGTCGGCGGAACTGGTCGACCATCAAGCCCTTGGCGATGCGGGTCAGGTAGGCGCGCGAGTGTTCGGCTTCGGGCAGACGTTCGGACACCAGCAGGCGCACGAAGGTGTCCTGGGCGATGTCGGCCGCCTGATGGGTGCAGTTGAGCTTCTTGCGCAACCAGCCATGGAGCCAGCCATGGTGATCGCGGTAAAGGGTGTCGAGCGGGGGCGGCGGGGCAGCGGTGCTCAAGAGTGACTCCGTGACGCATGAGCGCTGGCTGGCCCGAGCGGGTTGGCTGGCGAAAGTTGAGAAATGTTCTCATTGTCACGATTGGCGGAGTGGACGTCAAATCGGAGTGGAATCGTTTCGAAGCAGGGCTCGGGGTGCGCTTCGCGCGCCGGCTTGTTCCGTTGCGTGGCGAAGCGGGCCGAGCGGGGCGAAGCCCATCCGGCCTAGCCAGGTCTGGCCGCGGAATGGGCTTCGGTTGCTCGGTGTCGTCCGCCAAGGCGGGGTGGGATCAGCCCTTAGAAGTCATAGCGCAGCGTCGCCATGACGTTGCGCGGTGTACCCCAATAGACGGTGTTGTAGTTGCCGATACCCGAGTAGTACTTCTTGTCGAACAGGTTGTTGATGGTGACGTTGAGCTTGGCGTTGTGCGTCAGGTCGATTCCCGCCACGAGCCCGGCAAGCATGTAGGCGTCCTGCTGGAAGCGGCGTGGCGCCCCGGCGATGGTCTGCGTGAAGTAGGTAGCGCTTTGCCACTGCAGGTTTCCGCCGAGGCGGACGGCACTTGGCACTCTTTGGGCAGGTACAACTGGTGATCAACGCTGGCCGCTCAGTTTCAGGCTGCGCTGGGCAGAGACCTCGTCGTGCAGGTCGTAATCCCTGAGTTTCTGGTAGAGCGTGCTCTTGGCAATGGCCAGCTTGCTCGCGGTCAGTGTCAGGTTGCCGCCGGTGGCCGCAATGGTGCGGCGGATCAACTCGGCCTCGACTTCGCTGATGCGCTGTACGGCATGCAGTGGGGTCACGCTCGCGGGATGGGTATCGGGGGTGGTGGGAGTATCGGCTTCCAGTTCGGCCGGCAGGCAGTCCAGGCTCAGGCGCGGGCCTTCGCACACCAGCAGCATGCTCTCCACCACATTGCGCAGCTCCCGGACGTTGCCCGGCCAGGTGTAGGCTGCGAGCCGTTCGAGTACGGCGTGATCGATGGCCGGCAAGGGCTTGCGATGGCGTTCGGCAAAGTGGGCAAGGAAATGCTGTACCAGCCGTTCGACGTCGCCTTGCCGGTCGCGCAATGCCGGGATGCGGATCGAGGTGACGGCGACGCGGTAGTAGAGATCCATGCGGAAGCGGCCGGCCGCAACCTCCTGGCGCAGGTCGCGGTTGGTTGCGGCGACCAGCCGGAAATCGGTCTTGCGCGGCGCGTTTTCGCCCAGGCGATAGATCTCGCCGTGTTCGAGCACGCGCAACAGGTGGGGTTGAAGGTCCATCGGCATCTCGCCGATTTCATCCAGGAACAAGGTTCCCCCATTGGCGGCTTCGATTTTGCCGATCAGACCGCCGCGGCGGGCGCCAGTGAAGGCGCCGTCCACATAGCCGAAGAGTTCGCTGGCGAGCAGCTCGCGTGACAGGCCGCCACAATTGAGTGGGACGAAGGGGCCTGCGGAGAAGGGGCTGGCGCGGTGTATGCCCTGGGCGAATTCCTCCTTGCCGACCCCGGTTTCGCCGAGCAGCAGCACCGGTACGCGAGAGCTTGCCAACTGGCGGGCCTTTCTCAGTACGGTTTTCAACCCGGGGTCCACGGTGATGATGTGTTCGAAGCCGCCCGGCGGGCGTTCGATCTCCTCGCGATCCGGTTTGCTGCGGCGATGCACGAGGGCGGGCAGCGGCAGGATGAGCAGCGTGCCGATGCGTTCGCCGCGCTCCGAAACCGGGGCCAGCCACTCTGTGCGCATCCAGGGCGGCAACTGGGTCAGGCTGTTGTCCAGTGCAAGGGCCGGAATGCGACGGGGCCGGCTGAGGTCGAGATCGGCGCCGAGCGAGGCGAGCACCGCCTGTGCGTTGCCATTGGCCTTGATCGGGTAGCCGCGACGGTCGAACAGCACGACGCTGTCGGTGGTGGAGGACAGGTTGGGGAGGGCGGCTTCGAGCAGGCGCAGACGCAGCTCGGTTTCACGCATCGTCAGCCGGCTTTCGATCCGGTTGGCGGTGGTGACGACAAGGGCGAGGCTTTGCCGGTTGTAGGTTTCCGAAAGCCCGGAGACATCCACGACACCGAGGGTTTCACCGTCGATCGGATGGCGTATGACCATGGCCGAACAGGTCCAGCGTTTGATGCCCGCGCAGTAGTGCTCGGCGGAGTGGATCTGCACCGGTTCGCCTACCGCGAGTGCGGTACCGATGGCATTGGTGCCGCAGATGCGTTCGCTCCAGGCGACGCCGGGGAGCAGGTGGATGTTCTCTGCGGCGCCCAGGGTGCGGGTGTCGCCCTCCATGCTGAGGATGGTGCAGTTGACGTCGGCGAGCGCCATGACGGTACCGGTCTCGGCGAGGAAGTCGCGTGCGCAGGCCATGATCGGCGCGCTTGCCCGCAGCAGTTCGTCGTGGGTATTGCGTAGTGATTCGAGCCTGGACTCGGTCAGGGGCGGTGGGGCACTGCGTTTGTCCGGGTCGACGTTGTGATCCCGGCAGCGTTGCCAGGATCCCTCCACCAGGCTGCGCAGGGCATCGCCCGCTTGCCCGCTGCCGTCGAGAAAGCGCTCCCAGGCTGCCATGACATCGGCGTCTTTGCCGGGTTCGGAAAAGCGCTGTCCATCGGATGTACCGGTCATTGCGTTGATCTCCTCCTTGGCGAACTCCAGCGCCCGGCTGCTCTGCTGGCAGCATGCGATCGGCAGTACCGTCGCGCATGGTGGGTGGATTCGTGATGTGTGCTCGCGGTGCTCGGCCAAGGGGTCGACCGGTTTGCGGGCCTATTTAGCTTAGCAAAGGAAATGCCTGCCTGTGCCACCGGGGCGCAAATGACGCTGTCCGGTGTGTCGGCCAGCCTGGGCGTGCAGCGCGACGTTCGGTTTCCGTACGTTCGGCGTCTGAGCGGCGTACGGAAACCGAACGGTTCAGGTATCGGCTTCGAGTGTCTCGCGGCATTGGCGCAGGGCGTCGAGAGCCTCGGGGTTCTCCAGTGCGGCCGTATCGCCAAGGGCCTGATCAAGCCAGATCGCCTTGACCATGCGACGCAGGATCTTGCCGTTGCGTGTGCGCGGCAGTGTGCTGACCTGATGGATCCGCGCGGGGGCAAGTGCCTTGCCCAGGCGGGCTGCAAGGTGGGCGATGAGGTCGGTTTCGAGCTCGCGCCAGCGGCGGCTGCCCCGGCCAATGGGGGCGACCAGGGTGACGAAGCAGTGCGCGGCTTCTCCCTTCACTGCATCGGGTACACCGATTGCGACGGCTTCGGCCACCGCGGGGTGGGTGACCAGGGCGGATTCATAATCAGCGGGGCCAACGCGCTTGCCGGCGATCTTCAGTGTGTCGTCGCTGCGCCCCTGGATGAACCAGTGTCCGTCGGCGTCCACCCGCGCCCAGTCGCCATGCACCCAGATACCGGGAAATCGCGACCAGTAGGCGTCGAGATAGCGCGCATCGTCACGCCAGAAACCCTGTGGCATCCCGGGCCACGGTGCGCGCAGGACGAGTTCGCCGACCTCGTCCGCAGGGCCGCCGGCATGGCGCGAATGGCCCGCAGCATCGACCACGTCGGCAATCATGCCCGGGATCGGTGCGGTGAAACCACAGGGCTTCTGCGGCAGCCCGGCAAAGCACGCGAGGATGCCGCCACCTATTTCAGTGCCGCCCGAGTAGTTGATGATCGGGCAGCGCTGCCCGCCCACCTGCTCGAACAGCCAGTGCCACGGATCGTCGTTCCAGGGTTCGCCGGTGGAGCCGAAGATGCGCAGGCTGTCGAGCTGCCCGGGTTCGGGCAGACCGGCGTCGCCGCTTGTCATCAGCAGGCGTACCAGGGTGGGGGACAGGCCGAGGTGGGTGAGGCGATGGTGTGCGACCAGTTCCCAGATGCGCCGGGGATGCGGGTAGTCGGGTGTGCCTTCGAAGAGCACCAGCGTGGCACCGCGCAGCAGGCCGCCGAAGACCAGCCACGGACCCATCATCCAGCCCATGTCGGTGATCCACAGCAGGCGGTCGGCGGGGTTCAGGTCAAAAGCCATCAGCATATCCTGCGCAGCTTTCAAGGGGAATCCGGCATGCGTGTGCACCACCCCTTTGGGGCGCCCGGTGGTGCCGGAGGTGTACAGGATCAGCAGCGGCGTGTCGGCGGGGTGAGTGGCTGGGCCCGACGCCGGATCGCTGTCTGCGAGCAGATCGGCCCAGCTCGATTCCGTCCAGTGTGACACGTCGGGTGGGGTCAGGTCCGTCCCGAGGCGGGGCACGACGAGCAGATGTGCGAGAGGAGCGGTCATGGCGGCGGCGCGGCGGGCTTCCGCCAGCATGTCGACCTGTCGCCCCCTGCGCATGAAGCCGTCCGCACAGACCAGCAGCCGGGCGCCGCTGTCGGCGAGCCGGCTGGCCACGGCGTCGGCGCCATAGCCGGAGAACAGTGGCAGCACGATGGCGCCGAGGCGTGCCGCGGCAAGGAAGAGGACGGCAGTTTCGGGGACCATTGGCAGGTACATCGCGATGCGGTCACCTGCGCTGATACCCAGGCGGGACAGTCCGGTGGCCAGCCGTCGTGCGGCATGATCGAGTTCGGCATAGCTCAGCTCGCGATGGCTGCCGTCGTCGCCTTCCCAGATCAGCGCCGGGCGTTGTGGATGGGTGCTGGCAGTACGGCCGACAAGATTGTCATGAAGGTCGAGTTCGCCGTCGACGAACCAGCGCGGCCAGGCTGGCCCGGCAGACAGGTCGCACACCTGGCGGTAGCGGCGTGTCCAGCGCAGGCCCAGGGCGTCTTCCACCTCTGCCCAGAAGCGGCCGGGTTCCTCGCGGGCGCACAGTTGCAATGCGTCGAGGTCGGCATGGCCGTAGTGCTGGAGGAATCGAAACAGCGCAGTGTCGGCAAAACGGGGGGCGCTGGCGAGATAGGTGTTCATGCTGGTGTCCTTGTTGTCTGTCCCTCAGACCTTGCGTGGTAGGGGTGTTGGCGCACATCCGAAAAAATGCCGGTACACCGCGTTGCCGCGCCGTACCGGCCGGAGGGGAAGCACCTTGGCGCGCGGTCAGGCGCGCCGGACGGGATCAGGCCGCTTTTTCAGGGATGGGCAGGCCGAGCCAGTCGCGATAGAAGGCCTCGATGTCGGGCTCGAAGTCGTGGATCACCGGATACCACGGGGTGGGGGCCTCGACATCGTGCATGGCGCCGCAGCTGGGGCAGTAGTACTCGCGATAGACCTGCCACTGGGTGTCCGGCGCCATCAGCCGCGGATACACCTCGGTCATGGCTTCTTCGGTGTCGCGCACATAGACGGCCGCGTTGAGCTTCCAGTTTTCGCGGTAGTCGCCAAACACATGACCGCAATCGCACTGGGTGACCCACTGCTTTGCGGCGTTCTGCACGATGTAGAGGTGGGGGCCGAGCGGCAGCACGATCCGCTCCTTGAAGCTCACCTTGGCCTGCAAGGCCTTCAGGTATTGCTCGAAGCGGCTATTGTCCTTGGGCATCGACAGCATGCGGAAGGTGGTCTCCCAGTCGAGCGAGCCCTCGGTGAGGTGTGCAACCTGTTCATCGGTGTAGGTGGTCATTTTCCAGCTCCTTGATTCAGTGGTTACTCTTCGACCTGGACGACGGTGGTGACGTCGGGCAGCAGCGAAAGGTCCATGCGGTGAGTGGCGCCGTAGGACGGCACGCCGAGTTCGGATTCCAGCAACTGCCAGTCGGCCGGCAGGTTCCAGAAGTCCTTGAACTGCTGCGTGAACTTCTCGGACAGGGCGAAGCTGGTGGCGAACATGTGCTTCACCTGTACCGCGGCGTGCTTGTTCACGATGCGTTCGCGCTCTTCCTTCATCCATTCACGGGTCGGCAGGGCGCGGGCGAGGCGCTCCTTGCGGATCTCCGCACGACGCGCCTGGGTCTTGGCGGCATCGACGGTGAAGACCCCTTTGGCATCCTGGGTGAAGACCGCGCCATAGACCTTTTGCGCGTACTCCGGCAGCAGGAATGTCTGGTTGAGGTCGTTCTCGATGGCCTTCGGGTCACGGTCGATCGGGTCGCCAAAGCCGGGGCCGCCGCGCAGGTAGTTGAGGTACAGATCGTGGTTGGCGTAGCAGTCTTCGGTGGTGATGCACTGCTTGTCGCGTTTGACGCTTGCGGTGGCGTCGATGTGGCGTTCGTAGTCCGGGTTGTCCGGATCGAGATCGCCGCCCAGCGGCAGCGAATCGCCAATGGCAATGCGCTGTTCCAGCCCGGTCTTGTGCGCTTCGAAGCGGTAGCCGGTGGCCGAGGGGTAGCCGCCCATCATGCCCCAGTCGCTGTTCATGAAGCCGTTGCCCATGAAGAACATGGTCCAGTCCTGCGCGTTCCACACCATGCGCAGGGTTTCGAAGCCGCAACCACCGCGGTACTTGCCGTAGCCGCCGGAGTTGGCCTTGACGTTGCGCCCGAGGTAAAGCAGGGGTTCGGCCATCTCCCAGATCTCGATGTCGCCCATGTCGCCTTCGGGGTTCCAGATCGCGGCGGCATGGTTGAGACCGTCCTTGATCGCGCAGGCGCCGGTGCCGCAGCTCGATGCTTCGAAACTATTCACCGCGTGGATTTCGCCGTCCTGGTTGATGCCGCCGCCCTGCAGCCAGTTGGAGGTGTTGGCATTGCCGGCGTTGACCTCTTCCAGATAGCCGCGGCTGAAGTAGGACTGCGACAGCCCGCGCCACAGCGCCGCCCAGCCCGAGACCAGGAAGTGCCAGGCGTAGGCATGGCCGGTGCGGCGGTCGTCCGGGTTGCACCAGGTGCCCTTGGGCAGGCGGAACTCGGTGGCAAAGTAGGCGCCGTCGTTGATGCGCTGGGTGGGCACCAGGGTCTGGCACATCATCACCCAGATGCCGGAGGTGAAGGCCACCTGGTGGGCGTTGAAGGTGTGCCAGCCCCAACGGCTGGCGCCTTCGAAGTCGAGCCGCCATTTGCCGTCGGGCTTGATCGTCATCTCGCACGGCGAGTGCATGATCGAGTCGAGCTTGGCGAAGGCGTTGGAGACCTGTACGTCGTCGTGCTTGTACGGCACGTCAACAAAGGACACCTTGCGATACTTGCCGGGCAGGGTCATGGCCTTGATGCGGCTCTGAAGCCCGCGGCGTCCTTCCTCGATCACCTCGTAGGCGAACTTCTCATAGGCCTCGATGCCGTCGGCGCGGATCACCTCTTCGACCAGGTCGCGGATCATGTGGCAGCCGGCAATGCGGGTGCGCTCGTCCAGGATCCAGTACTTGGGCGTGCGTACCGAGCGCTGCGACTCGTGCAGCCAGTCGCGCAGCGGCTCGTCGTTGATGCCGGTCTTGCGGCAGGTGATCATGTAGCCGTCGCCAAAGCGCTGGGTCTGGCCGGTGGACATCGATCCCGGCGTGACCGCGCCGGTGTCGATGACGTGGGTCACGCCGCCCACCCAGCCGATCAGCCGCCCTTCCCAGAAGATCGGCACGATGGTGGCGATGTCGCAGGGGTGGACGTTGCCGATCGAGCAGTCGTTGTTGGTGAACATGTCGCCTGGGTTGATGCCGGGGTTGGCCTCCCAGTTGTTTTCGATCATGTACTTGATCGCCGCGCCCATGGTGCCGACATGGATGATGATGCCGGTGGAGGTCAGCACGCAGTCGCCGACCGCGTTGTACAGCGTGAAGCACAGCTCGCCTTCCTGCTCGACGATCGGGCTGGCGGCGATCTTCTTGGCGGTTTCGCGTGCATGGACCAGACCGCCACGCAGCTTCGAGAACAGCTTCTCGTAGCCAATCGGGTCACTGTCGCGAAACGCCAGTGTGGTCTGGCCGTTGTAGTGGCCGGTGGCATTGGTGCGTTCGATGATGCCGTCGCGGAACTGCTTCAGCGTCTGACCGTTCTTCAGCAGGTCGGCGAAGCCGATTTCCTTGTTGCTCATTTTCATGACTGAATCTCCTCACTTCACTTCTTTGAGATGGAACAGACGATGCTTGTCCACCCGGGTCTCGAAGCCGTCGGGGACGACGAAGGTGGTCGCATCGGACTCGATGATCGCGGGCCCGACGATGTGGTTGCCGGCCTTGAGCGCTTCCATCCGCCACAGCGTGGCATCCACCCACTTCTTGTGGCGGTAGAAGGGGCGAACGCCGAGATAGGCTTCCTCGGGCGGAGTCGGGCCGGCATCCGGATCCTCCGGCAGCACGGGCTTCTGCGTCACCACGGTGCCGCGCAGGATCGCGCCGGTGATCGAAAACCCGAGTTCGGGCGAGCGCGCCGAACTTGCATAGACACGGCCGTAGGTGTTCTCGAAGGCCTCGACGATGCGATCCCAGTCGTCGGCGGTGGCGGCGGTCGTGACCGGCGAAGCGATCTCGAGGTCGTTGAGTTGCCCCATGTACTGCATCTTGTAGCCTGGGATAAGGATCACGTCTTCGGGTTTGTAGCCGTTGATCACAAACTCATCGATGACCTTCACCGCAAGTTCGCTCCAAGCCTCCTGCAGCGTCTTGCACGCGGTCTCCTTGTCGACGGCGTCGGCATGCTGGGTGACACCGAGATCGACCGACTTGTCGTAGCGATATTCAAAATCAGCGCATGCACAGCCGAAGGCCGAGAAGCCTGCCGCCCATGCGGGCACGACGACATCCTTGAAGCCAACGCCTTCGGTGTAGCCGTAGGTATGCACCGGTCCAGCACCACCATAGGAGAAACACGTGAACTCCGCCGGGTTGTATCCCTTGGCGCTGATATTGGCCCGCAGATACTCGGACAGGGTCAGATCGAGGAGTTCGATCACGCCGGCGGCGGCATCCTCAACCGAAAGGCCTAGCGGATCGGCGATTTGCGCCTTGATGTGATCGCGCGCGCGCTGCACATCGAGCTTGATCGCACCACCAAGGAAGTTGTCGGGGTTGAGGTAACCGAGCACCACGTGGCAATCGGACACCGACACCGTGTCGAGTCCGCTTTCTGGCCAACATGTGCCCACCCGATAGCCAGCACTGTCAGGACCGAGCTTGATCGCTTTGCTGTATGGGTCGAGGCGCACAAAGCTGCCGGCTCCCGCACCGACCGAGTCCATGGCAACCAGAGGCAGCGATAGCACCAGCCTCGCCATGTCGGGGTCGGATTTGATCGCGAAGCTACCCTTGGTGATCAACGCTACATCAAAACTGGTGCCGCCGATGTCCGAACACGCGACGTTCTCGTCTCCAAGGCACTCACCGAGCAGCTTCGAGCCAATCACCCCGCCAATCGGCCCGGAAACAATGGTGCGCGCAAGCTCCTTCGCCTTCCAGCTGATGGTGCCACCGTGGGTGGCCATCACCCGCAGGTCGAACTTTGCGCCATGCTTCTTGAAGCGGTCACTGACCTTCTTCAAGGTCTTGCGCGACGGTTCCGCACCATAGGCTTCGAGAATCGTCGTGTTCATGCGATGACTTTCCTTGCGCGATGGGTAGTAATCCACCGAAGCGAACACCGGAATGTCTGCCTTCAACCGCTTGAGCTCGTCGCACGCAACGTCCCGTGCGCGCAATTCGCTGGCCTCGTTCTTGTGCGACTGCAGCAGGCAGATCACGATCGCCTGCGATCCGGCTTCCACCAGTTCGCGAGTGGCCTGGCGAACCTCTTCCTCACGCAGCGGAATCACCACCTTGCCCTGTACGTCGGTCCGCTCGGTGACCCCGCGTGTGCGCGACACCGGCACCAGCGGCTCGTCGTAGCGGTGGGTGTTGAGGTGGATGCGGTCCTCCAGCGCATAGCCGAGGTAACTTTGCAGCGCGCGTCCCATCGAGTGGATTTGCTCGAAGCCCTTGTTGCAGATCAGTCCGACCTCGAGTCCCTTGCGCATCAGGATGCGGTTGAGCATGGCGGTACCGGAATACACGCCGGTGGCCAGTTCGGGAAAAACGTCGTCCACCTTACGCCCCCAGTGGGCGAGCGCGTCCTCGGACGAATTGAAGATTGCGAGCGATTCGTCCTCGGGATTGCTCTGTGCCTTGCCGACGACGAAACGACCGTCGTCGCGCACGAAAAAGGTATCGGTCATCGTGCCGCCGGCATCGATTCCCAGCACCTGTACGCGTGATGCGGTTTGGACTTCCATGTTTGTCTCCGTTCCTTGTTGTGGATGGTGGTGCCCGCCAGGCGGTGCGCCACACCTCCCTTTGCAACACCTGTGCCCGACGTAAGGATGCTGCGATGCGAGATCACGAAAAGAGGAGTCAGGACAAGGACGGAAGGGGGCGGTCCGTTTATGGTGTGCTGCGGTGCGAAGCGGGTGAAGACCCGGCTGCGGGCGAGCGGTAAAACGATGAACGTATGGAAAACGAACGGCAGTGTGCAGGTGTAGGTGTGGGGGCGCTGATCCCCTACGACCAGTTGCCGGCCAGCCAGCCGCGCCAGCCCGGTCGATGGCTTGCGCTTGCTTTGGTGAAAACACGAATACCCTTCAGCAAGTGCCAAGTACAGGATGGGCTTCGCTACGCTTAGACCATCCAGCTCTTCGTAGAGCGCGCAATCCGGCCAGCGCTGGGCGTCGGTGTCGTCTCGAACGCTGCCATACGCTTGGTGCACTTCGGATAATGCAAGGTGTGCAGCAACTCCGCGAGCAGCGCCGGGCTGCTCACCAGCGCCACCGCCTCATCGATTCCCAACTGATGCACATCGCCCGTAGTTCGTCGCTTGCCTGCTCGAAGTGCCTGGAGCAGTGTTCGTCGAACCATTCGACCGCCATTTTGCAAAAGGCTTCCCGGGTGGGCAGGTCTGAAAGGTGGCTGTCGGTGGCAGGCAGGAGCCGGTGTGGGTGTGTGGGGCGCATGCGCTTGTGGGCGTGCTGTACGCTGGACAGGTGTGGGTCGGTTTCGCCTGCGATCAGCAGGGTGGGGACAGCGAGCTCGCGCAGCGGGGTGGCGCCGGCGAGGTCGGGGCGGCCGGCGAGGGCAACGATTGCAGCAAAGGCTTCCGGGGCTTGCCAGGCGGCGCGTATTGCCACGGCCACGCCGTTGTTGTGGGCCAGCAGGCCGACAGGCAGGGTTTCAAGGTCGGGCTGATGGCTCAGCCAGTTGTGGGCGGCGAGCAGGCGATGGGCGAGCAGGGGGATGTGAAAGCTCGCGTCCTGCGCGCGCTCGGCTTCGGTCGGGAGGAGCAGGTCGAGCTGTACCGTGGCGAAGCCGGCATCCTGCAGTCCCCGGGCGATGAAGGGGGTAGGCGTTTCAGTGGGCAGGGGGCCGTGTTCGAGCAGGATGAGCAGGGCTTTCACTTCTGCGCAGTGGGCCAGCCGGGCATCCAGCCAGCCGCCCTCCGCAGCGATGCGCACATGGCTGTGACGAAGCTTCACAAGGCACGTCCTCCGGGGGCATGTCCTCCGGGCGGAGTGCGGTGGATCGCGACCGGGATGCGGCGCGCGCCAAAGGCATGATCAAAACGCTCGAAGCGACCGGGCAGAAGGTGGCCGCAGTAGGTGCACTGTCCGGTGTCGTCGAGATGATGGCTCAGGATGTCGTAGCCGTCCCGCTCGATGACACAGTGTCCGCAGGCCGGACAGTGGGTTGAGCCGCCGCAGATGTCGTGGATGTTGCCGGTGTAGACATGCTGCAGGCCACGGGCCAGCGCCAGCTCGCGGGCACGGAACAGGGTTTCCGGCGGGGTGGGCGGCAGGTCGGTAAGCTTGAAGTCGGGGTGAAAGGCGGTGAAGTGCAGGGGAGTGGTGGGGCCGAGCGTTTCGGCCACCCAGTCGCACAGGGCGGCCAGTTCGGCGTCCGAATCGTTCTGACCCGGGATCAGTAGTGTGGTCAGTTCCACCCAGACCGGGGTTTCCTTCACCAGCCAGCGCAGGTTGTCGAGCACCGGTTGCAAATGGGCACCACACAGGCGGGTGTAGAAGTCGTCGCTGAAGCTCTTCAGGTCCACATTCGCGGCGTCCATGCGCGAGAAGAAATCGGCGCGGGCCAGTTCGGTGATGTAGCCGGCCGTGACCGCCACCGTCTTCAGCCCGGCCGCATGGGCGGCGTCAGCCACATCCATCGCATATTCGGCAAAGATCACCGGGTCGTTGTAGGTGAAAGCGATGCTGCGGCACCCCCACTTCAGGGCGGTGCTCACGATCTCCTCGGGCGACGCGGCATCCATCAGGCTGTCCATGTCGCGGGACTTCGAAATGTCCCAGTTCTGGCAGAACTTGCAGGCCAGGTTGCAGCCGGCGGTGCCAAAGGAAAACACGCTGCTGCCCGGGTAAAAATGGTTCAGGGGCTTCTTTTCGATCGGGTCGATGCAAAAACCGGAACTGCGCCCATAGGTGGTGAGCACCATGGCATCGCGTTCGCGCATGCGTACGAAACAGGCGCCGCGCTGGCCCTCGTGCAGGTGGCAGTAGCGCGGGCACAGGTCGCACTGCACGCGTCCATCATCCAGTGCATGCCAGTAGCGGGCGGGGTGATGTGCAGCGGGGTGGGGCGTATTCATGACGATTCCCCTTGTGTGTGATTTTGCCCTCAGCGCTCAGCACTTGGGCGTGGTGCCGTCCTGGGCCGATTGGTCATCTTCGCGCCATTTCTGTACCGTATAGCGGGCAGCCATCAGGTTGGCGGTGGGCCGTCCTGCGGGCAATCCGGCCTTCTCCTTGAGGGCGGCAAGAAAGTCGCGCGGATCAGGCAATTGCGCCCAGACCTGAGGCAGAAAGGTGGCGCTCTGGCAACCGGAAAACAGGATCAGGCCGTCCTCGCCCGGGCGCAGCTGGGCGAGCAGTGCGTCTTCGGAGGCAAAGTCGATGAACTCCGGCGCAGACAGCACTGAAACCTCGATGCTCACCTCGCTCAGCTCGGCCAGTGTGAGTGGCGGAAAGCGCGGGTCGGAGGTGGCTGCGGCAATCGCATTGGCGACAATGTCGTCGCCCAGCGGCCTTTGCGGGCGCAGGCTGCCGATGCAGCCCCGCAGGGCGCCGTTGCGGGTGAGGGTGACAAAGCTGGCCCCGCGCGCCTGCAGGGCGGGCAGTGGGTCGGGCGAAATCCTCACCCCTTCGCGCAGGTGATGGTCGATGGCCCGACGGGCAAGGGCGGGCAGCATGCAGCCACTTTCTTCAGTGCAGGGCATGGCGGGGGCGTTCCTCGCTGGAGGGGCAAAAAGCAATGCTGGCATAGCCCACCACGCTGTTGCGGTCACCGGCGGTGTCGCCCGAGTTGCGCAGATCCAGCAGATGGGGCTGCAGGTCGTGGCGCTGTGCGGCCAGCAGCAGGCCGTTGAGCGGTGTTGCCCCGCAGGCCTGCTGGTGGCTGAGCGCATGTCCGTAGTGCAGGATCTGGTCGACGGTGCGTCGGTCAAAATCACGGGCAAAGGCGTAGGGGTGGTAGTGCGACAGGTCGGAGCTGAGCACGATCAGGGTTTCATCGCCGCCCCACAGTGTTTCGAGCAGCGCGGCTACGGCATCGACGGAGGCCTGCCCCACCAGCACCGGCACCAGCTCGAAGTGGTCAAGCACGCTCTGCAGAAAGGGGAGTTGCACCTCCAGGCTGTGCTCTTGCGCATGGGGACGGTCATCGACAAACACGTCGTCGCGTTCCTGCAGCCTGAGCCAGTCCGGACGTGACAGCGACACCTGGCCGAGCGGGCTGCCAAAGCCCTGGGCCGCCGGCAGAGCGAAGCCCTGAAAGCCCATGCGATGCGCCGGACCGAGCAGCACCACCCGCCGTACCGTTTGGCGCAGCGGGGGCAGACAGGCGTAGGCACTGGCCGCAATGGCTCCGGAATACATGTAGCCTGCGTGAGGCACGACAATCGCCTTGGGGGCGGGCAGGGTGGGCGGGGTCAGCGTGGCGGCCAGCAGTTCGCTGATCTGGGTACGCAATACCCGTGCGTCGGCCGGGTAGAAACTGCCTGCCACGGCTGCGGGTCTGATTGAGTGTGTTGCCATCGGAGCCTTCCTCCGGATTCGATCTTTCAATTATAGAGCCCAACGCCGGGGGTGACAGGGGGCGATGGTGTCGTGCGCTCGCTCAGCGGGGCCGGCACACCATTCACACCATTGAACTCTGTGCGGCAACCGTGGATACTCCCGCGCTTTGAAGCTTGGCCGAAACAAGGGGCGTGGCGCAATTGACCGATTTCAAACCCAGACATTTCGCAATCGTGCCGGCCGCCGGCAGTGGCACACGCATGGGCGTGGAGCGTCGCAAACAGTATTTGCCATTGCTGGGCCGGCCCCTGATTCACCACTGTCTGAGCACGCTGTGCGCGCACCCGCTGATCGACCGGGTGTATGTGGTGCTGTCGGTGGACGACGAGGAATGGGGTCTGCACGACTGGTCGCCATTGGGCGAGACGCTTGTGCCGTTGTTCTGCGGCGGCGCGACCCGCGCGGACAGCGTGCTCGGTGGACTGCGGGCGATTGCCGGGGAGGTGACGCAAAGTGACTGGGTGCTTGTGCACGATGCGGCACGACCGTGCATTGCGTCCTGGCATCTCGATCGCCTGATGCGCGAACTGGCCCAGGACGAGGTGGGTGGGCTGCTGGCCGTGCCGGTGGCCGACACGCTCAAGCATGCCGACGAGCATCGCAAGGTTCAGCGCACCGTGCCCCGTGAGCAACTCTGGCAGGCACAAACGCCGCAGATGTTCCGCTACATCATGCTGCGCCGCGCGCTGGAAAGTGCGCGCGAGGTCACCGACGAGGCGAGTGCCATCGAAGCCGCCGGCCTGCACCCACGGCTGGTGGAAGGGGATCAGACCAACCTGAAGGTCACTTATCCGCTCGACCTGCACCTGGCCGAATGGATTCTGCAGAACCGCACACTCTGAACGAGGCAACCCATGAGCAACACACCCAGCCCCCCTGTCATCGCCACCTTTCCGGGGTTTCGCATCGGACAGGGGTTCGATGTCCATGCACTGGTACCGGGCCGTCCGTTGATCATTGGCGGGGTGAACATTCCCTTCGAGCGGGGCCTGCTCGGGCATTCGGATGCCGATGTGCTGCTTCATGCGCTGACCGATGCACTGCTCGGGGCGGCTGCGCTGGGCGATATCGGGCGCCTGTTTCCGGACACCGACCCCCGCCATGCCGGGGCCGACAGCCGGGTGCTGCTGCGTGAAGCCTGGCAGAAGGTGCGCGCACGGGGCTATGTGCTGGGTAATGCGGACGCCACCCTCATTTGCCGGGCGCCGCGTATCCTGCCGCATGTACCGGCCATGATCGAGAACATTGCCGCAGACCTGCAGGCTTTGCCCGGACAGATCAACATCAAGGGAAAAACCACCGAAAAGCTGGGTTTCACCGGACGCGGGGAAGGCATTGCTGCGCAGGTTTCGGTATTGCTGCTGGCGGAGCGGGGGTGATGCTCAGCCACGGAACCTCGCGGCTCCGTGGTCAGTGGCCTGCGGTGGCCTCAAAGGAAGATGCAGCCCGACAGGTGTTCCCTGAGCTGTGGCTCGGACGTCTTGGTGTAGTCCTTCTCGAAACGGTCGGAGATCATCTGGGCGGTGGGCTGGTCGAGCACACCGTTGAGCAGTCCCATGAACGCCGGTGGCGCCACGACGATGGCGCGGCCGAAGGCATTACGGGTGCGGCCCTTGTAGAGTTCCTGTGCGATTTCCTGTGCAAAGACCTTGGCTTCGTGCTCCTTTGGCATGGTGTGTGGCTGTTTGGCACCCTGACCGTTGCCCGATGCGGCCATGCTTCCCGGCCTGTCGGTGACAAGATCGGCATTCTTCAGTCGGCTTTCCGGATGGAGTAGTTCCTTTACCAGCCTGAGCCCCTTGTTGGGCCCCATGTTTTCATACAGCTTGGCAAGGCTGGCATTGGCAACCAGAATCCAGGTTATCGCCATTTTGGTACCTCCGAGCAAGTTGGAATGGATACGCCACAGCCAGCGGATCATGCCATGCCGGCCACGGCGTTTTCAGCTTAGACCGGAGCAGCGCAGCAAGTAAAGCCCTGCAGACCGGCCAGCGGGTCGAGCCGATAGAATAGGGCAAGCTGTTCATAAACCTCCGGAAATGCTTCGGCCAGTTGCTGCGGCGCCTCGAAAAAGGCTTCGGAGGTCACGGCGAAGAATTCGGCGGGATGCTCTGCAGCGTAGGGATCGAGTACGGTGCCGGGCGTCCCGGCGTCGAGTTGATCGCAGAAGGCATCATAGGCCGTCTGAAAGACCTCAGCCCAGCGCGCGCGGCTCATCTCCCTGTGCAGGGCCGGGCAACCATCGGCGCCCCCTTCGAGCATGTCGAGCTTGTGGGCGAACTCATGGATCACCACATTGGGCGGCGCAGTGTCCGGCGGGCATTCCTCTTCCACCGACGCCTCCCAGGCAAGCAGCACCGGGCCATCCTCCCAAGCCTCTCCGAGGACGGTATCGTCGTATTCGTGCACGATGCCGTCCTCGTCCACCTCCTGGCGCGCAATCATGATTTCACCCGGATACACCACGATGCCCACCCAGCCCCGGTAAGCCTGCAGGCCGATGTTGAGCACCAGCAGGCTGGCCTGCAGCGCGATCGACAGCATCACCTCATCGCTCAGTTCAAACCCGTTTGCGCCATGGAACTCCTTTTCCTGGAGGAAAGCCTGCGCACAGCGGCGCAGCCGCATCCTGTCTGCAGCGGACAGGAAATCGAGGAATGGCAGGTTTGCTTCCACACGCTTCCATAAGTCTTCCGCAATCCCGTCCTGCCCGGTGTGGGCCGGCTGCGGGGCGGTGGCGACGTTGCGCCGTTTTCGGAAGAAGGAGAACATCTCAGAGGTTGGCCGGCTTGCGGGTGGTCATGAAAATGCCCAGGAACACCAGGGTAATGCCGGCGTAGTGGTACCAATATGGTCGCTCCCCGAGAAAGATCACCGCCAGCAGGGTACCGAACACCGGCATCAGGTGAATGAACAGTGCCCCGCGGCTTGGCCCCACTGCGGCAATGCCTGCGTTGTAGAAGACGTAACCGAGAAAGCTCGGAAAGACCATGATGTAGGCCAGTGCCGAAAGCGTTTTCGGGTTGATCACCGTCTCGCGCCCGAAGAGTTGTTCATGAATGAAGAAGGGCGTGAGCACCACGATGCCGACCACGATGAAGGCGGCCAGCATCAGCATGGGATGGACGCCGCTGGGGCGCCACTGCAGCCCCACGGTGTAGGAACCCCAGGCCAGCACCGCAAGAAGCATCCACAAGTCGCCCTGGTTGAAGCGGAAGGCCAACAAGGTGGACAGGTCGCCCTTGCCGACAATCGTCAGCACGCCGGCCAAGGACATCACCACGCCGATCACCTCCAGTCGTGTGAGCCGCTTGCCCAGAAAGGCGAAGGCCAGTGCGATGGTGGCCACCGGGATGAAGGAATTGAGCATGGTGGCGTTGGTCGCGGTGGTGTACTGCAGCGCGATGTACGCAAAGGTGTTGTAGCAGCCCACGCTCAATGTGCCGAGCACGATGACCGCCTTCCAGTGCGTGCGCAGCAGCGGCCACTGGCTGCGCAGGTGCGGCAGCGCGAACGGCAGCACGCACAGCAGCGCGCCGGTCCAGCGCCAGAAGGCGAGGGTGATCGGTGGCACTTCAGCGCTCACACCGCGTCCGATCACCATGTTGCCTGACCAGAACAGCGCGGTCAGGGTGAGCAGCAGATAAGGGTTGGCAAAGGTGTTTTTCATGATCTCGGATGCTGAATGAAGGCAGCCAGCGGGGCACTGGCCCGCCTGCCGAGTGCAGATACGCCCCGCTCCGGAGGCAAGGCGCTCATGATCGCACAAGCCCACATCAAACCCACATCAAACCCATACCAAGCCTACTCCCAATGCAGCGCTGTGCCCCTGAATCAGGCACACTGTTGACCGTGCAGTTTCGTGAGGTTATGGGATAATCCGCCGCATGGTTTCCGTTACTCATGCCGTTTCGAATCTGGACTCCGCTTCGCCGATCGAGCTGATTGCAGCCGGTCTGGGCGAGGCCGAGCATGCCCGCCTGCAGGACGCACTGGCACTGGCCGAGGCCAGCTATGCCGGCCATCAACTGGGCACCGGGGAGTCCACCCTCACGCACGCAACAGGCATGGCCCTGATTGCCAGCGCGCTACGCCTGGATGTTGATACCCGGCTGGCGGCGTTGCTGTTTGCGCTGGATGCCTGCCGCGACGATGCTCACGAGCTGATTGCAGAGCGCTTCTCGCCCACCGTGGCCGATCTGGTGCAGGGGCTGGCGCGGCTTAACGGGCTGCGCCTGCTGACCCGCAAGACGGCCCAGGCCAGCGCCCCGGAGATTCGCACCCAGACGGAAGTGCTGCGTAAGATGGTGTTGAGCATGGTGCAGGACATCCGCGTGGTGCTGCTGCGGCTCGCCTCGCGTACGCAGACCCTGCGCTACTTCACCGATGTGGCGTCGGCGCTGCGGGTGGATGTGGCGCGCGAAAGCCTGGACATCTATGCCCCGCTCGCCAACCGTCTGGGGGTGTGGCAGCTGAAGTGGGAGCTGGAGGACCTGTCCTTCCGTTTCCTGGAGCCGGAGAAGTACAAGCGGATTGCGAAGATGCTCGATGAGCGTCGCTCCGAGCGCGAAGAGTTCATCGAGCAGGCGATTGCCCGCTTGCGGGCGGAAATCGAGGCTGCTGGAATCGAGGCCGAAGTGTATGGCCGGCCCAAGCATATTTACAGCATCTTCAACAAGATGCGCTCGAAAGGGCTGGATTTCTCGCAGGTCTACGATGTGCGGGCACTGCGCGTGCTGGTGCCCAGGATTCAGGACTGCTATACCGCACTCGACATCGTAAACCGCCTGTGGCAACCGATTGCCCGCGAGTACGATGACTACATCAGCCGGCCAAAAGGCAACAATTACCAGTCGCTGCATACCGCAGTGATGGCCGCCGACGGGCGGGCGCTGGAAGTGCAGATTCGCACCCACGAGATGCACCGCCACGCCGAGCTGGGCGTGGCCGCGCACTGGCGCTACAAGGAAGGCTCCAGCCACGGCGGGGACTACGATGACAAGATCGCGTTGCTGCGCAGCCTGTTGTCGTGGCGCGACGAAGTGGCCGATTCGGCCGAGTGGGTGGAGCAGTTCCGCCGTGCCTCGCTCGATGACACGATTTACGTGCTGACCCCACAGGGGCGGGTGATCGATCTGCCGCGCGGCGCCACCCCGGTGGATTTTGCCTATCGGCTACACAGCGACCTTGGGCACCGCTGCCGGGGGGCCAAGGTGGATGGACATCTGGTGCCGCTCAACACTGTGCTGGACAACGGGCAGACGGTGGAGATCAGCGCGGCCAAGGAGGGCGGGCCGTCACGCGACTGGCTCAATGCGCAGCAGGGCTATGTCACCACCAGCCGCGCACGGCACAAGATCAAGCAGTACTTCGCGCAGCTGGAGGAAGAGGACCTGCTGGTGCGCGGTCGCAGCTTCGTGACCCGTGAAATGCAGCGCGAAGGTCAGGCCCAGGCGAACATCGACGGCCTGGCCGACAAGCTCGGCTTCAAGTCACCCGATGCGATGTTTCTGGCAGCCGGCCGGGGCGAGCTTGGGCCGCGTGCGGTGCAGATTGCGCTGCGCGGCCCCGAGCCGGCGCCCGAAGGCAGCGATGTGCAGCCTGAAGCCATGGTCGGGCGCAGCCGCTCCGGTGACAACAGTGGCAAGGTGCTGGTGGTGGGCGTGGGCAAGATCCTCACGTCGCTCAGCCGCTGCTGCAAGCCCGCGCCGCCGGATGCGATCCAGGGCTTCGTCACGCGTGGTCGCGGTGTGTCGGTGCATCGTGTCGATTGCCCCGATTTCCAGCAGATTGCGCAGGCACACCCGGAGCGGGTGATCGATGCGGAGTGGAACGCCGAAGCCTGCGAGGGCAAGCGGGCGCTGTTCCCGGTAGACATCGAAGTGGTGGCGATGGATCGTCAGGGACTGCTGCGCGACATTTCCGAGGTATTGTCGCGCGAGCGGCTGAATGTCACCGCAGTCAATACGCTCACCAAGAAGGGCAAGGCGCACATGCGCTTCACGCTTGAAGTCAGCGGCACGGTTCAGGTACAGAAGGCAGTGCAGGCGATCCGCGAGGTCAACGACATTCTGGATGTGAAGCGTCGTTGATGACGGGTTGCCGATGCACGGTCGGTGAGGCCCGGCCGCTGAAAAACCCGCACCGGCCCCCTGCATGAGGGCCGGGCAACCAGGCTCCAGACGCCCGGTCAGGTTCTGCCGGCCAGATCCGATTGCAGCATCGCCTGTGCCGAGCGGCGCAGGCCACGCGTGCTCTTGCGCCGGTAACGGCCATCTTCCAGCATATCCCAGGCCTGACAGTTGTCTGCCAGATAGGCGCGCAGCCCTTCGCGCAGCACCCGACGCTTGAGCCGGGGGTCGAGCACCGGGAAGGCCACCTCGATCCGGCGGAAGAAGTTGCGATCCATCCAGTCTGCGCTGGACAGATACACCTTTTCTTCGCCATCAGCGAGGAAGTAGAAAATGCGGTGATGCTCCAGGAAGCGCCCCACGATGGAGCGCACACGGATATTTTCCGACAGGCCGGGCACGCCGGGGCGCAGCGCGCAGGGGCCACGAATGATCAGGTCGACCTCCACTCCGGCCTGAGAGGCGGCGTACAAGGCTTCCACGGTTTCCGGTTCGAGCAGGGCATTCATCTTCGCCATGATGCGGGCCTTGCGTCCGGCACGGGCGATTTCGGCCTCGGCGTTGATCGCAGCAACCACATTGGGCTGCAGCGTGAACGGTGCCTGCCACAGATGCTTGAGCGTGCTGGCCTTGCCCAGGCCGGTGAGCTGCTTGAATACTTCGGCCACATCGGCACAGATTTCCGGATGGCAGGTCATCAGGCCGAAGTCGGTATACAGCCGGGTGGTGCGCGGGTGATAGTTGCCGGTGCCCAGGTGCACATAATGGCGCAGGCCCTCTTCCTCGCGGCGGACCAGCATCACCAGCTTGGCGTGGGTCTTGTAGCCGAACACGCCATACACCACATGGGCGCCGACCTCTTCAAGCTTGTTGGCCCAGGTGATGTTGGCCTCTTCGTCGAAGCGCGCCATCAACTCCACCACCACGGTCACTTCCTTGCCTTTCTGGGCTGCGCGGGCGAGGTGTTCCATCAGCACCGAATCAGTGCCGGTGCGATACACGGTCATCTTGATCGCGAGCACCTGCGGGTCGTCGGCGGCCGAACGGATCAGCTCGATGACCGGGGTGAAGCTCTGGAAGGGATGGTGCAGCAGCACGTCCTGCTTGCGGATGGCCGCGAAAATCTCGCGCTTCTTGTCCAGCGCCTTGGGCGAACCGGGCAGGAAGGGCGGATAGACCAGGTCGGGACGGGCTACCCGGTCCGGAATCTGCATCAGGCGCACCAGGTTCACGATGCCCGGGGTGCGGTAAAGATCCCGCCGGGTGAGCCGGAAGTGCTGCAGCAGGAAGGTTTCCATCGACTCGGAACAGTTGTCCGCCACCTCCAGTCGCACCGCATCGCCGAAATGGCGCTGGGTCAGCTCACCTTTCAGTGACGCGCGCAGATCCTTGACTTCTTCCTCGTCCACGAACATGTCCGAGTTGCGGGTGACGCGGAACTGATAGCAGCCCAGCACCTTCATGCCCGAGAACAACTCGTCCACATGCGCATGCAGCACCGAAGACAGAAACACGAAGCTGTACTCAATGTCGCACAGATCGCGCGGCAACCGGATCACCCGGGGCAGCGCCCGGGGCGCCTGCAGGATGGCCGCGCCCGAATCGCGCCCAAAAGCATCGCGCCCTTCCAGTTCGATCGCAAAGTTGAGGCTCTTGTTGAGCACCCGGGGGAAGGGGTGGGCCGGGTCCAGCCCGATGGGGGTGAGTACCGGGCTCACCTCACGGTCGAAATACTGGCGAATCCAGGCGCGCTGTGCATCGGTCCAGCGGTCACGACGCATGAAGGCAATGCCTTCGGCCTCCAGCGCCGGCAGGATGTCGTCGTTGAGCAGGGTGTATTGCTCGGCGATGATGTCGTGCACATCGCTGCTGACCCGCTCGAGCACTTCCGACGGCAGCAATCCGTCGATGCCGGTGGCGCGGGAGCCGCTGCGCACCTGTTCCTTCAGGCCGGCTACCCGGATTTCGAAGAATTCATCGAGATTGCTTGAAACAATGCACAGAAAGCGCAAACGCTCAAGCAATGGCACCCGCTTGTCAGCGGCCTGCGCCAGCACCCTGCGTTGAAATTGCAGCAGGGACAATTCGCGGTTCAGAAAATGGTCGGTAGGGAAGCGGGGTTTGAAATCTGGCATGAACTGATGTCTCCGGTCTGGCCTCTGGCCACGCCGCCATGATGTGACAAATATGTTTCAGTTAAATGACTTGCGGCGCTCTGTTGAAAGATTACCGCAATTTTCGGCGTCCTTGGGTTGTTGTCGCCGATACGCTTTCGTACAAATACTGAGGCTCTGATCGCGGTGTTAGAATGCGCGCCAATCCGACCTTATCCGGGATGCCAGCCCATATCATGATGCATGAATTGATTGCCGCGGTCGATCTGGGTTCGAACAGTTTTCGACTCCAGGTCGGAAGAATCGTCAACGATCAGATTTACCCGCTGGATGGACTCAAGGAAGCCGTCAGGCTGGCCGCAGGCCTGTCCCCCGCCAAGGTGCTGGACGAAGCGTCGCAGCAGCGCGGCATCGTTGCCCTGCAGCGTTTTCACGAGCGGATTGCCCGCTTCAGCCCGGATTCGGTGCGCGCCGTGGCCACCAACACGCTGCGGGTGGCCAAGAATGCGCCGGAGTTCCTGCGCCAGGCCGAGCGCGCGCTGGGCTTTCCGATCGAGATTATCGCGGGCCGCGAGGAAGCCCGCCTGATCTACGTGGGCGTGGCCCACACCTTGCCGGATCCGCACCGCCAGCAACTGGTGGTGGATATCGGCGGTGGCTCCACCGAGCTCATCATCGGACGCAGCTTTCAGCCGCTTGCGCTGGAGTCGCTGTACATGGGCTGTGTGAGTTACAGCCTGCAGTTCTTTCCCGATGGTCGGGTGGACAAGAAAAGCCTGAAGGAAGCGGAAAACACCGCACGCCGCGAGTTGCAGGCCATCTCTCACGCCTATCGCGAAATCGGCTGGGAAGAGGCGGTGGGGTCCAGCGGTTCGGCCAAGGCCCTGGCTGAGATTCTGGAGCAGAACGGCCTGTCCGAGCAGGGCATCACCCGCGATGGCCTGGAGAAGTTGAAGACCCTGATAGTGCGTGCGGGTAGTCTCGACCGCCTCGATCTGGCCGGGCTGAAGGGCGACCGCCTGCCGGTGCTGCTAGGCGGACTGTGCATCATGTCCGCCGTGTTCAAGGAGTTCGGGCTGGAGCGCATGGTGTTCTCGGAAGGGGCGCTGCGGCTGGGCGTGCTCTACGATCTGCTCGGTCGCTACCACCACCACGACCTGCGCGACGCCACGGTGGAGGCCTTCGTGAGCCGCTATCAGGTGGAGCGCCGTCATGTGAAGGCCGTGGCGGCCACCGCCGGCCATCTGCTTGCCGGTCTGGAGCCGGCCACCCGGGACGAGGACAGCCTGTCACGCCGTTTTCTGCAATGGGCCGCGCTGCTGCACGAAATTGGCATCTCGGTGGCGCACACCAGCTACCACAAGCACAGCGCTTACATTCTGGAAAACGCCGACATGCCGGGTTTCTCCAGGCGCGATCAGGCGCAGCTGTCGCGGCTGGTGCTGGCGCATCGCGGCAAGCTGGCACGGGTCGACGCACTGGCGGAAGAGAGTGCGGAGTGGGATCTGATTGCCTGCCTGCGGCTGGCCGTGTTGTTTCACCGGGCGCGGGATGGTCGGGGGCTGCCACCGGTGAGCCTCGGACGGGAAGGGCGCAGCTATGTGCTGACCGTGCGTGAAAGCTGGCTGCGCAAGCTGCCGCTCACCCGGGCTGCACTGGAGGACGAGCAGCGGCACTGGTTGTCGGTGGGCCGGGGGCTGAAGATACGCCATGAGGCCCCCGCGCAGCTGCATGATGCAGCCTGATTGACGCAGCCCGATGCAGGCCCTTTCGTCTGCAGCCGTGCCCCGGATGGTCTGCAGCGGACCGGGCACAAGCACGGTGACGCTGTACGGCGAATGGACATTGCGCCGGCTGCAACCCGAACTGAAGCGTCTTCGCGCGCAACTTGACGCGCAGGATCAAAACGCCGCCTGGGACCTGCGCAATGTGCAGCGGCTGGACAGCTTCGGGGCGGCACTGTTGTGGCATGGCTGGGGCAGGCGCTGGCCGGAGCGGCTGGAGATCGGCGAGGCACTGCGCGGGGTGATCGTGCGTTTTGCCGACAGCGCCCGGCAGCCGCTGCCCAGCGCACCCGGGTATACCGCCGGCGATGCGCTGGTCGGGCTGGGGCGCGTGGCTTTTGGCTTTTTCGCGCATGGACTCGATTTCGTCCGCCTGCTCGGGCAGCTGGTGCTCGACATGCTGTACCTGCTGCTGCACCCGCGCGAATGGCCGCTCAAGGAAACCTCCGCCAATCTGTTCAAGGTCGGGGTGAAGGCCATGCCGGTGGCTGCGCTGGTCGGCTTTCTGATCGGCGTGGTGCTGTCCTATCTGTCGGCGCTGCAGCTCAAGGCCTTCGGGGCCGACATTTTCATCGTGCACATCCTCGGCCTGGGCATCATCCGCGAACTGGGACCGGTGCTGGTGTCGGTGCTGGTCGCGGGGCGCTCGGGTTCGGCGATGACGGCACAGCTCGGCGTGATGCGGGTCACCGAAGAGATCGACGCACTCTCGGCGATGGGCATTTCGCGCACCCAGCGCCTGGTGTTGCCCAAGGTGCTGGCCCTGAGCCTGGCCATGCCCTTGCTGGTGCTGTGGACCTCGCTCATGGCGCTGTTGGGCGGCATGGTTTCGGCCTGGCTGCAGCTTGACCTGAGTTTTGCGTACTTCATCGATACCCTGCCGCGCGTGGTGCCCATTGCCAACCTGTACATCGCGCTGGCCAAGGGCGTAGTGTTCGGGGTGCTGATCGCGCTGATTGCCTGCCATTTCGGCCTGCGTGTGCAGCCCAACACCGAGAGTCTGTCGACCCACACCACCGCCTCGGTCGTCACCGCCATCACCATGGTGATTCTGGTCGATGCGGTGTTTGCCATCGCCACCCGCTCGATCGGCCTGCCCGGATGAGTGCGCACGTTCCACCGACGGCCACTGTGCCGGTGCTCGAACTGCGCGACATCGTCACCTGCTTTGGTCGCAACCGGGTGCATGACGGGCTCAACCTGCGTGTGGAGCAGGGGGAGATGGTCGCGTTGGTCGGCGGCTCGGGCAGTGGCAAAACCACCTTGCTGCGCCACATCATCGGCCTCACCCGACCGTCGGCGGGCACGGTCGCGCTGTTTGGCGAGCCACTGTTTGACGGCGGGCTGAAGGCGCAGCGCGCCCGCCGCCGTCGCTTCGGGGTGCTGTTCCAGCAGGGTGCGCTGTTTTCGGCACTGAACGTGGCGCAAAACATCGGTTTTCCGCTGCGCGAGCTCGGGGTCGCCAGCGAAGCGGAAATCAGCGAACTGGTGGCGCTCAAGATGCACATGGTGGGGTTGGAGCCTGAGCATGCGCTGCTCATGCCGGCTGAGCTTTCCGGTGGCATGGTGAAGCGGGTCGCGCTGGCGCGGGCGCTGGCTCTGGAGCCGGAGTTGCTGTTGCTCGATGAACCCACCGCCGGCCTCGACCCGGAGCGCAGCAGCGCTTTTGTGGCACTCATTCGAACCCTGCACGCCACGTTGGGGTTGACCGTGGTGCTGGTGACCCACGACATCGACACCCTGGCGGCGCTGTCGAGCAAGGTGGCGGTGCTGGCTGAGCGCCGGATCATCAGTTATGCGCCGCTGGCCGATACAATCGGACTCGATCATCCTTTCATTCACCATTTTTTTGCTGGCGAGCAGGGGGCACGCGCGCTCGGCCGCCACCGTGAGGTCCTGCGCTGATGGAGAACCGTGCCCACGCCCTGCTGGCCGGCCTGTTCGTGCTGCTGCTCGGAGCAGCGACGGTGTTTGCTCTTTGGTGGTTTTCCGGCGAACGCGAGGCGACCGCAGACTATGAACTGGTCAGCGACGGCAACGTGAGCGGCCTGAACGTGCAGGCGCAGGTGCGCTACCGGGGCATGTCGGCCGGCAAGGTGATGGATATCCGGGTGCCCGGCGACGATCCGCGCCTGATCGTGGTCACCATCCGCATTCGCCGTGACCTGCCGGTCACCCAGGGCACCCGCGCCACGCTGGGTTATCAGGGGGTTACCGGGCTGGCCTTCATCAATCTCGACGAACGCGGCGAAGATCCGCGTCCGCTGCCTGCCGGCCCTGAGGGCTTGCCACGCCTCACACTGGAGCCTGCGGTGATGGAGCGCCTGTCCGACGGCGTGCTCGGCGCCGTGGAGCGCTTCAATCGGGTGGCCGATCAACTCGGTGCGTTTCTCGATGACACCAGCCTGCAACGCTTTCGGAGCACACTCGAACGGCTGGAATCCGCCGCGGGCGGACTGGACCGCACCTTCGAGACCGCCCCTCGCACGCTGGAGGCCGTGCAGGCGCTGTTCAGCGCAGACAACCTGGCCCGCTGGTCGGCCATGCTCGCCCATCTGGAGTCGGCCAGCGCCGAAGTCGGGCCGGCGCTGGCCGAAATGCGCGATCTGATGCGCAGCCTTCAGCACACCCTGAGCAGCGTGGAGGCCCTCACCGTGGAGGCGGCTGATGGCGTGCTGCACGACACCCTGCCACAGGTGAATGCCCTGATTGGCGAGATCAACACCACGGCGGTGCAGTTGGGGCGGCTGGTCGAGTCGCTCGAAGCCTCGCCACAGATGCTCATCACCGGTCGTGGGGCACAGCGCCCCGGCCCGGGGGAGCATGGCTTTGCACCGTGAGCGTGCGCCATGAAGGTGCCCAACCGGGCAAGCGTTGCATCAGAAGGAGCCCACTTGAGATTTCCGTCCACTCCCATCCTGCTGGCCTGTAGTGCATGCTTGCTTGCCGCATGTGGCAGCCTGCTCACCCCGCCGCCCGAGCAGCGGCAGTACGATCTCGGCGAGCCTGACCGGCCTTCCGGCCAGGCACAAGGCGAGCGCCCGAGATGGCCGCTGGCGCCCACCTTGCAGGTACGCGCGCCGTCCTGGCTGACCAGTCATGCGATGCAATACCGGCTCGACCATCGCCCCCCGGCAAGCCGCGAGCGCTATGTCGAAAGTCGCTGGGCCGCACAGCCTGCCGAGTTGCTGCAGCATTATCTGGCGCGCGCGCTGCTGGCCAACGGAGGACCGGGGCCGGCCACGCCCGGCTGTCGAATGAAGATGCAGCTCGATGAATTCATTCAGGTTTTTGACTCAACCCAACACAGCCATGCCTGGCTGGTGGGGCAGATACATTTGCTGGCGCCGCGTGAAGATCGTATCGTAGCCAGTCGTGCCTTTTCCCAGGCGTCGCCCGCGCCCAGCGCCGACGCCCCCGGTGGCGTGCTGGCGCACCGGGCAACGGTGGCAGCCCTGTCGCACACGCTGTCCGGGTGGTTGGACGAGCAGTTCAGCGATGAAGCGCTGCTCGCGCTCTGCACGCAGGCCGGAAAGGCACGAACAGCAACGGACAGGGGGCTGCGTACCCCCTGATGCAGCATGGTTTGGCCGATTCGCATGCAGGCATGCACATCACAGGAGGAGACATGAGCCAGACGCAGCACAACATCTACAACCGGGACCTGGACAAGAATGCCGCGAACTACGTCCCGCTCAACCCGCTGAGCTTCATCGAGCGCAGTGCTTATGTGTATCCCGATCGGCTGGCGGTGATCCACGGCCAGCGGCGCTTTACCTGGGCACAGACCCTGGAGCGTTGCCGCCGGCTGGCCTCGTCCCTGCGCCAGCTGGGAGTGGGGCGCGGCGACACGGTGGCGGTCGTGCTCAACAACACGCCCGAAATGTTCGAATGCCATTTCGGGGTACCCGGATCGGGCGCGGTGCTCAACACCATCAACACCCGGCTCGATGCCGAAGCCATCGCCTTCATTCTCGATCATGGCGAAGCCAGGGTACTGATCACCGACCGGGAGTTTGCCCCTGCGGTGTCGCGGGCGCTGCAGGCGCTGTCGCGCAAGGACATCGTGGTGATCGATGTGGACGACCCGGAATACACTGGCCCGGGGGCGCGACTGGGCAGCACCGATTACGAACAGTTGCTCGCTGGCGGCAATCCGGATTTCGTTTTCGAGCAACCCGAGGACGAGTGGGATGCCATCGCCCTGAACTACACCTCCGGCACCACCGGCAACCCGAAGGGCGTGGTGTATCACTACCGGGGCGCCTATCTGAACGCAATGAGCAACATCGTCAGCTGGGGCATGCCGCCGCATTCGGTGTATCTGTGGACACTGCCGATGTTTCACTGCAACGGTTGGTGCTTTCCCTGGACCCTCGCGGCACTGGCAGGGGTGAATGTGTGTCTGCGCCGGGTGGACCCGCGCCTGATCTTCGAGGCCATCCGCACCCACAAGGTCACCCATTACTGCGGTGCCCCGATCGTGCACTCCATGCTCGCGAATGCACCGGAGAGCTGGCGCGAGGGCATCGATCATACGGTCAATGCGCTGGTCGCTGCAGCCCCGCCGCCAGCCGCCGTCATCGAGGGCATGGCGAAGATCGGCATCCGCCTGACCCATGTGTATGGCCTCACTGAAACCTATGGCCCGGCCGCAGTGTGTGCCAAGCATGAGGAATGGGAGCGTCTGCCGCTGGCCGAGCAGGTCGCCATGAATGGGCGTCAGGGGGTGCGCTATCATGCGCAGGAAGCCATTACCGTGCTCGATTCCGATACCCTGCAGCCAGTGCCATGGGATGGCGAAACCATGGGCGAGATCATGTTCCGTGGCAATCTGGTGATGAAAGGGTATCTGAAGAACCCGGCTGCGACGGCTGAAGCCTTTCGCGGGGGCTGGTACCATACCGGCGATCTGGCGGTGATGCAGCCGGACGGCTATGTGAAGATCAAGGATCGCAGCAAGGACATCATCATTTCCGGCGGCGAGAACATCTCCTCCATCGAAGTCGAGGATGCGCTGTACAAGCACCCTGCGGTCATTTCCGCCGCCGTCGTGGCCGCTCCCGACGAGAAGTGGGGGGAGGTGCCCTGCGCCTTCATTGAACTGCGCGACGGCGCCAGTGCCACGGCGGAGGAGATCATTGCCCATTGTCGCCAGCACCTGGCCGGCTTCAAGATCCCCAAGAAGGTGGTGTTCACCAGCATCCCCAAGACGTCCACCGGCAAGATCCAGAAATTCCTGCTGCGCGAGCAGGCCAGATCGACTGCGGCCATCCAGTGACCGCAGCCATAACAACAGGAGACCTTTCAATGAGTGCAGTACCCGTTTCCGCTTCGTCCGATCAACCCCTTGTGCTGCGTCACGACGACAATGGCGTGGCCACCCTCACGCTGAACCGGCCCCTGCAGTTCAATTCGCTGTCGCAGGCCATGCTCGAAACACTGATTGCCGAATGCGATGCGCTGGCGGCGGATCGTTCCGTGCGTGTCGTGGTGATTGCCGGGGAGGGCAAGGCGTTCTGCGCCGGGCACGACCTGAAGGAGATGCGCGCCAATCACGACATGGCCTTCCAGCAGGCGCTGTTCCGGCTGTGCGGCAAGTTCATGATGAAGCTCACCCAGTTGCCCCAGCCGGTGATTGCGCGGGTGCATGGCATTGCCACTGCCGCCGGCTGCCAGCTGGTGTCGATGTGCGATCTGGCGGTGGCTGCGGATGTGGCCCGCTTTGCGGTGTCGGGCATCAACGTGGGCCTGTTCTGCGCCACCCCCAGCGTGGGCCTGTCGCGCAACATGGGGCGCAAGGAAGCGTTCGAGATGCTGGTGACCGGCGATTTCATCGATGCGCAGGAAGCACAGCGTCGTGGCCTGGTGAACCGGGTGGTGCCGCTGGAGCAGCTCGACGAGGAAGTGGCGCGGCTGGCGGCGTCGATCTGCGCCAAGTCCCCGCTGGCCATCCAGATGGGCAAGCAGATGTTCTACAACCAGCTGGAAATGGGGCTGGATGCGGCCTATCAGATGGCCGCCGAAACCATGGCCTGCAACGCGATGAGCGAGGACGCAGCCGAGGGCATCGACGCCTTCATCGCCAAGCGCAAGCCGGAATGGAAGGGACGCTGACGCGGCCCTTGCTGATCGACACCCACATCCACCTCGACGCAGCCGAGTTCGACCCGGATCGCGAGTTCCTGATCGGCGAGGCACGTCAGGCGGGGGTGGGGGGCTTTGTCGTGCCGGGCGTGAGCCGTGAAGGGTTCGACGCGGTGCAGGCACTGGCACGCCGGCATCCCGACATTCAGTGTGCGCTGGGCCTGCATCCGATGTACGTGGATCAGGCTGGCGACGACGACCTCGATGTGCTGCGTGGCCGGCTGGCGCAGGGCGGGGTTGTGGCCGTCGGCGAGATCGGGCTGGATGGCTGGATCACGCCACGTGACGATGCCCGGCAGCTGCACTTTTTTGTCGCACAGCTCAGGCTCGCGCGCGACTTCGGCCTGCCGGTGATCTTGCATGTGCGCCGGGCAATCGACCCGATCCTCAAGCAGCTGCGCGGCATCGAAGTACCCGGCGGCATCGCGCATGCCTTCAACGGTAGCCGGCAGCAGGCCGACACCTTGCTGGCCATGGGCTTCAAACTGGGTTTTGGCGGCACGCTGAGCTACGAAGGCTCCCGCCGCATTCGCGCACTCGCCACCGAGCTGCCCGAAACGGCGCTGGTGCTCGAAACCGATGCGCCGGACATTGCGCCCAGCTGGTCTGCGGACCGGCGCACCCGTCCGGCCGATCTGGCGCGTTACGCCCGGTTGCTTGCCGAGCTGCGTGGCGTGCCTTTGCAGCACCTGGCCGAATGCACCACGCACAATGCCAGGCAGGCCCTGCCTGGCCTGAAGGCCGTCGACACGCAGCCTGCAGGCGAATCTTCACAGTCTTGAAATAGGGGTGAAACCCCCGTGTTTTCCAACCGGTAAGAAACCACCATCGACGATATGATGAGTGTGCCGGATACCGTGTCGTTGCCAGAGCGTACTGCACGCTCCGGCGCCATCATCATCAGTCAGGGGTTGTCTCATGTACGCCGTACTTTCCCGCCTCCGAGTGGCGAACAGACTCGCATTGCTGCAGGTCGTGCTGCTGGTCTTCATCATTGCCATGGGGGTCACCGGCATCCGGGGCATGCTCGATACGGTTGACAAGCTGGAGCGGGTCAACAACGAGGTGCTCGCACCCACCCAGCATCTGGCCGGGGTCCGTGCTGCAATGCTGAACGTGAATCTGGAGATCCTGCGCGCCTTCCAGCACGAGCCCAGGCATCAGCTGTATTCACTGCATGATCATCCGGTCAGCCTGCACCTGAACCGCTCGCGCGAGGCCATCCGGCAGTTGTCCGAAAACTGGCAGGCGTTCACCGCCAGTCACACGATTGCGGACGAGGAGGCCACGCTGGTGCGCAGCTACGAACAAACGCTGGTGCGGCTGATGCCGCTGGTCGAGCGTACGCTGAGCAGCCTTGAGCGCGACGACTATTCCTTCGCCGTCCAGCGCACCTTCATCGTCGAGGCCCAGAGTCTCCTGATGGGCGACTTGCTGCCCACGCTGGGGCGTCTGGTCGCCCTGCAGCGCGACAATGCCGAGCGGGTGCATGCCGAGGCGCATGCCGACTACCGCTTCATGCTCAAGCTCAATGGCGCGCTGATCGCGACCGCCGTGCTGCTGGCGCTGGGTATCGGTTATGTCATTGCATGCTCGATCACTCGCCCGCTCGGTGAGGCACTGAGGGCGGCCGAGCGCATCGCCGAAGGCAAGCTCGATCAGCGCATCGAGGCGCGTGGCGACGACGAGCTCAGTCGCCTGATGATCGCGCTGGGCAAGATGCAGGACGGCCTGCATGCTGTGCTGGGTGGGTTGCAGCGCTCCTCTGGCAGCCTGTCGGAGGCCTCGCATGAACTCACCTGTGCGGCCGACTCCGTGTCGGTTGCGTCAGGTCGGCAAAGCGAAGCGGCTTCATCCATGGCGGCTTCGGTGGAAGAGATGACGGTCAGCATCAATCATGTTTCGGATTCGGCCAACGAAGCTGCGAATCTGGCCAACGAGGCTGGACAGCGCAGCCAGGCTGGAGCGAAGGTGATCAATGAGGCGGTCGAACGCATGCGCAGCATCGCCCAGGCGATTCAGGAAGGCACGGGTCGGATGAATGAGTTGCGCGAGCGTACCGGTGAAATTTCGCGGGTAATCGGTGTGATCCGTGAAGTGGCCGACCAGACCAATCTGCTGGCCCTCAACGCAGCCATCGAGGCTGCGCGGGCTGGTGAGCAGGGACGGGGGTTTGCCGTGGTTGCCGACGAGGTACGCAAGTTGGCTGAGCGCACGGCACAGTCCACCACCGAAATCACACGCATGATCGAGAGTATCCACAACAGCGTGGGGCAGGTATCACAGGTGATGGAGGAGGGCGTGGCGCGGGCCAGTCACGGCGTCGAAGTGGCCAATCAGGCCGGCGAGGCGGTGGCGGCGATCACCGGCAGCGCGGCCGAAGTCACCCGGGTGGTGTCGGACATTTCTGCGGCACTCAAGGAGCAGGGCGCGGCAGCCAGCGACATTGCCCGCAATGTCGAGCAGATCGCCCAGATGGCCGAGCAGAACACCGGCGTGGTGGCCGATGCGAATGCTGCCGCGCAGACCCTGCGCGGTCTTGCACTCGACATGGAAAAACAGCTCAAGGGCTTCAGGCTGTGATGAGCTCGGGGCGCGGGCCGGAGGCGCTGCAGAACGGTCCGCCACCCGGCCCCGGGGCGCGTTACCCATCACCCGGCGTGCCTGTCCTCGCGCCCGTCCCGGTGCCCACTCCCGGCCGCAGAGGATGAGCGGGCGATGAGGTCGGCAATGTCGCGCTTCAGACGCGCCGGATCGGGATCGAAGGTGTCATAGATCATCAGCGAAATCCCGAACACATAGGCATACAGCAGCATGCAGCGGCTCGAAGCCTCTTCCATCGGCACCCCACAGGCAAGAAACAGGTCCCGGGCGCAGCGCAGGCGGGTTTCATCCACTTCGGCGACGATGGCTGCCGCCTCCGCATCGCGCCGCGCCCAGTCGCGCACCGCGAGTTCTATCATCATCCCGCGCCGGCTGCGCCGGGCGCTATATACATCGATCACATGATAGATCTGCTCAAGCTCGTGGCCCGGCGTGATGCGGGTTTGCTTGATGATGTCGCGGATGCGGCCATCACGCCATTTCATCAGGATCGCACGCAACAGGTCGTGGCGATCCTGGAAATGCCAGTAAAAACTGCCCTTGGTCACCTTCAGGCGCTTGGCAAGCACTTCCACCCGCAGACCGGCAATACCCTCTTCGGCCAGCACTTCGGTGGCCCCTTCCACCCAGGCATCTCGATCGAGTTGAATTCGCGGCTTGTTCACATTCGTTTCCATACGCTCAAGTATTGACGAGAACCGCACCGTACGCTACCGTACGCTCCCATACCGAAGCGTATGGAACGATTTTTTTCGCTCCCGGTCAAGTAACAAACAACCGGCAGCAGTGACATAATGCCTCGGGGGAGACGGCCATCCAAAACGGCGGTGACCGCCGGACAAGGATGCCTGCCGAATGCAGCGGGACAAACAATCGTAAGGAGCGTGGACTTGAAAATTTTGGTACCTGTCAAACGCGTGGTTGATTACAACGTCAAGGTGCGTGTGAAGAGCGATGGCTCGGGCGTGGATATTGCGAACGTCAAGATGTCCATGAACCCGTTCGACGAGATCGCGGTGGAAGAGGCTGTACGCCTGAAAGAAGCCGGCGTGGCCACCGAAGTGGTGGCGGTGTCCTGCGGTGTGGCGCAGTGCCAGGAAACCCTGCGCGCGGCGATGGCCATCGGGGCCGACCGGGGCATTCTGGTCGAAAGCGACGCTGACCTGCAGCCGCTGGCCGTGGCCAAGCTGCTCAAGGCACTGTGCGACAAGGAGCAACCCGGCCTGGTGCTGTGCGGCAAGCAGGCCATCGACGACGATGCCAACCAGACCGGCCAGATGCTGGCGGCGCTGATGAACTGGCCGCAGGCCACCTTTGCCTCCAAGCTGGCCATTGCCGACGGTCGTGCAACCGTCACCCGCGAGATCGACGGCGGCCTGGAAACCCTGGAGCTGAGCCTGCCGGCCGTGGTCACCACCGACCTGCGCCTGAACGAGCCGCGCTACGCAACCCTGCCCAACATCATGAAGGCCAAGAAAAAGCCGCTCGATACGGCCAAGCCCGATGAACTGGGCGTGGATGTGGCACCGCGCATCACCACCCTGAAGGTCAGCGAGCCGCCCAAGCGCAGCGCAGGCGAGCGCGTGGCCGATGTGGCCCAGCTGGTGAACAAGCTCAAGAACGAAGCAAAGGTGATCTGACATGGCGATTCTGGTTATTGCTGAACACGACAATCAGTCGATCAAGTCTTCGACGCTGAACACGGTGAGCGCAGCCGCTGCGATCGGTGGCGAGATTCATGTGCTGGTGGCCGGCGCCGCCTGCGCGACCGTGGCCGAGGCGGCAGCACGCATTGCCGGTGTGAGCAAGGTCCGCGTGGCCGATGCCGCACATTACGAAACCCAGACGGCCGAGAACGTTGCCCGCCTGGTGGCCGACCATGCCGGCGAATACAGCCATGTGCTGGCCCCTGCGACCACCTTCGGCAAGAACATGCTGCCGCGTGTGGCCGCCCTGCTCGATGTGGCGCAGGTGAGCGACATCGTGGCGGTCGAGTCGGCCGACACCTTCGTGCGCCCGATCTACGCCGGCAATGCGATGGCCAGCGTGAAGAGCGCCGATGCGGTGAAGGTGATCACCGTGCGTACCACCGCCTTCGAGGCGGCGGGCGAGGGCGGGCAGGCTGCCGTCGAAACCCTGGCGGCGTCTGCCGATCTGGGGCTGAGCAAGCTGGTGGGCCGCGAGCTGACCAAGTCCGAGCGGCCGGAGCTGGGTGCCGCCCGTGTGGTGGTGTCCGGTGGTCGTGGCCTCGGCAGTGGCGAGAACTATCACAAGTTTCTCGAACCGCTGGCCGACAAGCTGGGTGCCGCACTGGGTGCGAGTCGTGCGGCAGTCGATGCAGGCTATGTGCCCAACGACTACCAGGTCGGCCAGACCGGCAAGATCGTCGCACCGCAGCTGTACATCGCGGTGGGCATCTCGGGTGCCATCCAGCATCTGGCCGGCATGAAGGACTCGAAGGTGATCGTGGCCATCAACAAGGACCCCGAAGCGCCGATCTTCCAGGTGGCCGATTATGGTCTGGTAGCCGACCTGACCGAGGCGGTGCCGGAACTCATCGCGGCCCTCGGCTGAGCACTGCGGACGCATGAACCTGCCGGCCACCCTGTTCTCACCCGCCTGGCACGGCCTGGCGGTGCTGATCTGCCTGGGGGTGTTCTACCTCATTGCCAGAACCGCCCCCTGGCAGCGGCTGGCCGAAACCACGCAGCGCAACCTGCTGTTCGGTCTGGCTATCTCGCTGGCCTTGCTGTGGAGCATGAAGGCCGGCGTGAAACCTGGCCTGAACCTGCATCTGCTCGGTGCGATGGTCGCCACCCTGGCCCTGGGCGAACCGCTGGCCCTGATCGCGCTGGCCCTCTCGTTGACGGCCATCACGCTCAACGGCGAGCTGGGCTGGACAGCCTGGCCGGTCAATTATGTGCTGATGGTGGTGGTACCGGTTGCCTTTGCCAGCCTGTTCAGGCGTTTGGTGGAACGCCGTCTGCCGAATCACTTCTTCATTTTCATTTTCGTGGTGGCCTTTCTGGGGTCGGCATTGAGCGTGATCGTGCAGGGTGTCTCGGCTTCGCTGGTCATGGTGCTGGCAGGGGCGTATCCGGCGGGGTTTCTGATGACCGAGTATCTGCCGTACTTCATCCTGCTGGGCTTCTCGGAAGCCTGGTTGAGCGGGGCGATCATCACCCTGCTGGTGGTCTACAAGCCGGAGTGGGTGGCGGCCTTCGACGATCGTCGCTACCTGATCGGCAAATAACATCAACAATCGCATCAACAAGAATCAGAAGAGGTCCGGCGCACATTCCCGGACCTTCTGGACAACTACTGGAGTGGGTTCATCATGAGTCACTACACCGCACCGATTCGCGACATGCAGTTCGTCATGCAGGAACTGGCCGGCCTGGACGAAGTTCAGGCGCTGCCCGGTTGTGAAGAAGTTTCTTCCGACCTGGTCGATGCCATCCTCGACGAAGCCAACAAGTTTGCCAGTGGCGTGCTTGCGCCGCTGAACTGGATCGGCGACCAGGAAGGTGCCCGCTGGCACGACGGCGAAGTGAGCACCGCACCGGGCTGGAAGGAAGCCTACCGCCAGTTCACCGAAGCCGGCTGGACGGCGCTCGCCTGCGATCCGGATTTTGGCGGCCAGGGTCTGCCCAAGTTGCTGTCGACGGCAGTGATGGAAATGTGGAAGTCGGCCAACATGGCCTTCTCCCTGTGCCCGATGCTGACCAACGGCGCCATCGAGGCGCTCATGCTGCGCGGCAACGACGAGCAGAAGGCGATGTATCTGCCGAAGATGGTCAGCGGTGAATGGACCGGCACGATGAACCTCACCGAACCGCAGGCCGGTTCCGATCTGGCTGCAGTGCGCACCAAGGCCGAACCGCAGGGCGATGGCACCTACAAGATTTTTGGTCAGAAGATCTTCATCACCTACGGTGAGCATGACATGACCGACAACATCATCCATCTGGTGCTGGCACGTCTGCCGGACGCACCGGAAGGGGTGAAGGGCATTTCGCTGTTTGTGGTGCCGAAGTTCATGGTGAATGCCGACGGTTCGCTGGGCGAGCGCAACGATGTGCACTGCGTGTCGATCGAGCACAAGCTGGGCATTCATGCCAGCCCCACGGCTGTGCTCGCCTTCGGCGACAAGGGCGGCGCAATCGGCACCCTGGTGGGCGAGCCGAACCGTGGTCTGGAATACATGTTCATCATGATGAACGAGGCCCGTTTTGCGGTCGGCATGGAAGGTCTGGCGCTGTCCGAGCGTGCCTACCAGCATGCGCTGCAGTACGCAAAGGATCGCATCCAGGGCACCGAAGTGGGCGTGCGTGGTGGTCCGAAGGTTTCCATCCTGCACCATCCCGATGTGCGCCGCATGCTGATGTCGATGAAGTCGCAGACCGAAGCAATGCGTGCCCTGGCCTATGTGGTGGGGGCCGCCACCGACAAGGCGCACCTGCATCCCGACGAGGCCGTGCGTGCGCACAATCAGGCCTTCGTGGACCTGATGATCCCGGTGGTGAAGGGCTGGTGCACCGAAAACTCGGTGGACATTGCCTCCACCGGCGTGCAGGTGCACGGCGGCATGGGTTTCATCGAGGAGACCGGCGCCGCCCAGCATCTTCGTGACGCCCGCATCACGCCGATCTACGAGGGCACCACGGCGATCCAGGCCAACGACCTGATCGGCCGCAAGATCGCCCGCGAAGGTGGCGCCACCATCAAGGCGGTGATTGCCGAGATGCGTGCGGTGCTGGCCGAGGTCGGCGGCGTGCAGGATGAAGCCTTCGCCGCCATCGCGCGCAGCCTGGACAGCGGCATCAAGGCGCTGGAGGAAGGCGCGGAGTACATCGTCGCTACCTATGGACAGGACATCAAGGCCGCCCACGTCGGCTCGGTGCCCTTCCTGAAGCTCTTCGGCATCGTCGCAGGCGGCTGGCAGATGGCGCGCGCGGCGCTGATCGCCCGCCAGCGCCTCGGCGAAGGCGGTGGCGACGAGGTCTTCTATCGCAGCAAGATCGTCAGCGCACGCTTCTACGCCGACCACGTCCTGCCGCAGGCCCCCGGACTTGCCTACACCGTGGTCAATGGTGCGGCGGGTGCGCTGGCGCTGAGCGAAGAGCAGTTCTGACCCCCATCGCTTGCGGGCGCAAAGCCCGCAAGCGATGGCGTGAACGACAAAGCCGACCCGCGGGTCGGCTTTGTCTTGTGGTCCGCCGGCGCTTACTGCACGCGGGCCTTGCCACGCAGTTCCATGATGTGCGCCTCGACGCGCTCCTGCTGGATGCGCTGTTCGAGCTGCGGCTTCACCTCGGCGAAGGGCGGCGGGGTGAGCGGACGGATATCCTGCATCTGGATGACGTGGTAGCCGAAGTCGCTCTTCACCGGAGCTGCGGTGTATTGGCCCTTTTCGAGCTTCACCATGGCTTCGGCGAAAGGCTGCACGAACATGCCCGGGTTGCTCCAGCCGAGGTCGCCGCCACGGTCACGGGAACCGGGGTCGAGTGACTCGCGGGCGAGCGATTCGAAGCTCGCGCCACCGCGCAGCTTGGCGATGATGGCCTTGGCGGCGTCCTCGGTCTCGACCAGGATGTGGCGGGGGTTGTATTCCTTGCCACCCATGCCGGCAACGATTTCGTCGTACTGCTTGCGGACATCGGCCTCGCTGACCGGGTTGCTCTTCACCCAGTCCTGCAGGTAGGCACGGATGAGGATGGCCTGGCGGGCGAGATCCATCTGCGCCTGTACTTCGGCCTGCCGCTCAAGGCCGCGCTTGCCGGCTTCCTGAGCGAGGATCTCGCGGCGGATCAGCTCCTCACGCACCGCTTCGCGCAGCTGCGGGCTCTCCGGCGCCCCCTGGGCGCGCTGCTCGGCCATCATCACCTCCATGCGGGCGGCGGGGATGGCCTTGCCATTGACGGTGGCGGTGGTGCCGCTGGCGTGCACCGAAAAGCTGGCCAGGCCGGCCATCAGGCAAAGGGCGAGGCGGCTGGGAAATGCTTTCATCGAGTTTCCTTAGGGGTGGGTTGTTGACTGGCCTCGGCGGCCGTTCGGGCGCGAATCGCGAGGGCGTGGATCTCGCCCCGCATCATCTCGTCCAATGCTGCATAAATCATCCGGTGGCGGGCCACCGTGGGTTTTCCGGCAAAGGCCTCGGCAACGATGTCGAGGCGGTAGTGCCCACCGCCGCTGCGTGCACCGGCGTGGCCGGCGTGCTGCGCGCTGTCATCGGCGATGTCGAGGCGGAGGGGGGCGAAGGCGTCGTCCAGGCGTGTGCGGATGCGCTCGACAGTGTTCACGGCAGAACCTTGCGGAAGGGGTGCACCGTGGTACGTGCGAACACGCCCTGCTTGACGTAGGGGTCTTCGCTCAGCCACTGCTCGGCGTCGGCAAGGGAGGGGAACTCGGCCACCACCAGGCTGCCGGCAAAGCCGGCGGGGCCGGGGTCGGGGGCATCGATGGCCGGCATCGGACCGGCGATCAGCAGACGTCCGGCATCGCGCAGGGCCTCGAGGCGGGCGAGGTGGGCCGGCCGTGCCGCCATGCGCGCGGCCAGCGTATCGGGGGCATCTTCGCCGATCATGGCGTAGAACATCATTGCTGGGGATCCTCTTCGAGGTGGCGGGAGAGGTAGAAACCCTGACCGAGCACGAAGGCGAGCATCAAGCCCATGCCACCGAAGAGCTTGAAATTCACCCAGGTCTCTTCGGAGAAGCTGTAGGCGACATAGATGTTGAGCACGCCCATGAGGACGAAGAAGGCCGCCCAGGCCAGGTTGAGGCGCTCCCACACCGGACCGGGAAGCTGGATCTGCGCTTCGAGCATCTTGCGGATCAGGTTCTTGCCAAAGACCAGCGCCGACAGCGCCAGCACGGCGGCGAACAGCCAGTACAGCGCAGTGGGTTTCCACTTGATGAAGGTGGGATTGTGGAACACCAGCGTGGCACCACCGAAGAGCACGATGATGATCAGGCTGACCCACAGCATCTTGTCCACCTTGCGGTGGCGCAGCCAAACCCAGGCGATCTGCCCGAAGGTGGCGAGAATGGCCACTGCGGTGGCAAGGAGGATGGGCGCCTGGGAAGGCATGATGCCGTCGCCGAGCCACTGCGAGGCGAAGGCATGGGCGGAGGCTTCGTCAGCGCCGGCAAGCTTGTAGACGCCGAAGAAGAGGATGACCGGAAGGAGATCGAAAAGGAATTTCATGCGCGGGAATTATAGCTGTTGAACGGAGGCGGCTGGGCTGGCCACATCGGCGCGGTTGCGCATGTGGTCGGCGAGTGCGGAAAAGGACTGCAGCAGACGGCCGCGCAGGTCCTCGTCGGCAACCTGCTCGTCGAGCGCCTGGCGCATGCACAGCAGCCACTGGTCGCGTTCGGCCGAGCCAATCGCGAAGGGCAGGTGGCGGGCGCGCAGGAAGGGCGGTCCGAAGCGCTCGACGTAGAGATTGGGGCCGCCGAACCAGCCGGAGAGGAAGAGGAAGAGTTTCTCTTCCGAACCGGAGAGATCCTCGCCGTGCATGCGGCGCACGTCCCAGGCCTCGGGTAGCGTATCCATCAGGGCATAGAAGCGGCGCACCAGGGCGCGCACGGCCTCTTCGCCGCCGATCTGCTGATAGGGGGTGAGGACCGGCAGGGTGTTGTCGTCAGGCTGCATGGATGTCCGTGATGGGATCGCGCCCGCATTGCATGTTGGCGGGCAGGGCTTCGTCAATGCGCCGCGGCGGCGGCAGTTCGAGGCTGTTCATGAGGGCGATGAACTCCTCGCGCGTGCGCCCCGCCAGGCGGGTATTGGTGGCACGCTCCTGGCCGATGCAGGAAACGCGCCGGCCATTGTAGTCGTGACCGGGGTAGACCAGGGTCTCGTCATGCAGCGTGAACAGGCGGGTGGTCACGCTGTCGTAGAGCCGGCCGGCATCGCCGCCCTGGAAGTCGGTGCGCCCGCATGCGCCGATGAGCAGTGCGTCACCGGTAAACAGGCGGTCGCGCCACTGATAGGTGACGCAACCCGGGGTGTGCCCGGGGGTGGGAATGACGCGGATGACTTCGCTGCCGAAGACGATGGTGTCGCCATCGCCGACCTGCACGTCGGCACAGCTGGCGCCGGCCGCGGCACTGGTCACGGTGCGCGCGCCGGTGACCTCCCTGAGCCCTGCAGCACCAGTGATGTGGTCGGCGTGGACGTGCGTTTCCAGCACCCACAGCAGTTGCAGGTTCATTTCCTGCAGTTCGGTCAGGTAGCGCCCGGTATGCTCGCGCACGGTGTCGATGAGTACGGCATCGCCGCTCACCGGATCGGCAAGCAGGTAGGTGAGGGTGGCACTGTGCTCATCGAACAGTTGGCGAAAGACGATGTTCATGCGGTTCTCCGACGGACAATCGGGCAGATTCTAGAGCACGACAACGTAATTGGCATGACGGCTTCGGCTTCCTTGCTCAGCGCGGCTGCGCACGCGGCAGGCGCAGCAGGGCGCGCAGGCCGCCTCCCTCGCGCGGCAGCAGTTCGAGAGCGCCATTGTGGGCGCGCAGCACGCGATCGACGATGGCCAGCCCCAGTCCGGCGCCCTTGGTGTTGCTGCGCGCGTTCTCCAGGCGGGTGAACGGGCGGCGCATGCGCTCGGTTTCGCTCTCGGGGATGCCCGGACCGCGATCGGCGACCTCGATCTCCACCATCGGGCCATTGCTGCGCGCAGCGATGAGGATGGGCTGGGTGCTGCCGGCATAACGGATGGCATTGTCGATGAGATTGGCAATGGCGCGGCGCAGGGGCAGGGCGCGGGCAGGCACGGCGAGCTTCTCGGGCAGGGCGAACTCGATTGGGACGCCGCGCAGGCGGTAGGGTTCCGCAAGGCCGACCACCAGCTCGACGACATCGACGTCGTGCATGGGCTCCTGAGGGTCGCCACGTCCGAAGTCGAGGAACTGGCCGATGATGCGGTCCATCTCCTCGATGTCGGCGACCATCGCGGTGACCTCGTCGTCGGGTGCGCCGGACATCTCCACTCCGAGGCGCAGACGGGCCAGCGGCGTGCGCAGGTCGTGCGAGACGCCGGCGAGGATCAGCGCCCGGTCGGCATCGGCACGCGCCAGGTCGCCGGCCATCTGGTTGAAGGCGTGGGACACCAGGGCGATTTCCAGCGGACCGCTTTCCTCCTGTCGCGGCGGGCTCTGACCGCTGCCCACCATGCGCGCGGCACGCGCCAGGCTGCGCAGTGGCGCGCTGATGCGCGAGACGATGAGAAAGGCCCCGAGCAGTGCGGCGATCATCGCTGCACTGCCCCAGGCCAGCCATTCGAGGGCCTGGTGCTTCTGCAGGCGCTCGCGCGGCAGCATCACCCAGTACTCGTCCTCGTCGTCGGGATGCAGGCGGAAGCTCACCCAGAAGCCGTCGAGGGTCTTCCAGCGCATCGCAAAGCGGGTGTGATCGCCAAGCTGGCGGCGGGTCTCGTGCATCAGCAGGCGCATCGGACGGGTATCGGGAAGATCGAGCAGCGGATCGCTGCGCTCAGCCGGATAGATGCGGATGCCTTCAAGGGCGGCGAGATCGATGAGCATCTCGGTGCGCAGGCGCGGTTCGGCATTGAGCAGCGCGGTGCGGGTGAGATTGACCACGCTGGCGACCATCTGCGCCAGGTCGCGGGCACGCGCAGGCTCCTCGAAGTAGCGGAAGATCTGCGACCACGCTGCCAGCGACAGGCTGAGCAGCATGGCCACCAGCAGGAAGGTCTGCCATAGCAGCGTGCGTGGCCGCCAGCGTGCCAGCATGCGCGCGAGCAGACGGAGCGTGGAGCGCGTCACGCGCGCCTCAGGCCTCGGCTGCGGCCTTTGGTTCGTCGGGTACGAAGACGTAGCCGAAGCCCCACACGGTCTGGATGTAGCGTGGCTTGGTGGGATCGTCCTCGACCAGCTTGCGCAGGCGCGAGACCTGCACATCGATGGCGCGGTCGAAGACACCGTACTCACGTCCGCGCGCCAGCTCCATCAGCTTGTCGCGCGACAGCGGCTGGCGCGGATGCTGGAGGAGCACCTTGAGCAGCGAGAACTCACCGGTGGTGAGAGGGATCTCCTCGCCGTCGCGGGTCAGGGTGCGGGTGCCAAGATTGACCCGCACGCGGCCGCAGCTCACCACTTCGTCCTCGGCCGTCGGCGCACCGGGCAGCGCCGGCGGGCGCCGCCGCATCACCGCATGGATGCGGGCGACCAGTTCGCGCGGATTGAAGGGCTTGGGCAGGTAGTCGTCGGCACCCA
>WPCG01128316.1_pt1 | contig 43191 bp, 34 predicted proteins | sample 5403311 | NCBI WGS metagenome assembly WPCG01 (sample SAMN12869467, study PRJNA574797) | sludge metagenome | isolation source: wastewater treatment of Control | place: China:Beijing | collected 2019-05-17
CGCGCCTCCGGCGAGAAGTAGTGGAACATCGAGGACTGGGGGTCGAGTTGGCCGCGCATCGTTACTGTGCAAGGGATCTGGGAGTGTTTCTATGACAAGCAGTTCTTCGGATCGTTCACGGACTTTTGCATCACCCTGTTAGACTTGCGGCTTCGCAAGCTCCCGACCCGGCCACCATGATCGGACGCATCACCGGCACCCTGCTGGAAAAAAACCCGCCGCAGATCCTCGTCGACGTGCACGGCGTCGGCTACGAGATCGACGTGCCGATGAGCACCTTCTACAACCTGCCCGCCACCGGCACCACGGTGAGCCTGCACATCCACCATGTGGTGCGCGAGGACGGCCACTTCCTGTTCGGCTTCGCCACCGACGAGGAACGCGCGACCTTCCGCCAGCTGCTCAAGGTCTCGGGCATCGGTGCGCGCATGGCGCTGGCGGTGCTGTCAGGCCTGTCGGTGAATGACCTCGCGCAAGCGGTGGCGCTGCAGGAGGCCGGACGGCTGGTGAAGATCCCTGGCATCGGCAAGAAGACGGCCGAGCGCCTGCTGCTCGAACTGCGCGACAAGCTCGGCAAGGCCTTGCCCAACATGGCGGGCGTACGCCTGGCAGCGGCGCCCGGAACCGCCCCGGACGCGAGGAGCGACATCCTCAACGCCCTGCTGGCGCTCGGCTACAACGAGCGCGAGGCGCTATCGGCGATGAAGGGCCTGGCCGAAGACGTCGGCGTGTCGGACGGCATCCGCCAGGCACTGAAGGCGCTGTCGAAGGGCTGAATGGAGGCTGAGCCGAAGACATGATCGAAACCGACAAGCTCAAGGCAGTCGCGCCCGCCGAACGGCTCATCTCCGCCACCCCTGCCGACCGCCAGGAAGACGCCATCGAGCGCGCACTGCGCCCGAAGCGTCTCGCCGAATACGTCGGCCAGGCCAAGATCCGCGAGCAGCTGGAGATCTTCATCCAGGCCGCGCGCAAGCGCAGCGAGGCGCTCGACCACGTACTGCTGTTCGGACCACCCGGCCTGGGCAAGACCACGCTGGCGCACATCGTCGCCGCCGAGATGGGGGTGAACCTGCGCCAGACCTCGGGCCCGGTGCTGGAGCGCGCTGGCGACCTCGCCGCGCTGCTCACCAACCTCGAGCCGCACGACGTGCTCTTCATCGACGAGATCCACCGCCTCTCGCCGGTGGTCGAGGAAATCCTCTACCCTGCGCTGGAAGACTTCCAGATCGACATCATGATCGGCGAAGGGCCGGCCGCGCGCTCGGTCAAGCTCGACCTACCGCCCTTCACGCTGGTCGGCGCCACGACTCGCGCAGGCATGCTCACCAACCCCCTGCGCGACCGCTTCGGGATCGTGTCGCGGCTGGAGTTCTACACGCCGGAGGAGCTCGGCTTCATCGTCAGCCGCTCGGCGCGCCTGCTCAACGTCGAGATCGACGACAACGGCGCACTCGAGATCGCCCGCCGCGCCCGCGGCACGCCGCGCATCGCCAACCGGCTGCTGCGCCGGGTGCGCGACTATGCCGAAGTGAAGGCAAACGGCCACATCACTGCCGCGGTAGCCGATGCCGCCCTGCGCATGCTGGATGTGGACAACCTTGGCCTCGATCTGATGGACCGCAAGCTGCTGTCGGCAATGCTGGAGAAATTCGGCGGCGGTCCGGTCGGCCTCGACAACATCGCCGCTGCGATCGGTGAATCCACCGACACCATCGAAGACGTCATCGAGCCTTACCTGATCCAGCAGGGCTACCTGCAACGCACGCCGCGCGGGCGCATGGCCACGCACTCGATCTGGCAGCATTTCGGGCTTGCGCCGCCACGCAGCGGCGGCGACCTGTTCGCCCAATAGCAGGCTCGTACCATGCGCTCGCTGCAGGTAGTGATGATGACGCTGTGCGTGGTCGGCGGGCTCTTCCTGCTCATGCACGCGCCGGACTTCTTCATGCCCGACCGCTGGGACCCATCGCGTGGCCGCCAGTTCGACGCCACCGCCTCGCGCCTGCTGGGCGCAGGCCTGCTGGTGCTGGCCGTGCTCGGCGGCCACTACATGCGCAACATGTACTACGGCACGCGCCGCCGGCTCCCCGGGCCAGCCGCGCAGGTGCGTTACTTTCTGCTGCTGGTGCTGACCCTGGTGCTGATCAGTGCCGCCATGCATCGCGCCGAACCCGGCCCCAACCCCGAATACCGCGCCCCGGCCTCGGCAACCACGCGCTGATCAGCGCGCGTCGGCGTCAAGCAGGGCGCGCACGCGCTCGGCCGTCTCCAGCAACTCGCCCAGCTGGCGCGAACTGAGCAGCGCACCAAAGTGATCGACCGCGGCCCGGGTGATGAAAAGATGGCCGTTGTCCCTGCGCACGATCCAGCCGAGTTCGATCAGGCGCACGATCTTGCGGCGTACGGTCTCGCGCGGCAACCCGGTCGCCGCAGCGATCGAATACGCATTGCAGGGTTTGAGTTCGCAGTACGCGTCGTCGACGTCGCTACTGAACTCGATCACTGCGGCGCCTGCAGCCTCGGCACCGTGGTTCCCGTTGCCACGTTCACCGCCGGTTTCGAGTGCACCAATGTTGTGGAGTGCGATCTCGCCGAGCAGGATGGGCAGCAGGATGTCACGATCGAAATCCTCGAACCAGCGCCTGATGTTACGAATCTCGTGGCGCGCGAGCATCAGCGCCACCGACTTGAGGATGCGCTGGGCCGAACCAGGCTCGATGACTTCGAGCGTGTCCTTGTCGGACGCTGCCGCCGGCGCGTCCTGTGCTTTGGCTTTGAGGACCATTGATATTGGGGAGACTGGCTGCGATCCGTGTCGACCTGTGCAGTATCGACAAAAAACCGATTTTTATTAAATGATCGTAATCAACGCGCGCAGCATAGCGGAGCAGCACGCCGTGCTCAGCCCGGAAGTACCCAACATGGGCAACCCGCCCCTCGGACCCTACTTGCGCGCGCGCGGGTGCGCCGCATCATAAACGCGGGCAAGGTGCTGAAAGTCAAGGTGAGTGTAGATCTGCGTACTGCGGATGCTGGCATGGCCAAGCAGTTCCTGAACGGCACGCAGGTCGCCGCTCGACTGCAGCAGATGGCTTGCGAAGCTGTGGCGCAGCATGTGGGGGTGGACGTGCACACCCAGGCCCAGCACCCGCGCACGCTGCCCGAGCCGGCTGGCGATGCCGCCCGTGCTGAGGCGGCCACCGCTACGGGTAACGAACAACGCAGGCTCGTCCGCGCGTGCAAGCTGCGGTCGCAGCGCCGACCAGCGCACCAGCGCGGCCAGCGCCTTGCCGCCGACAGGCACGCTGCGGCTGCGCTGGCGCTTGCCGGTGACGGTCACCATACCCTGCGCCAGGTCGATTCCAGTGTCGACATCGAGCGCAGCAAGCTCGGCCGCACGCAGGCCGGACGAGTAGAAAAGCTCGAACATCGCAATATCGCGAGTTTCGAGCAAATTTGACGGCTCTGGATCGAGCAAGGCCTGTGCCTGCTCGGGAGACAGCACACGCGGCAGGGGCGACGGCGATCGCGGCGGGCGTACGCCAAGCGCGGGGTTGACACGCACGCCGCGGTGACGCGCCAGCCAACGATAGAAACTGCGCCAGGCTGACAGATGACGCGAGATAGAACGCCCGCCCAGGCCCTCGCCATGAAGGCGGGCGACGAAGCGCCGGATGTCCTGCATGTCGAGTTCGGCGGGCTGGCGCTCGGCAGCCAGGCGCAGCAACGCATGCAGACCTTCGCGGTAAGCCTTGAGCGTGAGCTCGGCGGCCCTGCGCTGGCTCGCCAGCCAGTCGAGCCAGGCTTCGCCATCCGCCGGCAACGGCCCCGCTGCCGGGGACACCATTGCCTGGGCGGCCTGATCGCCTCGCCCCGCCTGCGACCGCCTGCTCATTGCATGCTCCCGCGCGCTGCGATCAGCCGCCGCGACTGACGAGCGCCGCCGCTGCGAGATCGGCGATGCGGCTCAGGTAAAGCGTGCCCATCTCGGGATAGAAGCGCTCCGGCTCGGCGCTGCCCAGCGCCAGCAAACCGAAACACACACCGCTGGCTCGTAGCGGCATCAGCGCAAGCGAACGCACATGGGGCGCAGCCTCGCCAAACCAGCCCGTTGCCTCGATACTCTCGGGCGGCCCGCAATAGGGGTGGCGCAGGGCTTCCACATGCCTGCGCGCAGCCGCGCTGACCTCGTCTGCGTCCGCCTCGGCGACGCTGCCCCACAGCCTGAGACTGACGTGCGGCACCGCAAAGTCGTCCTGCAGGCTGGACACCAGCGCCTGGCGCACCGACACCGCGCTACCGGCTGCAAGCAGCATCACCGACAGCCGATGCACCTTGGTGCTGATGTCGTCGTTCTCGGCGCCAAAGCGAATGAGCTCGGAGAGCTTGACCTCGAGCTGGCGGATCTTGTCACGCAGGGCATGCAGCTGGCGCTCGGCCAGCGAGATCGCCTGCCCGCCGTGCTGTGGGTGCGGCACGGTGAGCTGGGTGAACAGCTCATGGTGCTGGTTCAGGAAATCGGGGTGCTCGCGCAGGTAGCGCGCCACATCGTCGGCATTCATCGCTCGTGTACTCCCTGTCGGGCCGCTCGGCGACCCGCTTGGTTCATGCGCGCACGCGGTGCGCGCTACATGGTCCAGCCCGCAGCCCGGCGTTCAGTCCAGCACCATCTCTGCTTCGAAAACGCTCACCGCCGGCCCGGTCATCAGCACCGGCGAGCCCGGGCCAGCCCAGGCGATCTCGAGTTCGCCGCCACGGGTCTCGACCTTCACCGGCGAGACCAGCAGGCCGCGCCCGATGCCCGCGACCACGGCCGCGCAAGCGCCCGTGCCGCAGGCCAGCGTCTCGCCCGCACCACGCTCGAACACTCGCAAGCGCGCGTGGCCGGGGTCGACAACCTCCAGGAAGCCGGCATTGACGCGGGCCGGGAAGCGCTCATGGCGTTCGATGAGCGCCCCCAGCTCGGCGACCGGGGCGGTATCGACGTCAGCCACCACCTGCACTGCATGCGGATTGCCCATCGACACCGCGGTGATCGCCACCGTCCTGTCGCCGACCTCGAGCGGCTGCACGAAGGCATCCGACTCGGACACGAAGGGAATCTTGTCGGGCGCGAATTGCGGCACCCCCATATCGACCGTCACCAGGCCGTCGTCGCGCAGGCGTGGCGCAATGACGCCCGATCGCGTCTCGACGCGGATCTCGCGCTTGCTGGTGAGCCCCTTGTCATGGACGAAGCGCACGAAGCAGCGCGCGCCGTTACCGCACTGCTCGACCTCGCCGCCGTCGGCGTTGAAGATGCGGTAGCGGAAATCGACATCGGGCCGGGTAGCGGGCTCGACCACCAGCAACTGGTCGCAGCCGACGCCAAAATGGCGGTCGGCGATCGCGCGCACGCGTGCCGGCGTAAGCTCGACCGGCTCACGGGTGGCGTCGATGACGACGAAGTCGTTGCCGAGGCCATGCATCTTGGTGAAGCGCAGTTTCATCGGAAGCCTGACGGATACTATTGGAAAGATGCGCTCATGCGTACGCAGCGCAAGCCGCGATTGTCCTCCACCGCGACGACCAGCGTCCACCTCCAGCGCAGCGTAAGCGCCGCGCCAGCGACAAGCTCTTTGTCGGCCCACCCAATCCGGATCGCCTTCAACCCCTCGCGGCTCGCGCCACTCCTACGGCGGGAGCAATCGCCGCCGCCCCCTCCTGTAGGAGCGGCGCCAGCCGCGAGCTTTTCATCGCACCCGCTACCCGTATCGCCTTCAACCCCTCGCGGCTGGCGCCGCTCCTACGGCGGGAGCAATCGCTGCCGCGCCCTCCTGTAGGAGCGGCGCCAGCCGCGAGCTTTTCATCGCACCCGCCACCCGCATCGCCTTCAACCCCTCGCGGCTTGCGCCGCTCCTACGAGGCAGGCACGTCGCGGTGCTGTAGGAGCGGCGCAAGCCGCGCGCTTTTCGAGCGACATCAGTAGATGCGCGGCTCGCCTTCGGGGCGCGTCTTGAAGCGGCGATGCACCCAGTAGTACTGCTCGGGCATGGTCCGAACCACGCCCTCGAGCCAGGCGTTCATGCGCCGGGTATCGGCCTCGACGTCGTCCGATGGGTAGTCCGTCCACGGCTCACCGAGCTCGAGCACGTAGCCCCCGCCACCGGGCAGCATACGCACCACGCAGGGCACCACCGCCGCCCCCGCCAGGCGCGCCAGCCGAGGCAGGCCGGTGATGGTGGCGGCTGGCACGCCGAAAAAGGGTACGAAGATCGACTCCTTGCGGCCGTAATCCAGGTCGGGCAGGTAGTAGAAGGGGCGGCCGGACTTCATCGCCTTGACGGTAGCGCGCACGCCGTCGTGGCGCGACAGCAACAGCTGATCGTTGAAGCGGCTGCGGCCGTGGTAGAGCCAGCGGTCGATCACCTTGTCCTTCTGCGGCGAGTAAACACTGACGAAGTCACCCTCCAGCGACAGCCTCGTGCCCGCCATGTCGAGGCCGACGAAGTGCGGCGCCAGCAGCAACACCGGCCGGCCGGCGGCGCGCAGCGCCTGCAGGCGCTCGAGGCCATCGATGCGCACGGTGGCGCGCAGGCGCTCTGCGCTCGCCCACCAGGCCAGGCCGCGCTCGAGCATGCTGCGCCCGGTGACCGCGAAATGGCGGCGGGCGAGCGCGCGCCGCTCGGACTCGGACAGATCTGGGAAGCACAAGCGCAGATTGATCAGCACCACCTTGCGCCGCGGCACCACCAGCCAGTACAGCAGCCACCCGAAACCGCTTCCGATACGGGACAACAACGACAGCGGCAGCCAGTGCAACAGCCAGATGAGGGCAATGATCACGCGGCTCACGACCTGCCCTCCACGTCGCCGCGGGGCGGCGTTGGCGAATCGGGTGCCGCCGCATCAGCAGGCGCGCCAGCAACAGGGACGATGTCCTCGCGTTCGCGACGCGGCCCCTTGTAGCGGTTATAGCCCCACAGGTACTGCTGCGGGCACTGCAGGATCATGCGCTCAACCTCACGGTTGATGATCGCGACATCGGCCTCGAGCGCGCCGGTGAGCGCCTCGGTGGGCGCCTGCAGGCGGAACACGTAGCCCTCGCCGCGCGGCAGGCGCTCGGCCCAGGTGTAGATCACACGCACGCCCTTGACCGCAGCCAGGCGCGCGGCCAGCGTCATCGTCCACGCCGGCTTGCCGAAGAAGGGCGCCCACACGCCCTCGCCCGCGCCCGGCACCTGGTCGGGCAGCATGCCCACCGCCTCGTGGCTGCGCAGGGTCTTGACCAGCTTGCGCACGCCCGACAGGTCCGCCGGTGCGGTGCGCATCTGGCCGCGCGCGCGGCCTGCCTCCATCAGCGGCTGCAGCACGTCCTTGCGCGGCGGACGGTAGAGCACCGTGATCGGGATCTGTGCCGCAATGCACTGCGCGGTGATCTCGAAGCAGCCCAGATGCGGGGTGATGAAGAGGATACCGGCGCCCTCGGCGCGCGCCGCCTCGACCAGATCCCAGCCCTCGGTGCGCACTGCGCTCGCCACCACCTCGGCCGCCGGCCGCCCCCAGATGAAGGGCAGCTCGAGCGCCTGGCGACCGGCCTCGACGATGGCTGCGCGCAGCACCGTCTCGTCCTCGCGACCGAGGGCGTTGAACAGGTTCTCGCGCAGACGGCGGGCATAGGACGGCGAGGCCTTGTAGGTCAGCCAGCCCGCCCAGCCGCCCAGGCGGTGGAGCCAGGCCAGCGGCAGGCGCGAGAGCAGACGAAAGAGGGATTGAAACAGCACGGGCAGGGTCCAAGCGGGGGCCGGCAGGGGCGCATTGAGAATGCCGGCACGGTTCACCAGCCCCGAATGCTTACACACCCCGCCGTCCCGGTCTATAATCCGGGCCTTACCGCCGAGTTAACTCGACAACTTGCAGGGCGGCATGGCAGCGCGGCTGCCGTACAAATACTGCTAAAGCGTCGGCTGCTCGACGAAATCCCCGGAGCTGGCCGCAGACGCAAGGCCAGAAAAACGGGGATTTTTGCTTTTCAAGGAGTAGCAGCATGGCAGAGTTCCTCTTCACCTCCGAGTCGGTCTCCGAAGGCCACCCGGACAAGGTCGCCGACCAGGTCTCCGACGGCGTGCTCGACGCCATCCTGGCCGAGGACCCCAAGGCGCGCGTCGCCTGCGAGACGCTGGTGTCCACCGGCCTCGTCGTGATCTCAGGCGAGATCACCACCACCGCACACCCCAACTATCGCGAGATCGCGCAGGACGTCATCCGCCGCATCGGCTACGACAACTCCGACATCGGCTTCGACTACAAGAGCTGCGCGGTGCTGGCGGCGATCAACCGCCAGTCGCCCGACATCGCCCAGGGCGTGAATAACGCCAACGACGACCCGCTCGACCAGGGCGCCGGCGACCAGGGCCTGATGTTCGGCTACGCCACCAACGAGACTGCCAGCCTGATGCCGCTGCCGATCCATTACGCGCACCGCGTGATGCAGCGCCAGGCCGAGGTACGCAAGGACGGCCGCCTGCCCTGGCTGCGCCCGGACGCCAAGAGCCAGATCACGGTGAAGTACGTCGACGGCAAGCCGACTGCGATCGACACCGTGGTGGTGTCGACCCAGCACGACCCGGACGTCACGCAGGAGCAGATCCGTGAGGCGGTGATCGAGCTGATCATCAAGCCGGTGCTGCCGCCCGAACTGATGCAGGGCAACGTACGCTACCTGGTCAACCCCACCGGCCGCTTCGTGGTCGGCGGCCCGCACGGCGACTGCGGCCTGACCGGGCGCAAGATCATCGTCGACACCTACGGCGGCGCAGCCCACCACGGCGGTGGCGCGTTCTCGGGCAAGGACCCCTCCAAGGTCGACCGCTCGGCCGCCTACGCCGGGCGCTACGTGGCCAAGAACATCGTCGCCGCTGGGCTGGCCGACAAGTGCGAGGTGCAGGTCGCCTACGCGATCGGCGTGGCACGTCCGGTGTCGCTGATGGTCAACACCTTCGGTACGGGCAAGATTGCCGACGAGCAGATCGTGGCACTGGTTGGCAAGTACTTCGACCTGCGCCCGAAGGCAATCATCCAGACGCTCGACCTGCTGCGCCCGATCTACTCGCGGACCGCCGCCTATGGCCACTTCGGCCGCGACGAACCCGAGTTCTCCTGGGAGCAGACTGACAAAGCCGCTGCACTGCGCGCCGACGCCGGGCTCTAAAATAGCGCTACGAACCGCACGCCTCTCTCCGGCGACGGAGGGAGGCGTCTTTTTTGATCACCGATCCACGACCATCTAAACACCGCCACACTCGACCGCGAACGTCCTTCCACGGCAACGGTCTTCCCCGCTCCCCTGCACCTCACATCACAACGCAAGATCCCTCCCCATGCTCGAACAAACCCTGATGTTCGTCCTCGGTCTCACCGTCCTCGTCATCGGCGCCGACGTGATGGTGCGCGGCGCCTCGCGGCTGGCAGTGTCCTTCGGCGTGTCGCCACTGGTGGTCGGTCTCACCGTGGTCGCCTTCGGCACCAGTGCGCCGGAGATGGCGGTGTCGGTGGGTTCAGCCCTGTCGGGCAGCCCCGACCTCGCGATCGGCAACGTGGTGGGCAGCAACATCGCCAACATCCTGCTGATCCTGGGCATTTCGGCCCTGATCACGCCGCTGCTGGTCGATGAGCAGATCATCCGCCAGGAGATCCCGATCATGATCGGCGCTTCGGTGCTGCTGGTGGTGGTGGCGCTCGACGGCCGTATCGGGCTGCTGGAGTCGATCGTGATGTTCGGCCTGGTGATCGCTTACACCCTCTTCCTGGTCGTTCAGTCCCGGCGCGCCTCCAAAGCGGTGGAAGACGAATTCGCCTCCGAGATTCCGACCTCGAACTGGGACCGCCACTGGACCGTACAGATCGCGTTGGTGGGGGTCGGCCTGGCGATGCTGGTGGTGGGCGCAGACTGGCTGGTGGACTCCGCCGTCGCCTTTGCGCGCGCCTTCGGTGTCAGCGACCTGGTGATCGGACTGACCGTGGTCGCGGTGGGCACCTCGATGCCCGAGATCGCCACCTCGATCGTCGCCGCCATGCGCGGCCAGCGCGACATCGCGGTCGGCAACGTGGTGGGCAGCAACGTGTTCAACATCCTCGCCGTGCTCGGCGTCACCGGCATCGTCTCGGGCGCTGGGCTACCGGTGTCGGAAGCCGCGCGCAACTTCGACCTGTGGGTCATGCTGGCGGTGGCCTTCGCCTGCCTGCCCATCATGATCACCGGGCGCGAGATCGCGCGCTGGGAGGGCGGCGTGTTCCTCGCCTACTATGCCGCCTACACTGCCTGGCTGGTCCTGCAAGCGCAGCAGCACGCCAGCCTGCCGGCGTTCTCGAACGTGATGCTGGGCTATGTGCTGCCGCTGACGGTGGTCACGCTCATCGTCAGCATCGTGCGCGACAACGGCCGCACAAGCCGTTGACGCGTATATAATCTGCGTTTTCCGAGGAGCGCTGCGAGGCGCCCGCCGGCACTGCCGGCCGCGGCCCCCAGGCTCGGACCCCGCCGCCCGGCGGGTTGCAGTACAACGGCGCTCACCCTGCTAATCGTCTTCAACCCTGCCGGGTTCGGGATGCCGGGTGAGCCCTCGCAGCCAGTGTCGCTGCCCGCCCGCATCACAGCCCGGCCATAGCATGGAGCTTCACATGAACGCTGTGGCTGACACCAACTTCACCGACTACGTCGTTGCCGACCTCTCGCTCGCCGACTGGGGGCGCAAGGAAATCCGCATCGCCGAGACCGAAATGCCCGGTCTGATGGCAATCCGCGAGGAATACGCCGCCAGCCAGCCGCTCAAGGGCGCACGCATCACCGGCTCGCTGCACATGACCATCCAAACCGCGGTGCTGATCGAGACGCTGACCGCGCTCGGCGCCCAGGTGCGCTGGGCCTCGTGCAACATCTTCTCGACTCAGGACCACGCCGCCGCCGCCATCGCCGCCGACGGCATCCCGGTGTTCGCGGTCAAGGGCGAGTCGCTGACCGACTACTGGGACTACACCCACCGCATCTTCGAGTGGTCGGACGGCGGTTACTCCAACATGATCCTCGACGACGGCGGCGACGCCACGCTGCTGCTGCACCTGGGCGCACGTGCCGAGCAGGACATCTCCGTGCTGGCCAATCCGGGCTCGGAAGAGGAAACCATCCTCTTCGCCGCGATCAAGGCCAAGCTCGCCACCACCCCCAACTGGTATTCGACCCGCCTGGCGCAGATCAAGGGCGTGACCGAGGAGACCACCACCGGCGTGCATCGCCTGTACCAGATGCACGCCCGCGGCGAGCTCAAGTTCCCGGCGATCAACGTCAACGACTCGGTGACCAAGTCCAAGTTCGACAACCTTTACGGCTGCCGTGAATCGCTGGTGGACGGCATCAAGCGCGCCACCGACGTGATGATCGCCGGCAAGATCGCCGTGGTGGCCGGCTACGGCGACGTGGGCAAGGGCTCGGCGCAGGCCCTGCGCGCGCTGTCCGCACAGGTGTGGGTGACCGAGATCGACCCGATCTGCGCGCTGCAGGCGGCGATGGAAGGCTACCGCGTGGTGACCATGGAGTACGCTGCCGACAAGGCCGACATCTTCGTCACCGCCACCGGCAACTACCACGTGATCACCCACGATCACATGGCGAAGATGAAGGACCAGGCCATCGTCTGCAACATCGGCCACTTCGACAACGAAATCGACGTCGCCAGCGTCGAGCAGTACCCGTGGGAAGAGATCAAGCCGCAGGTCGATCACATCATCTTTCCCGACGGCAAGCGCATCATCCTGCTCGCCAAGGGTCGCCTGGTTAACCTCGGCTGCGCCACCGGCCACCCGAGCTATGTCATGTCGAGTTCCTTCGCCAACCAGACCATCGCGCAGATCGAGCTGTTCACCCGCACGGCCGACTACCCGGTGGGCGTGTATACCTTGCCCAAGCACCTCGACGAAAAGGTCGCCCGCCTGCAGCTGAAGAAGCTCAACGTTCAACTGACCGAGCTCACCGACGCACAGGCGGCCTATATCGGCGTGCCCAAGGAAGGTCCGTACAAGACCGACCAGTACCGCTACTGAGCGCCCTCGACGCAACGGCTGTGGGGCGGCGCACGCGGGTTTCCCGCGGCGCCCCACAGCCCATGACGAGCCCTCCGCGATGAGCATGAACTCCTTCCACGCCCGCCAGGGCAAGCCGAAACCGGCCGCGCAGGGCAAACACCCAGCCGACCGGCACGGTCTGCTGCGCGTCGACCAGCTGCTGGTGGCGCAAGGGCTGGCGGCCTCGCGCACGGCAGCGCGCGCGCTGATCGACGCCGGACGCGTCAGCCATGACGGCAAGCCGGTCACCAAGCCGGCGCTGGAGCTGCCACCCGACGCCCGGCTCAAGGTGGTTGCGGACGACAGCGACCGCTTCGTTTCCCGTGGCGCACTCAAACTCGAAGGCGCGCTCGCGCGCAGCGGGCTGGACGTGCGCGGCGCACACTGCCTGGACATCGGCCAGTCCACCGGCGGCTTCACCGATTGCCTGCTGCAGGCCGGTGCCGCAAGCGTGGTCGGTGTCGAGGTCGGCCACGACCAACTCCACCCCCGCCTGCGCAAGGACAAGCGCTGCGTCACGCTGGAAGGCCTGAACGCGCGCCAGCTCGGCGTGGCCGAGCTCGGCGATCATTGCCCGGCACACGGCTTCGACCTACTGGTGTGCGACGCCAGCTTCATCTCGCTCGCGCTGCTGCTACCGCAGTGGCCCGCGCTGCTGTCTCCTGCCGGCCATGTACTCGCCCTGGTCAAGCCGCAGTTCGAGGTCGGCCCTCAGGGGCTGGGCAAGGGCGGCATCGTGCGCGACACGACACTCTATGCCGGCGTCGAGCAGCGCCTGCGTAAGGCCGCACACGAGGCCGGACTGATCATCCTCGACTGGTTCGATTCACCCATCACGGGTGGCGATGGCAACCGCGAGTTCTTCTTCCATGCCATCCGCACACCGGATGTCCACGACACCTGACACGCCATGAACACCGAACTCTCGATCGAATTCTTCCCCCCGCAAACCGCCGAAGGCGCCCACAAGCTGCGTGCCACCTGCGCACAGCTCGCCGCCCTCGAACCCGCCTTCTTCTCCGTCACCTACGGCGCCGGCGGCTCCACGCGCGAGCGTACCTTCTCCGCGGTCAAGGAGATCGCCGCCGCTGGCCATGAGGCCGCCCCACACCTGTCGTGCATCGGCTCCACCCGCGACAGCATCCGCGACATCCTGCAGGAGTACGCAGACGCCGGTATCCGCCGCATCGTGGCGCTGCGCGGCGACCTGCCCTCGGGCGCAGGCGCTGCGGGCGAGTTCCGCTACGCCAATGAACTGGTCGAGTTCATCCGCGCCGAAACCGGCGACCGCTTCAGCATCGAGGTGGCCGCCTATCCCGAGTGGCACCCCCAGGCCAAGAGCCCGAAGGACGATCTTGCCGCTTTCAAGCGCAAGGTCGACGCCGGCGCCAACTCGGCAATCACGCAGTTCTTCTACAACCCGGACGCCTACCTCAACTTTGTAGAGGCGGCGCGCAAGATGGGCATCACCATCCCGATCGTGCCGGGCATCATGCCGATCGTCAGCTTCAGCAAGCTCGCCCGCTTCGCCGATGCCTGCGGTGCCGAGATCCCGCGCTGGATGCGCAAGAGCTTCGAGAGCTACGGCGACGACAGCGAATCGATCCGCGCCCTCGGCCTCGATGTGGTCACACGCCTGTGCGAACGGCTGATCGCCGAAGGGGTGCCCGGGCTGCACTTCTACAGCATGAACATGGCCGGGCCGACCATCGAGATCTGCACCCGGCTGGGGCGCAGCCTGCGGCAGGACTGACCCGGCGCCGGCGCGAAATGATGTGCTGCGTGAGTTTCTTGCTTAAGGAACCCGGCACGGATGGCGTAAATTGATGTCCAGGGGCGCCGACTGCCGCGACCGCCCCGAGACAGCCTGGCAATGAACGACACCACACCGCCATCGACCGCCCCGCCCCAGCGCACCAGCGCGACAACCCAGCGCGGGTGCGCTGGGGTGCCCGCGCCGGGCGGCAGGCTGCGCCGCGCGCTGCTGCTTGCGGTATTGGCGTCGGCCGCAGCCCGTCTCGATGCGCGTGATCTCGAGGAACTGCTCACGACGCCAGTGCCACGCCCGAGCCCGTTCGAGGTGATCAAGGCCGAACCTGTGGTCGGCGCAGCGAAGTACGAGCAGCGCCAGAGCGAGGTTGCCGCAGCGGCAACGGTGATCAGCCGCGAAGAGATCCGCAGCTTCGGCTGGCGCACCCTGGACGAGGCGCTCGCGACCCTGCCTGGTGTGTTCAAGACCTACGACCGCCAGTACAGCTACCTCGGCGTGCGCGGCTTCGGCCTGCCCGGCGACTACATGACGCGTGTGCTGCTCACCATCGACGGTGTGCGCGCCAACGAGCCGCTGTATGACAGCGCCCCCCTGGGCAGGACCTTTCCGCTCGACCTCGATCTGGTCGAGCGCATCGAATTCATCCCCGGGCCCGGTGGCGCCCTCTACGGGCAGAATGCGATGTTCGGCGTCATCAATGTCGTCACCCGCAAGGGGGCGGGGCTCGACGGCGGCGAACTGGCGCTCGCCCTGCAGTCTCCTCGAGCCACTCGTGAGGGTCGCGTGAGTTGGGGCAAGCGCCTGGACAACGGCGTCGACCTGCTGATCTCGGCCTCGGCCCTGCGCTCGGACGGCGAGGACCTGACCCTCGCCTTCGGCGACGGCGAACGTGGCGTCGCGCGCGGACTGGACGGCGAGCGCGACGACGAGTTCCTGTTCAAGGCCAGCCGCGGCCCGTGGTCGTTCGCCCTCATGCATGGCGACCGCCTCAAGGACGACGCGGTCGCCACCTACGGCACCGACCGCTTCTCACCCGGCAGCTTCCAGCGCGACCGGACGACGTTTGCCAATCTCGACTATCGCGACACCTTGTCGGCCACCCTGTCGATCTCGGCGCGCCTGTTCGCCGGCAGCCACCGCTACGACAGCACTCTGCTCTATTCCGGTCAGCCCTATGGCTATCCGGGCCTGGCCGACTGGCAAGGCACCGAAGTCCAGCTGCTGTCGACCGCGTTCGCCGCACACACGCTGATGCTGGGGCTGGACTACCAGCGCAACGGCCGTATCGAACAGCACGTCGTCGATCTCTCCGACACATCCTCCGCAAGCAACTGGCGTGACCGTCGCAAGGGCTACAGGCTTGGGCTCTACGCCCAGGACGACTGGCAGATCGGCGAAGACGTGACGCTGACCCTCGGTCTGCGCATGGATCGCAACGACCGCATCGGCACTCGCCTGAGCCCGCGCGCCGGCCTGATCTGGCACACTGCGCCGCGGACCACGCTGAAGCTGCTCTACGGCCGTGCCCACCGCGCACCGAACGCCTACCAGAGCTACTACTCTGACGGCGACTACATGGAAGCAAATCCGGACCTCGGCGGCGAAACGGTCGACACCGTCGAGTTGTCGATCGACCACCGCATCGGTCGCGAACTGCATCTGCGCGCCTCGCTCTACCAATGGCAGGTCGATGACCTCATCGCACTGAACGAGGGCCAGGACGGCATCGTCCAGTACCGGAGTGCAGGCAAGCTCCGCAGCCGCGGCCTGGAGCTCTCCGCCGAGCAGGCGTGGCACAACGGCGCCCGCCTGCGCGGCAGCGTCTCGGCGCAGAACACCGTCGACGCCGACGGCGCCTGGGTGCAGAACTCGCCACGCGTTCTCGGCCGCGTCAACCTCTCCAGTCCCTTGCCCCGCACCCGCCTGCGCACTGGCGTGGAACTCGCCTATGACGGCATGCGCCGCACCGCCAACGGTGAAACGGTCCCGGCACACTGGCTGGCCAACCTGCATGTCGTCGCCGAGCGCTGGATTCCTGGTGCCGAGTTGTCGCTGAGCGTGCTCAACCTCTTCGACAAGGACTATGCCCACCCCGGTGCAGGTGAGCGCACTCATCAGATGCATGCCATCGGCCAGGATGGCCGCAGCATCAGGCTGCGTCTCGACTACCGCTTCTGACCCGCGCACATGGGCTCACGACACCACGCCTTCAAGACCCTCCGTGCCGGTGCGAGTCGCGCACTCGCGGGCCTGCTGTGCGGGATCTCGCTGGCGGTGCTGCCCGCAGCCGCAGGCTTCGCCCAGGCGCCGGAAGGAGACGACGAGTACAGCCTCAAAGCCGCCTTCCTGATCAACTTCGCCAGCTTCGCTACCTGGCCGGACAGCCATCGTCCGGCACTCCATCTTTGCATCTACGGCGAGGATCCGTTCGGCGCACACCTCGATGCGCTCGAACAGCGCACCGTCGGCACCCGCCCACTGCAGATCCGCCGCACCTTGCGGGTCGACGGCCTGGGCGGCTGCGACATGGTGTTCATCACCCGCTCGATGATCGGCAACCTGAATCGCGTGCAGGACCGGATCGATGGCCTTCCCGTGCTCACGATCGCCGACAGCCCGGGCGCGATGCAGAAGGGCGTCATGCTCAACATCGAAACCCTGGGCAACCGCATTGGTTTTTCCGTCAACCTTGCCGCAGCGCGCAACCACGGCGTGGGGCTGAGCGCCCGACTGCTCAAGCTCGCATCCGAGATCCAGCAATGAACCTGCAGTCTCCCTCCCCTGACCATGAGCAGCGCATGACGCTCGGCGAGAAACTGCGCCGCGTCAGCCAGCGCGCGGTGGGCGCTGCCGTGGCCCTGCTGGCGGTCCTGATCACGCTCGGCGGCCTGGTGATCAGCGCACTCGCACTCGAGAGCAACACCCGCGTGATGGCACGCGTGCTCGCCGACAACGCCGCCGCAAGCCTGATGTTCCTCGACAACGCCTCGGCTGGCCGCATTCTTACCGCACTGGAGCACCTGCCCGACGTGCGCGGCGCGGCCATCTTCGACGTCGACGGCGCAGAATTCGCCCGCTTCGGCGAGTTCACCGCCCAGGGCCGCAAGGCTTACAGCCTGGCCACCGAGCAGGCGCGTTTCGATCTCGGCACGCTGCGCATGACCCAGCCGATCATCGAGAACGGCAACGTCCTGGGCGTGCTCGACCTCGACCTCGACCTGCGCCCGCTCTACATCCAGGTCTTCGCCCATGGGTCGATCGCCGCGCTGGCCGCCGCGCTTGCGCTGCTGCTCGCCACCCGCACCCTCAGGCGGCTGAACCATGCGGTGCTGCAACCGCTGTCGTCACTGTCGTCACTGATGGACAAGGTCGCACACGACGAGGACTACAGCGCACGCGCAGCCCCAAGCAGCGTCATCGAACTCGACTCGCTGGCCGCCGGCTTCAATCGCATGCTCGGCCAGATCGCCGAGCGCGATGCGCGCCTGGCCGCCCACCGGGAGCAACTCGAGGACGAGGTCGCCAGCCGCACCGAAGAACTGCGCCGGGCCAAGGAGGCAGCAGAAGCGGCCAGCCAGGCCAAGAGCGACTTCCTGGCGACGATGAGCCACGAAATCCGTACGCCGATGAACGGTGTGCTGGGCATGACCGAACTGCTGCTCGACAGCGGACTGAACCAGGAGCAGCGTCATTTCGCGGAGACGGTCGAGCACTCCGGCCGCCACCTCCTTGGCATCATCAACGACATCCTCGACTTCTCCAAGATCGAAGCTGGCCATCTCGAGCTCGAGGCGGTGAAGTTCGAGCTCGGAGATCTGCTCGAGGGCACGCTGGCGATGTTTGCCCAGCCCGCCGAGAAGAAGGGCCTGGAGCTGGTCGCCGACCTGCCAGCCGAGGTCCGCCGCGGCCTGCGCGGCGACCCCTTCCGCTTGCGCCAGGTCATCGGCAACCTGATCAGCAACGCGGTCAAGTTCACCGCCCGCGGCGAGGTCGTCGTGCGTGCCCGCCTGCTCGACGAGAGCGAGCACGACTGCCACTTGCGCATCAGCGTCGAGGACACGGGGATCGGCATCCCAGTCGATGCCCAGCAGCGCATCTTCGACCAGTTCTCACAGCTCGACGGCTCCACCACGCGCCAGTTTGGCGGCACCGGGCTGGGCCTGGCGATCTGCCGCCGCCTGCTCGGATTGATGCACGGCGAGATCAGTCTCGACAGCGCGCCACATGAGGGCGCACGCTTCCACGTCGACCTTGTCCTGCCCAAGGGCCTCAGCAGCCCGGCGTCACTGCGCAGCAGCGTCGAGCTCGCCGGAATCCGCGCATTGGTGGTGGACGACAACGCCACCAACCGCGAGATCCTGCTGCGCCAGCTGCGGGCCTGGGGCATGCAGGTCGACTGCGCGGCGGATGGCGATGCTGCGCTCGAGTTGCTCGCACGCACGGCGGCGGCGGGTGAACAGGTCGATATTGCGGTGCTCGACATGCACATGCCACGCATGGATGGCCTGAGGCTTGCGACCGAGATCCGCAACACGCCGGCGCTTGCCGCCATCCGCCTGGTGGTGCTGACCTCGAGCTACTCCAGCGCGAGCGTGCGCGAACGTGAGCGCGCCGGCATCCTGCGCTGCGTGCACAAGCCGATCCGCCAGGCCGAGCTGCACGAGGTACTGTCGAGCGCACTGCGCGCACCCGGCCAGCAGGCCGCCACCAGGACACAGGCCGACGCCGCGGCGGCGTCACTTGCCGGGCGCGTGCTGCTGGCGGAGGACAACCCGGTCAACCGCCATGTCGGGCAGGCCATGCTCGAACGCCTCGGCCTGTCGGTGTGCTTCGCCGAGAACGGCGAGGAGGCCTTGCGCCTTGCATCGAGGGAAGACTTCGATCTCATCCTGATGGATTGCCACATGCCGGTGATGGATGGCTACGAGGCCAGCGCGGCAATTCGCGCGCAACGCCGCCAGCCGCGCGTACCGATCGTGGCCCTGACGGCGAACGTGATGGAAGGTAACCGCGAGCGCTGCATTGCCGCCGGCATGGACGACTTCCTGGCCAAGCCCTACGCGCTGGAGCAACTGCGGGCCATGCTCAAGCGCTGGCTGGCGGCGCCATCGGCCGGCACGCTCCCCTCAGCCCCGCCCGTTGCAGTTCCGAGCGATCCTGAAAGCGCGCAGGCGGTGATCGATCCTGCCTTCATCGAGCAGTTCCGCGCCCTCGATCCGAACGGCGGTATGACGCTGGTCCAGCGCATCCTCGGTGTCTTCCTCGAAAGCAGCAACCCGCTGCTCGCGGCGCTCGAGCAAGCCGTTGAAGCAGGCGACGGCGCGGGGCTGCGCCAAGCCGCACACAGCCTCAAGTCGAGTTCGGGGAATATCGGAGCAAGATCCCTTGCCGCGCTGTTCAAGGAGTTCGAGATGATGGGCAAGAACGGGCGCGCGGAGGAGGCGCACGCAAGGCTCGACGAACTACGCCACGAGTACGCCCGCACGCTCGACGGAATCCGCAGGCTGCAGCAGACGCTTGGCCATTGAACCGAACGCCTGCCCTGTTCAATCGGTAGGAAGGCGCACCTTACGAGCCAGATCGAGCAAGGCGGCACCCGGTTTGAGACCGGCGCGCCGGCAGCGCTCGACATCGACCTCGAAGGCCAGCCGGCTGCCCTCGGGAACGATGCGGATCGCGACGTCCTGCAGCGACGGCGCATCACTGACCGTCAGCACCGGCGCGTCGCCCAGCGCGTCGACGATGCGAGACAGGTTGGCCTGTTCGCCGGCGCCAACGAAGAGCACATCGCAATCGCGGATCGCCGACAGCGCCGCGAGCGGCACCGCCGACACCACGCGTCCATGCAGGACCTTGCCCTCGAGTCGCCGCATCGCAAGCGCAAGCTCATCGTCGCCAAGAACACAGAGATTGAAGCTTGTCCGCGCCGACGCGGGCCACTGCGTAAGCGCAGCAAAGTTGTAGGCGTAGGTCGCCTTGAGCTCATGCTCGGGAACGGCCTGGCCCCGCGCCCCCGACACGGCGGAGACGACCAGCAGCAGGCAGGCGAGCGCGCGCAACCTCATAGCGCGTAGCCGAGTTCCAGCCACAGGCTGCGGCCATCCATGCGCAGACTGTCCTGCGCCACGCCGCTGTCGGGCCGCCAGCCGAGGCCGGAAACCGTCTCATAGCGGCGGTCAAACAGGTTGCGTACGCTCAGGGACGCGAATACGCCATGCCAGGCCTGTTCGGTGGAAAGCGTCAGGTTCGCGAGCGTGACGCCACCGAGCATGCGCCGCTCGCGCGTCAGGCGTGGACCGAGATACTGCATCTCGAAACCGGTGCGCAGCGCTTCGTCCGGCAGCAGAAAGGTGAAATTGAGCTTGCCGAGCAGGTCGGGCGAATTGACCGCATCGCGCCCATCGACGTCGCGCGTATGCTGTCGGGCAAGGCTGGCGCGCAGGCGGGCTCCTCGCGCCCACAGGTGCTCGATCTCGACTTCGGCGCCGCGCGCCCGGCTGCTGCCTTCAGCAACGTAGTCATCGACCGCTGCGCTATACACCGGCAGATCGCTCCGCCGATAGTGGTACAGGGAGCCGGTCACGCGGGTTTGCGGCGACAGCTGGTGCTGCAGCACCCACTCGGTGGCGGCGACGTACTCGGGCACGGCGGTGTCACCGGATGTCCAGCGATCGTTCGCATTGGGCATCTTGAAGGCCTCGCTGTAGGAAACCTTCACCGACGTGCGCGCGTCGGGGGACCAGATCAGCGCCACACGCGGACTGAGATTGCCGTCGAGATCGTCGGCGTCGTCATAGCGTGCGCCGATGTTCAAGGTCCAGTGCTCACTCCAGCGATAGTCGTCCGCGAAGTAGACACTCGCCATCCGGCGCGACAGCGCGCCCTCGTTCTGGCTCAGCACCTCGCGGCTCGGTGACAGGTAGCGCACGCTGAAGGCCTGGCGGTGGTCCTTGCGCAGCTCCGCCCCGAAAACCAGGGTGTGCCCGGCGAACCAGCGCCCGACGAACTTCTGGTCGAAGCGCCACCAAGCGCCCTTGTAGTCGCGGACACCGAATTTCTCGCCGTCGAAGTAGCCATAGGGCACACCGCCAGCATCGTTCTCGCACGACACGATCCGCGGCTCGTCCTCTGTACACTCTTCCCTCGCATACTCGCGTTCGTTCCAGTACGCGTAGCGGCCCAGCATCAGACTGGACGACGAATGCAGCCGCAGGCCCAGATCCGTCTCGTGGCGCACGCCTATGAACGCGCTCTCGTCCCGGATCGGGAAGGGGGTGTTGAACGCGGTGTACTGCGAGGGGTTCGTCGGCACGCCCTTGCTGCGCTCGACCCATGCCCCGTGCACCGTCCACCCGGACCACGACAGCTTGCCGAACACCCTTTGGTTGCGTTCGCCGTCGCGGCCCTCGGCGACGCCGCGGTTGGTGGCGGGGGTGTCGTAGGCGGGGAAGTAGAGATTGCGGCCGTCGATGTCGAGCATCGACGCCGAGAGCAGGACCTCCGCACCGCTCTCGAGCCGCTTGCCCCAGGTGGCGCGCTGACCGCTGGCGCCCTGGCTGGAGAACTGGGCGGACACCCGCGCGCCGTCAAAGTCACGCCCCTTTCGCGTCACCACATTGATGATGCCAAGCAGTGCGTTGTTGCCGTAGGTGACCGATCCGGTCCCCGGCACATACTCCACGCGCTCGACCAGTTCGAGGTCGATCAGGCCTGACTCATCGATGAAGGCCTGGTCGAAGAGATTGTCCTGGACCGCATAGCCATCGACCAGCAGCATCACGCGCCCCGCGTAGTCCTCGGCATCGCCGAAGCCCCGGCCACCCATGTACTGATAGCGACGCTCGTCTGTGACATAGAGGCCGCGCATGCTGGCGATGACCTCGGCCAGCGTACGATAGCCATAGGCGCGGATATCATCTGCGGTGACGATCGCCACCGCGGACGGGGCATCGCTCACCTGGCGTGCAAGCCGCGAGGCGGAGATGAAGTCGCGCTGCAACAGCGCCTCGAGCGGCAGCGCGGTCAGGTCTTGCGCTGCCGCACCCCCCCCGGATGCCGCGAACAGGATGCCGAATCCGGCCAAGCAGACCTGCAGACGGCGGAAGATCACGGTCGCAGCGGCTCCTCTCTTCGAATTTGCATAATACACACCCTTTGAATCGGTTATTTTATCAGTCTCTGCAAGGGCCCAAGCTCGCTGACGATGAAGAAGCTCGAACAAATTCCGCTGGACGGTGATCTGCCCAGCCCGAAAGGCGTTGCGCTGGCCATCCTCGACCTGTGCCGCCGGGAAGACGCGACCTTCACCGACCTGGCGCAGCTTGCCCAGACCGACCCCGCGCTCGCAGGCAGGCTGCTGCGCCAGGCCAACTCCGCGGCAATGGGCGGCGGGCGCCCGGTGGCGTCGGTACTCGAGGCGATCCGCCGCCTCGGCCTGGGCACCGTGCGTAACCTGGCACTGGGCTTTTCACTCGTCGACCAGCACCAGAATGGTCCCTGCCAGGGTTTCGACTACCAGTCGTTCTGGTCACACTCCTTGTTGATGGCAATCGCCGTCCAGCAATTTGGTACGACGATGAACCTCGGGTCGGGCGAAGAACTGTTCGCCTGCGGGCTGCTTGCACAGGTCGGCCGCCTCGGGCTGGCCACGGTATACCCGGCCGCCTATGGCCGCCTGCTGCAGGATACCGACGCACACAGCCCGCTCGTCGAGCGTGAACGCGAGCACCTGCACACCGACCACAACGAACTGACCGCAGCCCTGCTGACCGCATGGGGCATCCCCAGCGCACTGGTAGAACCGATCTACCACCACGAAGCCCCCGATGCCTCCGGTTTCCTGGCCGGCTCGAGACCGCAGCAACTGGCCAACGTCTTCCACTTCGCCCGCTGCATCGCCGACCTCGGCCTCGCGCCGGAAAGCGAATACGGCAACCGCAGCGCCGCACTGCTGCTGCTCGGCGGCAAGCTGGGCCTGGATGCCGATGCGCTGGACCACGCGATCAACGAGCTGATGCCGCGCTGGCGCGAGTGGGGCAACCTGCTCAAGGTTCCTGCTGCAGCGCTGCCCACCTTCGCCCAGATGTCCGCCGCAGACGCGCGCCGCCCCGAGCTGTCCGGCACCCCCGCTGCCCTGCGCGTGCTGCTGGTGGATGACGATGCCACCTCGCGCTGCATCCTTGAGAGCGTACTCCGCGACGTGCTGGGGCATACGGTCATCAGTGCCGAAACAGGTGCGGAGGCACTCGCAGTCGCAGTAGACGCGCAGCCCCACATCGTCATCACCGACTGGATGATGCCTGGCATGAGCGGCCTCGAACTCACGCGCGCGCTGCGCGCCACCGAGTGGGGGCAGACGATGTACCTCATCATGCTCACCGGACTGGACGCCGAAGACGAGATCACCGAGGCCTTCGAAGCCGGCGTGGACGACTTCCTGACCAAGCCGGTCAATGTGCGCACCCTGCGCGCCCGGCTGCGGGCCGCGGGCCACTACGTGCAGCTGCTCGAGGCCTGGGAGCGCGACCGCGCACAGCTCAAGCAGTTTGCCGCCGAGCTTGCGATCAGCAATCGTCGTCTGGAGCACACGGCCATGACCGACCTGCTCACCGGCCTGCCCAACCGGCGTGCAGGCACGGAAGCGCTCGCCAAGGCCTGGCCGGCGGCCAGCCGCTCCCAACAGCCGCTCTCGGTGCTGGTGCTCGACATCGACTACTTCAAGCGCATCAACGACACCCACGGCCATGCAGTCGGCGACAAGGTTCTGGTCGCGGTCGCCCAGGAGCTCCAGCGCGCGGCACGCAAGAACGACGCCGTATGCCGCTGGGGCGGAGAGGAGTTCCTGATGATCTGCGAGAACACCGACCTCAAGGCCGCCCTGCTCGCAGCGGACCGGCTGCGGCGCACGGTCGAGTCGATGAAGATCGACGCGGGAGGGAGCCCAGTTCGCACCTCGATCAGCATCGGCGTGGCCAGCCGCGAAGCGTCGATGATCGATGCCGACAGCCTGGTCAACGCCGCCGATCGCGCGCTCTATCGCGCCAAGGAGTCGGGGCGAAACCGCTCGTGCATCATCGTGCAGGGGCAGTTGCGCTGCCTGCCGTGAGTTGTGCAGCCTCAGACGGCAGCGACACCGCCGACGGCAGCATGGCCGGCGCGAACAGCCAGCCCTGGAAGCGTTGGCACCCCATGCCAACGAGCAGTTCGAACTGATCCTCGGTTTCCACACCCTCGGCGACGACCTCCAGCCCAAGCGTGATCGCCAGGGCATGAATGGTCGCGCAGATCTCACGGTCTCCGGCGTCGGTCGCAATGTCCCTGACGAAGGCCTTGTCGATCTTCAGTTCCGTGATCGGCAACAACTTGAGCTTGACCAGGGATGACTGCCCCGTCCCGAAATCGTCCATCGACAACTTGAAGCCGGCGCGGGACAAGGCCTCGACGGACGGCAGCATGCGATCTTCCAGGAGCTGGGTCTCGGTCACCTCGAGGACGAGATCCGCGGCAGCGACGCCGGCTGCATGCACAATCTGGACGTAACGCTGCGCAATCTCCGCTTCGATGAGCTGGCGTGCCGATACGTTCACCGATACCGGCGGTACCCAGCGCCCCTGCGCACGCCAGGCAAGGATCTGCCTGCAGGTCGTCTCCAGCACCCACTCCCCGATCGCGACGATCAGGCCACTTTCCTCGGCGATGGGAATGAACTCGTCCGGCGGCACCGGCGCTCCGTCCACCGTCCAGCGCAGCAGCGCCTCCAACCCAACCAGATTGCGCAAGGCGTCGTACTGCGGTTGATAGACAACATGAAACTCGAGGTCCGGTCGCGCAAGGCGCAGCCTGTTGCGCAGCTCGAGCTTGCGCCGGGTGACCTCGGTATAGGCCTCGATATAGAAGCGATAGGTGCCACGCCCGGCGGACTTGGCTTCGTTGAGTGCCGAGTCGGCGTTGCGGATGAGCTCGACCGCATTGGCGGCATCGTCGGGATACAGGCTGATGCCGATGCTCGCGCCGACGATCTGTTGCGCCATGGCTGCATCTGCCCACGGACAGTCGACCCTATCGAGCAAGGCTTGAGCAAGGGCCGCGACATCGGTGCGCGAATGCATCCGCTCGACCATCACCATGAATTCGTCGCCGCCCATGCGCGCCAGCGTTGCATCGCTGCGCAGGCAGGACTGCAGGCGCATCGCGGTCTCACGCAGCAGGCGGTCGCCGAAACGATGGCCGAAGGTGTCGTTGACCTGCTTGAAGTGGTCGAGATCGATGAGCAGCACCGCCACCTGCCCCCCACTCAGCGCCGCCTCGCGCAGGCTGTGTTCGAGACGATCCTCGAACAGGCGGCGATTGGGCAGTTCGGTCAGAGTGTCGAAATTGGCGAGTCGGTACATCTGCGCCTCGTTGCGCAGGATGGCGTTCTCAGCATTGCGCAGGCGTTCGAGAACACCGACCACCAGGGTCTGGCGCACGGTCGTCAGCGTGAGCGCCAACAGACAGCAGGCAAAGATGACGCGCTGGGCCACGCCGGCATCGTCCCCGCTGCGCAAGAACAGCAGCACCAGGCTCAACAGCGCAAGTGCCATGGCGGCCAAGGGCAGGTACGCCATCGTACGCTCGCGCCAGCATTCATCGCCGCGTAAGTCGGCCTCGATCCGGAAGCGACAAGCACCCAAACCGAAAAGCACCGCGGACAGGGTGAAGGCGGCATTGAAAAGGCTGCCAGGCACCAACGCGTCCTCCAGTGCCAGAAGGTTCCAGTGCATCCAGCTCAGACCGTAGGTTGTCGTTCCCACAAGCACGAGCAGATGGAAGCGATCAGGCCTCAACTGCAAGGCGGGCACCACCAGCACCGCGAGTCCTGCAGCCAGCAGGAACAGGACAGGATAGAGCGCCAGCACGATCAGGCTGCCGAAGGCCAGGTCGGCCCCGGAAGGGAAGTAAAGGGTGAGTACGGCCGCCATGAGGGCACTCATAGCCCCCCCGATGTCGAGCAGCGACGGCAACAAGCGCTCGCGCGGCAAGCCCCTGACGAGCGCGGCCAACCAGCCTGCCGCCCACGCCACCGGCGCAAGCAGAAACACTGCATCCGCCGGCGCCGGGAATGGATTCCACCCCGACGCCACCTGCACCATCCAGACCAACTGCCCCGCGAAGATCATCAAGGCACCGGCAAACAGACCTATCCGCAAGGGTCGGTCGATGACCCTTGCGCCCGCCAGCCCCCGCCAGGCGAGCCATGCAGACCCACCAAAGGCAAACGTCCACTGCAGGTTATCGAAGATGCTCGCCCACATGGCCGACGGTGCCAGCCGTGCGGCAACGACGAGCGCAGCCATCACGGCGACCCATCCAACGAAGACGCTGCCTCCCCGAACCGTCATCGGCCCCTCCAGCCCCACAACCCGCGGCCGTCAGGCCTGTGCTGCAATCCTACTCCAAGTCCTGCCCATCGCTGCTGCTGCCGGATCCGCGCTGCGCGCCTATCGGCGGATCGGTTATGCTGCGCGGTCTCCACGAACATCGCATCGCGTCAACCTCAAGATGAGAAAGCTCGAGCGCATTCCGCTGAACGGCAAACTCCCCAGCCCGAAGGGCGTAGCGCTCGCAATTCTCGACCTGTGCCGCAGCAGTGATGCCGACTTCAAGGACATCGCCCGCGTCGCCCAGACCGACCCCGCCCTGACCGGCCGTCTCCTGCGCCAGGCAAACTCGGCGGCCAGTGGCGGACGTTCCGTTGCTTCGGTCACCGATGCGATCGCCCGCCTGGGCCTGGGCACCGTGCGCAACCTTGCGCTGGGCTTCTCACTCGTCGATCAACATCAGGACGGCCCCTGCCCCGGATTCGACTACGCAGGCTTCTGGTCCCACTCCCTGCTGATGGGCGTTGCGATGCAGGCCTTCGCGAGCGTGTCCAGCGGCGGCGCCGCAGACGAACTGTTCGCCTGCGGCCTGCTGGCACAAGTCGGCCGGCTCGCCCTGGCGACGGCCCACCCACAGGAATACGGTGCGCTGCTTGCCCACCCGGACGCCGCAAGCCGGCTCGTGGAACTGGAGCGCGAGCACCTGCACACCGACCACACCGAGCTCTCCGCTGCGATGCTCGCCGACTGGGGCCTGCCGATGGCCCTGGTCGAGCCGATCTACTACCACGAATCACCCGACGACTCGGGCTTCGCCCCCGGCTCCAGGCCGCATCAACTGGTGCACCTGTTCCATCTCGCACGCTGTGTCGCCAACCTTGGAACCGCCTCGGAAAACGAGCGGGGCGAGCAGATCCCCGGTTTGCTGCTGCTGGGCAGCAAGTTCGGCCTCGATGCCGAAGAGATGGGGCGCACCATCGACAGCCTGATGCAACGCTGGCGCGAATGGGGCGAGCTGCTCAAGGTATCGACCGCTGCGCCGCCCGCCTTCGCGCTGATGACGGACGCCCAGGCAAAGCGCGGAACCAACGAATACGCAATGCGCGTGCTGTTGGTCGAGGATGACGCCACCACACGGACAGCCCTGCACGCAGCACTGGAGAAGAACCTGGGGCATCAGGTCACGTGCGCATCGAATGGTCGCGAAGCGCTCGCGCTCGCACTCGAGACCATGCCTCAGGTTGTCCTGACCGACTGGCAGATGCCGGGGCTGAACGGGCTGGAGTTGTGCCGGGCACTTCGCGCATCGGAGTGGGGGCGGACGATGTACATCGTGATGCTCACAGCCAGCAACAACGAGCAGGAGGTCATGGAGGCCTTCGAGGGCGGCGTGGACGACTTCCTCGCCAAGCCGGTAGACATGCTCATGCTGCGCGCGCGCCTGTTCGCCGCCCGCCACCACAACCAGCTACTGGAAGACTGGGACCGGGACCGCGCCAAGCTGAAGCAGTTCGCCGCCGAACTCGCGATCAGCAACCGCAGGCTCGCCCATGCGGCAATGACCGACCTGCTGACCGGCCTGCCGAACCGGCGCGCGGGCATGAACAGCTTGTCCAAGGCATGGGCGGCAACCGACCGCTCGGGTGAAGCACTGGCCGTGCTGGTGCTGGACATCGACCACTTCAAGACGATCAACGACACCTATGGCCACGCCATCGGTGACACGACCCTGCGTCAGGTAGCCCAGGCGATCGAGCGCTCGGCGCGCAAGAACGACAGCGTCTGCCGCATGGGCGGCGAAGAATTCCTGGTCATCTGCCCCAACACCGACATCAAGGCAGGCCTGCTCGCTGCCGAGCGCCTTCGCCGCGTCATCGAGAACCTGCGCGTCGATACGGGAAAGAGCATGATCAGTGTCACCGTCAGCATCGGCGTGGCCGCGCGCGAGCCGAAGATGACCGACACCGACAGCCTGGTCAACGCAGCGGACCGCGCCCTCTACACGGCCAAGCACTCGGGGCGCAACCTGAGCTGCGTCTGGGTCAACGGCAAGCAGCGCTGCGGCCCCTGGTAGGACCCGGCTACTTGGGCCAGTTCAGCGCTTGCCGCCGCCCAGCAGCGAACCCAGCAGCCCGCGCACGATCTGGCGGCCAATCGAACTGCCGATGGTGCGGGTGACCGTCTTCGCGGCGATCTGCACCAGGCCGTCGCGCTGCCCACCGCGCGGTCCGGTAGAGCCGAACAGGATCTCATTCATTCCTCCCCCCGACCCGGACGCCGCCTGCTGGCGCGCTGCAGCCTGCTGCTCGGCCGCTGCTGCCGACGCCGCCGCCTGCGCGCGCAGCATCTCGTAGGCGGACTCGCGGTCCACCACCTGCTCGTAGTGGCCATGAACCACCGAGCCGGTGATCGCCGCGCGCCGCTCGGCCTCGGTCAGCGGCCCCAGGCGCGAGTCGGGCGCGATCACGAAGCAGCGCTCGGTGACCTCGGGGCGACCCTTGTCGTCGAGGAAAGACACCAGTGCCTCGCCCACGCCAAGCTCGGTGATCGCCTGCGCCGCGTTGAAGGCGGGGTTCGGCCGCATGGTGTCGGCAGCGGTCCTGACCGCCTTCTGGTCGCGCGGTGTGAACGCGCGCAGGGCGTGCTGCACGCGGTTGCCGAGCTGGCCAAGCACGGTCTCCGGCACGTCGAGCGGGTTCTGGGTGACGAAATACACGCCCACGCCCTTCGAGCGGATCAGGCGGACCACCTGCTCGATCTTCTCGATCAGCGCCTTGGGCGCATCGTTGAACAGCAGATGGGCCTCGTCGAAGAAAAACACCAGCTTGGGCTTGTCGGGGTCGCCGATCTCCGGCAACTGCTCGAAGAGCTCGGAGAGCATCCACAGCAGGAAGGTCGAGTAGAGCTTGGGCGAGTTGTAGAGCCGGTCGGCGGCCAGCACGTTGATCACGCCACGGCCCTCGGCATCTGTCTGCATCAGGTCGTGGATGTCGAGCATCGGCTCACCGAAGAATACGTCGCCGCCCTGCTGCTCGAGCGCGAGCAGATTGCGCTGGATGGCGCCGATCGAGGCCGGGGAGATGTTGCCGTATTCGGTGGTGAAGCTCTTCGCATTCTCGCCCACGAACTGCACCATCGCGCGCAGGTCCTTGAGATCGAGCAGCAGCATGCCGTTGTCGTCGGCGATCTTGAACACCAGCGTCAGGACGCCAGTCTGGATGTCGTTGAGATTGAGCAGGCGGGCGATGAGCAGCGGGCCCATGTCGGAGATGGTGGCGCGCACCGGATGGCCCTGCTCACCGAACACGTCCCAGAACACCGCGGTGTTCGCACGTGGCGCATACTCGGTGATGCCGATCGCCTCCAGGCGCTGCAGCAGCTTGGGCGCCGCAGTACCGGCCGCGCCGATGCCCGAAAGGTCGCCCTTCACGTCGGCCATGAACACCGGCACGCCGATGCCGGCGAAGGCTTCGGCGAGCTTTTGCAGGGTCACTGTCTTGCCGGTGCCGGTGGCGCCGGTGATCAGGCCATGGCGGTTGGCCAGCCGCGGCAGCAGCAGGATGTCCTTGAATGCGGCGTCCTGGGGCGATCGGGCAATCAGCATCGGTTCGGCCATGGCATGCTCCTCGGGTCGGAATCGGTCGATCGCAAAAGTGTAGCAGCGCCAGCGTGGCCACGGCCCGCCCGCGTGGCCCGGCGGTATAATGCGCCCCTCTTCAATCGCAGATGCAGCACAGAGGTTTTCTATGGCGGGTCATTCCAAGTGGGCCAACATCCAGCACCGCAAGGGTCGTCAGGACGAGAAGCGCGGTGCGGCGTTCTCCAAGCTGGCCAAGGAGATCACCGTTGCCGCCAAGATGGGCGGGGGTGACCCGGGCTTCAATCCGCGCCTGCGCCTGGCGGTGGACAAGGCCAAGGGCGTGAACATGCCCAAGGACAAGATCGACAACGCGATCAAGAAGGGCACCGGCGAACTCGAGGGCGTGAGCTACGAGGAGATCCGCTACGAGGGCTACGGCATCGGCGGCTCGGCGGTGATGGTCGATTGCCTTACCGACAACAAGACCCGCACCGTCGCCGACGTGCGCCACGCCTTCTCCAAGTACGGTGGCAACATGGGTACCGACGGCTGCGTGGCCTTCCAGTTCAAGCATTGTGGCCAGCTGCTGTTCGCCCCCGGCACCAGCGAGGACGCGCTGATGGAAGCCGCGCTCGAGGCCGGTGCAGAGGACGTGCAGACCAACGACGACGGCTCGATCGAGGTGATCACCGGCCCCTGGGAGTTCACCAGCGTCAAGGAGGCTCTGGAGCAGGCCGGCTTTACCGCCGAGTTCGGCGAGGTGACGATGAAGCCCGAGAACGTGATCGAGCTCGCCGGCGACGAGGCTGCGCGCATGCAGAAGCTCCTCGACGCACTCGACGGCCTGGACGACGTGCAGGAGGTGTATACCTCCGCCGAGTTCGCCGAGTAAGCGCGGGGGCTGCGCCCTGCCCTGAAGGCTCGCGGCTTGCGCCGCTCCCACGGAGTGACCGGCATCACAGTGGGAGCGGCGCAAGCCGCGAGCTTTTTTCACTCGACACCCTGCCACCCCAGCCTCACTCCCCCATGGGAGGCGCAGGCCTCACGCGAGGCACGCGATGCCAGTTCCCACCCAGCTCACCCGCCTGATGCCCCTGTTGTTCGTCGTGCTGTGGAGCACCGGCTTCATCGGCGCGAAGTACGGCCTGCCCTACGCCGAACCGCTCACCTTCCTGGCCGTGCGCTACGTGCTCGTCATCGGCCTGATGACCCTGCTGGCGCTGGCCATGCGTGCCCCCTGGCCGGCAAGCCCGCGCGATGCAATGCACATCGCCGTCACCGGGCTGCTGGTGCATGCGGTGTATCTGGGCGGGGTGTTCATGTCCATCCACCATGGCCTGCCGGCGGGTATCTCCGCACTGGTGGTGGGCATGCAACCGCTGCTCACCGGCGCACTGGCGGGCGCGCTGCTGGGCGAGCGCGTGTCGTCGCGGCAGTGGGCGGGGCTGGCGCTGGGCTTTGCCGGCGTGGCCCTGGTGGTGGGAAGCAAGGTCTCGGTGGATGGCGTCGCCACCGACGCGCTCGGCCGCATGCTGCTGCCGGCGCTGGCCGCGCTGGTCGGCATCACTGCGGGCACCTTGTACCAGAAGCGCTTCTGCCCGCGCTTCGACCTGCGCACCGGCTCGGTGCTGCAGTTCCTGCCCAGCCTGGCGCTGACCGCCCTGATGGCGAGCCAGGTCGAGACCATGCAGATCGACTGGAGTGGCGAGTTCGTCTTCGCCTTGCTGTGGCTGGTGCTGGTGCTGTCGCTGGGCGCGATCAGCCTGCTCAACCTGCTGATCCGCAGCGGCAGCGCGGTCAATGTGGCCAGCCTGTTCTACCTCACGCCGCCGACCACCGCGCTCATCGCCTGGGCGATGTTCGGCGAAACCCTCAGCCCGCTCGCGCTCGCCGGCATGGCGATTGCGGTATCGGGTGTATGGCTGGCGCGCAAGGGCTAGAATCGACCGGCCCGCGCCCTGGAGGCCGTCCATGAGCAACGCCACCCGCGCCGCCGTCACCCGCATCCTGGGCCTCGACCCCGGGCTGCGCATCACCGGCTTCGGTCTCATCGACCAGTTCGGCAGCCAGCTGCGCTATGTCGCCAGTGGCTGCATCAAGACCCGGGACGGCGAACTGCCCGGACGCCTCAAGACCCTGCTCGACGGCGTGCGTGAGGTGATTGCCACTTACCAGCCCGATGTGGTCGTGGTCGAAAAGGTCTTCGTCAACGTCAACCCGCAATCGACCCTGCTGCTCGGCCAGGCGCGCGGCGCGGTGATCTGTGGCGCGGTTTCCTGCGACCTGCCGGTGGCCGAATACACGGCACTTCAGGTCAAGCAGTCGGTCGTAGGGTACGGCAAGGCGCACAAGGAACAAGTCCAGCACATGGTGCAACGGCTGCTGACGCTGGACGCCAGCCCAAGCTCCGATGCCGCCGACGCGCTCGCCTGCGCCATCTGCCACGCACACGGCACCCAGGGCCTGGGCAGCATGGACGGCATCGGAACGCGCCGTCGCGCAGGTCGCATTCTCGGGTAATTCTTCACAAAGGCGGCTAACCGCAGGCTTCCCTTAATCGCAACTTTATGCCATAAACGCCATAAACGATTCAATCGAGGCGCCATCATGGACGAAACCCTGCTTTTCTCACCGGAGCCCACCAGCAAAGCCTTGTTCCGACTTGCCGAGCAGGCGCTGGCGGACGGTGCGCAAGCCTTGATGATTCTCGCGGCCGATGGCAACCGCTATGACCCAGTCGAGCTTTCATCCTGGCTGCAGGCACTGCCAGTGCCCGTGTGCGGTGGCATCTTCCCGCAGATCGTGTTCGGTCGCATGCATCACGAGACCGGCTGCATCGTCCACGGCCTCAAGGGACCGGTGCGCATTATCGAAACCAGCGGTTTGTCGTCCTCCCAGGCAGACTACTCCGCCGAACTCGAATCCGCACTGCAGGACCTGCCATCGCCGCAAACCGTGTTCATCGTCGTAGACGGACTTGCACAGCGCATCGCAGCCTTCCTGGACGGCGTCTACGACATGCTGGGCAGCGACCCAGTGTATTTTGGCGGTGGCGCTGGCAGTCTGGACTTTCAGCAGCGCCCCTGCATCTTCAGCAACAAGGGCCTGCTCGTCGACCACGCCCAGATGGTGCTGATCGATCGACCCACGCGTGTCGGCGTCAGGCATGGCTGGCAGAAGCACGCCGGCCCATTCGTCGTTACCCAGGCTGAGCGCAACCGCATCATCAGCCTCGACTACCAACCCGCCTTCGAGCTCTATCGGACACTGGTCGATGCAGACTGCGGGGACAGTATCAACAGCGAGAACTTTTTCGAAATCGCCAAGGGCTATCCGTTCGGAATGGAAAGAGCCGGCGGCGAAGTGGTGGTTCGCGATCCGATCACGGTTGTTGACGGAACCTTGGTGTGCGTCGGCGAGGTCGGCCCGAACAGCATCGTGTTCCTGCTCAAGGGCCAGCCAGAGGCGCTCATCGCCGCTGCCGAATCGGCCGCACTCGCCGTCAAGGACGCAGGAGACGCTCCAGTCATCATGATCGACTGCATCAGTCGAGTCCTGTTCCTGGAGGCTCGCTTCGAGGAGGAGCTTGCGGCGGTCGCTGCCCAGCTGGACGGTAGGGCGCTGTTCGGCGCCCTGACCCTGGGCGAGATTGCCAACCGCGGAGACGGTTGCCTGGAGTTCTTCAACAAGACCATGGTGCTGGCAGGCAGCTAGCCCTCATTCAGGCCCAACGCCCATGAACCCGCTCGACCCCAGCCGCCTCAGCCTGCTTTCCCTGCAGTATGAGCTGGCATTGCTGATCGGCCAGTCTCCGCGCCTGAGCGCGATGCTGCGCAGCTTCATGCCCAGCGCATTGAAGCTGCTCGACTGCCGGGCCGGCCATGTCTGGCTCGACACCGGGACGGGCACGGCGGCGCATTGCTTTTCGTTTCCGGCGAGAGAGAAGGCGACCCTGTCGGAAGACACTCAGCTCGCCCAACTCATCGAGGCACATCAACACCGCCCCGACGCCGCCCACGCTCTGACTCGCGAGCAAGGCAGGCAGTTGTACCTGCTGCCCATGGCGGGGAGCGGATTCGTCATTCTGGTGCGCGAAGGGACTCCGCTCGAGAGCAGGCTGCTGACGGCACTCGCGCCCATTCTCGCGCGCCTGGACACAGCTTGTCGGGCCTGCCTGGAGTTCGAGCGTACAGAGCAGTTGCGCGCGCACGCCGAGGAGGCACGCCTCGCCGCCGAGGAGGCACGCCTCGCCGCCGAGGCGGCCAACCGGGCCAAGAGCGAGTTCCTCGCGGTCATGAGCCACGAGATTCGAACCCCGCTCAACGGCATCCTCGGGATGGCTCAGCTGCTCGAACTGAGCCCGCTCGCCGCGGACCAGCGCGAGTGCGTGAGCACCATCCAGCAAAGTGGCACAACCTTGCTGAGCCTGATCAACGACATCCTCGACTTCGCCAAGATCGAGGCTGGCCGGCTCGAGCTCGAGGCGCGCCACTTCGCACTGCGCGACGAGATCGACGCCCTGCTCGGCCTGATACGACCCCTCGCCCAAGGCAAGGGCCTGGCGCTGACCCTGCACTATGAGAACCAGCTGCCGCCGAACGTCATCGGCGACAGCACCCGTCTGCGCCAGGTGCTCTGGAACCTGCTCGGCAATGCAATCAAGTTCACCGCTCACGGCCAGGTCGCACTCGAGGTGCGCCAACTGTCGTGCGACGCACGGTGCACACAGGTGCATTTCGTGGTCCGCGATACAGGCATCGGCATCTCGCCCGAGCAGAGCCAGCACCTGTTCAAGGCCTTCTCCCAGGCCGACAGCTCCACAACCCGACAGTACGGGGGGACCGGCCTTGGCCTGGCAATCAGCGCCAGCCTGGTCGAAGCGATGGGGGGTGCGATCAAGCTCGAAAGCGAACCTGGCAAGGGTGCGTGCTTCGACTTCGCGCTCGAGCTGCGGGTATCTGATACACCCGCCAGCCCCCAAGTTTCGGGCAAACCCTCGGCAGCCCGGCTGGCATTGGAGCGCAGCACCCAGTCGAAGCTGAAGGTCCTGATCGCCGAGGACAATGCGATCAACCGCTTGCTCGCCATCCGCCTGCTACAGCAGGGCGGCCATACCCTGGAGACGGCCGAAAACGGCCGCATTGCCGTCGACAAGGCGCAGCAGGGCGACTTCGACCTGATCCTGATGGACATGCAGATGCCCGAACTCGACGGCGTGGACGCGACACGGGCCATCCGCACGCTACCCCTCAGACGCCAGCCTCACATCGTCGCGATGACCGCCAACGCCTACGACGCCGACCGCAAACGCTGCCTCGAAGCCGGTATGAACGATTTCATCGCCAAGCCCTTCAGTGCCGAACAGCTCTTCCTCGCCCTCGACAAGGTGCCGCGCAATTGAGCGCAGCGCCGCAGGCAGCGTCAAATACCTTGCGGCAGCTGTTGCAGTACGCCGAATCTTGCGTATAATCGCGGTCTCTTGATCGACGGAAACGCCGATCTGCCGCAAGGCACCGGGGGTATAGCTCAGTTGGTAGAGCAGTTGACTCTTAATCAATTGGTCCTAGGTTCGAGTCCTAGTGCCCCCACCAACAAATTCAAGCAAAAAGGCCAGTTCTCGCGAGCTGGCCTTTTTGCTTTTGGGCTTGCAAGTCAAGCCCCGAGTCCTGACTGGTCAAAGCCCTATTTCGTGCGACTGACCTGGGTGTGCCAACCGTTCAGACGCCGCCCCTCCCGCGTCAGGACGGTCGACTCGCCATTGACCGTGACCACGATGCGGCCGTCCTTTTCCTCGGTGTAGGTACCGGCGGCGGTATGTCCGGGTTCATGCACGAACACCCGGGTGCGATCAACAAACTCGAAACGGTGCGCCTTGTCACCTGTTTCATAGACCCGGCCTCGCATCGCCCCTGCCTCGGCCTTATCGACCGCAGCAAGGATCTCTGCCCGACGCTTCCTGGCCCCTTCCTCGAACCGAGGCTTGAACGGCGCTGCGCTCGCTGGCCAAGCCGCAATCGATCTCAAGGCGGCGTCGACCGAATCGAGCGCGGCATCGGTCGCGGGCAAGGCACCCAGTTTCGTCGTCATGTCACTGAACAGCGCATCGGCAACCACCTGGCGGCGGGCCTGAGCCGCATCATGGACACGCGCGGCCTGCGCCTGGGGCAGCTGTCGCAGCAGGTTGCCGTCCGCAGCCTGATCGATCTGCGCAAAGGCATCGAAGTCCCGAGACGATTCGCCGATCTGCGCCACCAGCACATCCGCGATCTCGGTCGCGATGTGCGCCCGCCGTTCGGTCACGGCGCGCAGCATGCTCTCGGTTGCCTCCTTCCCCAGCGCCGGCGCGTAGTCACGCGGCAGCGCCTGCGCCATGCGGTCCAGTAACCCCAGGCCTGGCAGGCTGACCGGCACCGCTCGCACTTCCGTAAGCAGGGCCTCGACCACCCCATCACGCATGGCAAGCGCCGTCCGCGCTGCAGGCTCTGCCACCAGCGCCGCGATCTCGGCTTCCGGCAGGTCCCGCAGCGCGGCAATCAATTCACGCGCAGCATTCGACGCCGCGGGCGCCAAGCCGTTGGCGGACGCCGGCAGGCGTGCATACCCTTGCGCCGTTGCGGCCTGCTCGAGCGCGGAGTGAAAGCTCAGCAAGGGCAAGGAAGGCGGCGCACTCTGCAGTGCGTTCATCGCTGTGCCGGCCCTGCCCCGAGCATCGGCCAAGGCCTTGGAGAAGTTGGCGACGCGACTGACCAAGGCGCTCTGCATCGCGTTGTAGGCGCCGGACAACTCGCGATCCTTGGTTGCCTGACGACAGGCCAGCACCACCTCCCGAACGCTCATGGCATCCGCTTCGGTCCAGGACAGCATCGGCTTGCCGAACAGCGCCTCCGTCTCCTGCGACACGAAGAGCCTGGGCAGGCGGTGACGACTGCCCAAGGCATTCGGCTGCCATTCGTCATTGCGATCGAAGCCGGCAGCCCAAGGCGCAACGGCCTCGCAGTCCGGCCTCGCGACCTGAGCCTGGGCACTTGCTGCCATCCCCATTGCACCGACAAGCACGGCAGCCACCCCCAGCATCCTGCGAACATGCCCGGTCCGGGGGCGCACCACGTAGCTCACGGATATGGCAGTCACTTCTGGTCTCCTGCTGATCGACGCACGTCGCACCAAACCGGTCAGTCCGTGAACTTACCCAGCCCCTTGAAAACCTCCCCCAGGCGGACGCATGAAGGCAACTTCATTCATCCACAGTGCAATTCGCGCACAGTGTCGCTAATACACATCAGACTCAATATAGACAGCTCTTCGATACCTTGCCCAGGAAACTGAAGGCCCACCACAGGCTCCCACCTGGGCTCCCCGAAAGCAAAAAAGCCAGTCCAAGAGGAACTGGCTTTTTCTTCATTGGGCCCACATCCGGGCCCGTCCATGCAGACCCTGCGCTGCTTACGCCGCGCTCTTGAATAAGGACACCGTAGCACTGGTGGTCTTGCTCACGGCATCGACCGCAACAGCGGCAGCCTGGTCGGCATTGGCCTGGGCGACCTCGGAGACCTGCTTGACCACCTCGCTTGCGCCCTCGTAGGCCGACGAGGCGTTGGCGACTGCGGTCTTGAGGACCTTGACCGCCAACTCGGAACCGGGCGCTGCGCGATTGAGCGTTTCGAGCGTGACGATGACGCCCTGCAGCCATTGCGACATGCCGGCCTCGACGAGCTTGAAGAGCTCGACCTGTGCCAGGCTGGCGATGCCACTGGCGCTTTTGCCGTAGTCAAAGCCGCGCTTGAGTGCGGGGGTGATGCTGCCGACCTGGATGGCGAGCAGGTCGCGCGGCTCGCGCGCGGCACAGATCGACTGGTGGAACACGATGGTGTCGTCGAGCGCCGCGCGCGCGGTGTTGAGATTGAGCGCGGTCAGGTGTTCGACCATCGACAGCAGGCTGCCGCTGGCCAGGGCGACATCATTGACACGCCCCTCGGCGACGGCACGGGCGGAGGCGAGCATTTTCTCGGGCGAAGCATTCATGGTGTTCTCCTGACGGATAGGTGACACCGTGGGTTGAATCGGTGTGGCTTTATGTTGCACTGCAACATAATAAATCGCAAGTGTTTTCTTGCACCACTTGCGTGCCCTGACGCCCTCTGCGCTGGCGCTCAAGCCTCGCTGCTGCGGGCAACGCTGGCCGTCACCACTTCGATGCGGGACGCTGCCGCATCCTCGCCGGGCCAGCGCGACCAATCCGGGTCGGGCAGGGCCTCGAACACCTTGCGCAGGTTCGCACCCCACTCCTTGTGGATCATGTCGAAATAGGGATTGTCCCAATCCACGTTCAGATGACGGGCGACGCGCAACTCGTCGCGGCGATAGATGAGGAGGTCGAGCGGCAGGCCCACCGACAGGTTGGAGCGGATCGTCGAATCCATCGAGATCAGCGCGCACTTGGCGGCCTCGTCGAGCGAGGTCCGGGCGCTCACCACGCGATCGATGATCGGCTTGCCGTACTTCGACTCGCCGATCTGGAAATAGGGCGTATCGACCGAGGCCTCGATGAAGTTGCCCGCGGCATAGATGTTGAACAGGCGCGGCGGCTCGTCGCCGATCTGGCCGCACAGGATGAAGCTGGCATTGAAGTCCACGCCGAACTGCTTGAGGGCCTCGGCGTCCTGCCGATAGACGCCGCGAATGGTCTCGCCGACCAGGCGGGCGCACTCGAACAGGGTGGGCGCGTTCCACAGGCTGTCGCGGTCCTGCACCGCGGCATGTTCGCGCAGGATGTTGATCACCGCCTGGGTGATGGCGAGATTGCCCGCGCTCATCAGCACCAGCACGCGATCGCCGGCGCGTTCGAACACGGTCATCTTGCGGAAGGTATTGATGTGGTCCACACCCGCGTTGGTACGCGAATCGGACAGGCAGACCAGGCCTTCGTCGAGGCACATGGCGACACAGTAGGTCATCGAGTCATCCCGATTGGGTCATTGATCGAAGGAGCCGCCGCGCGGGCGGCTGCGCTCAGGCGGCGACAGGAACGAGAAAGTTATCGCCGATGCTGTCTCCGAGGCGGTTGATGCGCACCAGGAAGCGCTCCAGCCAGGCATGCAGCCCGGTGGCGAAGATATCGTCCATGCGCCCGTAGTGCAGTGTGGCATGCAGCTCGCCGGCCTGCCGGGCGGCCTCGGCCGAGTGCAGGTTGGCGATCTCGCCGAGGATGTCGTTGATCTCGTCGAGACAGGCATGCAGCGAGCGCGGCATGGCGGCGTTGAGGATCAGCAGCTCGGCGACCTTGTGCGGCGTGATGACGTCGCGGTACACGTGGCGGTAGGTCTCGAACGCGGACACCGAACGCAGCAGCGCGCCCCACTGGTAGAAGTCGGTTGAGCTGCCCAGCCCTTCGGCCCTGGGCAACAGGCTGTGGTACTTCACGTCGAGCAGGCGGGCGGTGTTGTCGGCGCGCTCGAGGAAGGTGCCCAGGCGCACGAACTTGAAGGCGTCATCGTGCAGCATGGTGCCGAAGGTCACCCCGCGCAGCAGGTGGGAGCGAAACTTCACCCACTCGAAGAACTCGCCCAGATCGGTGGCCTGCAGCTTCTCCGGCGTCATGTCGCGGATCTCGAGCCAGGTGGCGTTGGTGGTCTCCCACATCTCCGCCGTCAGCGTGCCGCGCACGGCGTGGGCATTCTCGCGCGCCGCACGCAGGCAGTTCCACACGCTCGACGGGTTGTCGCGGTCGAGCACGACGAACTCGATCACGTCGCGCGGCGTCAGCGGCCGGCCGGTGCGGGCGAAGGCGTCCGACAACTCGCTGATGGCCAGGATGGCCGACCAGCCATCGGTGTCGCAGCCATTGGTGCCCGGCAGCAGCGACATGCGGTAGGACACGTCCAGCATGCGCACCGTGTTCTCGGCACGCTCGGTATAGCGGGCCATCCAGTAGAGGTGGTCGGCGGTTCTGCTCAGCATGATCGTTCTCCGTGATGCGCGCGGCGTGAAGGCTTCAATTGACGACCCAGGTGTCCTTGGTACCCCCGCCCTGCGAGGAATTGACCACCAGCGAGCCCGCCTTGAGGGCAACGCGGGTCAGCCCGCCAGGGACCATGCGGATCTCCTTTCCGCCCGACAGCACGAAGGGGCGCAGGTCGATGTGGCGAGGGGCGATGCCCGCATCGACGAAGGTGGGACAGGTCGATAGCGACAGGGTGGGCTGGGCGATGTACTTCTCGGGCGCGGCCAGAATGCGGGCGCGGAACTCCTCGATCTCGGCGCGCGTTGCCGCCGGCCCGACCAGCATGCCGTAGCCGCCGGCGCCATGGACCTCCTTGACCACCAGTTCGGACAGGTGGGCAAGCGTGTAGGCCAAGTCCTCGGGCTCGCGCAGCATGTAGGTCGGCACGTTGTTGAGGATGGGCTCCTCGCCGAGGTAGAAGCGCACCATCTCCGGCACATAGGGGTAGATCGACTTGTCGTCGGCCACGCCGGTGCCCACGGCATTGGCAAGGGTCACTCGCCCGGCGCGGTAGGCCGACATCAGGCCGGGCACGCCGAGCATGGAATCGGGGCGGAACACCTCGGGGTCGAGGAAGTCGTCGTCGAGCCGGCGGTAGATCACATCCACACGCCGCGGCCCCTGGGTGGTACGCATGAATACGGTGTCGTCCTTGACGAACAGGTCCTGGCCCTCGACCAGCTCCACCCCCATCTGCTGGGCGAGGAAGCTGTGCTCGAAATAAGCGCTGTTGAAGGCACCCGGCGTCAGCAGCACGGCCGTGGGGTCGAGCACACCCGCGGGCGCCACCGCGCGCAGGGTCTCGAGCAGCAGGTCGGGGTAGTGCTCGACCGGCTGCACGTTGTAGCGCGAGAACAGGTCGGGGAAGAGCCGCATCATCATCTTGCGGTTCTCGAGCAGGTAGCTCACCCCCGAGGGCACGCGCAGGTTGTCCTCGAGCACGTAGTACTCGCCCTTGCCGTCCGCCCCCGCTGCACGCACCAGGTCGATGCCGGCGATCATCGCGTACAGCCCTCCGGGCACTTCCACCCCCTTCATCTCGGGGCGGAACTGGGCATTGTTGAGCACCTGCTCGGCCGGCAAGCGGCCCGCGCGCAGGATTTCCTGGCCATGGTAGATGTCGGCGAGGAAGGCATTGAGTGCGCGCACGCGCTGGCGCAGGCCGGTCTCGAGGGCGCTCCACTCGTCGCCGGGGATGATGCGCGGCAACAGATCGAAGGGGATCAGCCGCTCCTTGCCACCGCCCTCGCCATAGACGTTGAAGGTGATGCCGACACGGTGAAAGGCGATGTCCGCTTCCTTGCGCTTGCGCGCAATGTTCTCGCGTGGCATCTGCTCCAGCCAATCGGCGTACGGGCCGTAATGCGCCCGCACCGTACCGTCGGCAGCATGCATTTCGTCAAAAGGTCTGGCGGCTGTCATTGTGCTGTCTGCGCTCATGATTGGACTCCCTTGAACGAGCATTCAGCATGAAGCGTGCCATGCACTCCAGGCGCGCAGTTGCGCGCTCTGCGGGCTCACGAGCGGGAGTGCACCGGCTTGGTGCGCACCAGGATGCGCTGAGCGTGCATCAATTTGGTGCGCGCACACCCTCATCGCTCGGTGTCACCGTCACCGCAACCTCGACACTGTGCCCCCCCCCGCCCAGGATCACCCCCCGCAGCGGCGCCACGTCGCCATAGTCGCGCCCCCAGGCCAGGGTGATGTGATCCGCACCCGGCTGCAGGTCATTGGTCGGGTCGACCTCGATCCAGCCCAGGCCGGGACACCACACAGCCACCCAGGCATGCGAGGCGTCGGCGCCCACCAGTCGCGGCTGCCCCGGCGGCGGCTGGGTCAGCAGGTAGCCCGAGACATAGCGCGCCGCCAGGCCGAGCGCCCGCAGGCAGGCGATCATCAGATGGGAGAAGTCCTGGCATACCCCGCGCCGCTTGGCGAAGACCTCTGCCACCGGCGTGGCCACGCTGGTGGCAGAGGCGTCGAAGCGGAAATCGGCATGGATGCGCGCGCACAAGGCCAGCAGCGCGTCCACCAGCGCGCGCCGCGGCGTGAAGCAGCGCGTCGCATAGCCTGCATAGGCAGCAGCCTCGTCGCCCAGCGCCACATAGGGCGAGGCGAAGCGATACTGCCCGGCGTCGCGCGCCTCGGGCTGGAGGGGTGCATGACCGGACAGCCCATCGCGAAGGTGGTCGCGTGCGTCCTCCCAGCTCGGTCCGCTGCCCGCGACCGGCCAGTCGCGAACGCCGACGCGGACGCGGCTGTGAGCCCGCACAAGCAGCCGGTCGTGCGGCGTGTCGAGCGCGAAACGCGTTACCGGATTGCCGAAGAAATCGACGGCAGCGCTGCGCTGAGCGGGGGCGGGAGACAGCTCCAGCGTGTGCGCCAGGCAGCGCTGGTAGGCGAGCTCGCGTGGATGCAGGTGGGCAATGTGCTGCGACAGCGTGACCAGACTGTCGTAGCGGTAGATGGTGTCGTGGCGGATCTCGAACTCGGGCATCGCAGGCCACCGCTTCAGGACGAGGCCGTCGCCCGGCTACGGGCGTCGAGATGGGTGAAGTACCGGTGCGACAGCGCATCCGCCAGACGATTGCCACATGCCCAGGTCTGGGCGAGGAAGTCGTGCAGGTCGGCACAGCGCGCGTGTTCGGCAGCGCCGCCTGCGGCACGCCCGGCCGCGTCGACGATCAGGCAATCGCACAGCGACAAGGCCTGCAGCGTTTCCAGCTGCTGCGTCAGCGGCTCGGCCAGCACATCGCCCTCGGGCAGCAGGCGCAGGTGCTCGACCAGCGACTCGAGCTGGTAGCGCAACGCACGCGGGTTGTCCGCATCGAGCATCACCAGTTCGGCCACCGGCAGCGGCGCCAGCCCGCGCGCATGGCGGCTGCGGTAGCGCAAGTCGCCGTCGGTCACTGCGAGCAGCGCCTGCAGGGCCTCGGCACTGGGTGCCGTCAGCAGCGCCGACAAGGCGGCGGCCAGAAACTGCAGGCGCTCGATACGCCGGCCGATCGACAGGAAGCGCCAGCCGGCGTCGCGCGGCATGCTCTCGATGACGAAGCCCGACAGCGTCACCAGCGACAGCAGCGACTCATCCAGGCGATGCAGCGCGTCACCCAGGGCGAGCGCCTGCGCGGGCGCGGCAGCAAAGTCCGACAGACGGTTGTAGATGCGCCAGCTATCGGGCGAGAGCCGGTCGCGCACCTGCGCCGCCAGTCCCAGCACCACGCGCAGGTTGGCCACCACGCTGCCGCTGCAGTCGGGGTCGAAGAGCGCGCCTGCGAGCGTCCCCGCAGCAATCGGCACGGGTGCGCGCGCCGCACCAGCCTCGACCGGCGCCTCGGCAGGCAGGATCGCCAGCCGGCGGCACAGCCCCAGCAGCGCGGCC